>Ga0247611_10000783_pt1 | contig 61440 bp, 91 predicted proteins | sample 177DNAGHGhighgp2_FD_192422 | JGI IMG/M metagenome (GOLD analysis project Ga0247611, IMG submission 192422) | Sheep rumen microbial communities from Palmerston North, Manawatu-Wanganui, New Zealand - 1770 DNA GHGhigh gp2 | ecosystem: Host-associated > Mammals > Digestive system > Stomach > Rumen... | reverse complement strand
TGGTCGTTTAACTATGTATCTTTTCATTTTTCTTTTATCTCCTTAAAATACAACATCTTCCAAATCATCAAATGTCAGTTTATCTTTTTTATAACATTTCTTGAAGTCTTCCTTTGTCACCAATTCAGACAAATGAGAATTCAACCCATGTTTAATTGACATATCTTTTACAAACCAAGTCCAAGGGGAATTATCATTCACAGCTTTCTTAATATCCAAAGTATGAACTGAAACTGAAATTTCCTTCTCCTCACAATACTTAGCAAATTCATTAGGTAAATCGTTTGGAGACATCAGCCAATATTGAATATTAGGTTCACTGTTGAAAGCTAGTTTTCCCCATTCTATCATTTCCTTAATTCTCTGCCAAAATAAACCTGAAGGCATATTCTCATTCAAACTGAATAATCTGTTTCCGCCTCTTTTAGCCACATCATTTAATGAATCGAATATTTTATCAGCTTTTAATTCAGAATGATGTTTTGTTGTATACTCTGGTTCAAAAATAGAAAGAATGAATTGAGATTGCGGCTCATCTCTGTTACTTACGTTGTCATAAAAGAAAAGATTCAAATTTGTTTGAAGATATTCTTTGCTGTAAGGCATTCTGTTTTCATCATGCATCAACATAAAATTTCTCATAGAATTGAGAATCAGTTTTTTTACTTTGAGCCAGTCTCCCTGAACTTCTTTTATTTTGTCTTTCCAACCTTCAATATTAAACTGAGAATTATTTAGGAACTTTTCGCTCAATGGGTAGAATCTTGATTTGATAAAATTTCCATTATAAATGTCGGTTATCTTATTACACAAATTGACATAAGTTTTTGTTGGTTCAACACCTTCTTCAGGTACTTTATGATTAAAATAACAATTGTATCTTTTGAGAATAAGTCTTGCAATTGCATCAGCTTCTTGGCAATACTTAGATTTAATTCCCATGTCCTCTTCACTTAATAACATTGATTCATCTTTTGAAGCTCTCATCTTTGATTCCTTTTTCTTCACTAAATAATTCCTTCCATTTTTTATAACTATTTCATAACCCTGATTGAGTAAGTCATCAGGATTATCTTTTTTATTTTTCAAATCTTTTTGTTCACGAGCATATTGATGAATTCTTTTCCACCATTCATTGCTTTCAATTTCTTTTAATACTTCTTCACTCAAAACGGACTCCTCAATTTTATTCCAATCCAAACTGACATAATTCATGTGACGTTTTACAATTATACTTTCTCCTATAATTCCTATTTTTTTTAATTCAGTAAAAATTTGACTTATTCTACCTTGTGTCAATAATCCTTCATTATATTCTGCAAAATGAGTTTGTGAGATATAATAAAAAGTTTTGCCATTTGTAATAAATGAATTAGGTGAATTTTTACTTAAAATCCAAAAATAAATATCCTGAAGAAGTATCACTGTGCTAAATGAAAGCTTGTTTTTTTTAATAAAATCTGTATTAAAAAATTTCCTTGTGCTCATAAATAAAAAACCCCTTGGCAAGCAACTTGCCTTCAAATTTAGGAAACTGTAAAATATTTTTTGAGCACAAGAAAAACATTTTACAGCCTGAAGACCAAATTGCCCCCCAAGGGATTTCTATTTTTATTATGCTCAATTTATTATAAGAAATTTTTCCTAGGAATTTCTTATGATTAAAATATAAACTAAATTATGAGGATTGTACAGATTTATTTTCTCATAAATAAATTTTTAATTTTAGAAAATATGATTTTGTCAAAAATCTTTTATTCTTTATATTTATATAAAGAATAGTGGTATATTATTGGTATATTACTATTAGTGCATTAATAGCATAACTTTAGTGCACTAATAGCATAAATTTTTAGGTATTAGTTTATTTATACCTAAAACAAAAGGCCCTGGTACTATAATACCAAGGCCTTAACAAATTACTTTTTCTTTTTCTCAGGAACAATAATTTCCGCATTAAGCTCTTTCTGGCAATCTGAACATATAAGACGAACATAACCAAATCCAGAACCATAGTGTGTTCTTTTCACTTCAGTTTTCTTTCCGCAGAAATCACAAGTTGCAATAGTTTTCATATAAACCTTCCTTCCTAGATTTTTAAGGAATCTAGGTAAACCTATTTAATATTTGTATTCTATTCCCAAAGCACTGCAAAGTGTTTGAGCAATAACCTGCGGCTGTCTCCATGAAAATACATTTCCGGAGAACATTGTCACATAAACTCTGTGGTCAGGAAGTACTCCTTTATAAATTGAATATTCAACACTGTGAGCATCTTCTTCCCAAGAAACATCAATTGAATAACCACATCTTGCAAGATTCATTTCAGCTTTGTAAAGTTCTTTGAAGAATCCCTGTTTTTCCCACAACTCAAAAGGCTGTTCTACCATTTCAGGAATCTCATCAAGTTTTGTAAGGCCTTCGTAGCAGCAAAGCTTCTTCTCATTTACCAGTTTTTCAAGTTCGTAGATTTTCATAGTTTGTTCTCCTTATATTTTACATTGAACTGAAATAATATTTCCAGCATCTAAATTTGAGTGTCGATTAAAAAGAATGTTAAGAGCTCGTTGCTCATTTTCTGCTTTACAATGAAAACGAACTGTCACGGGTTCGACTCCACATGATGCTTTTGAAGCTCCAATTGTCCAATACATAATGTAAAAATCTTTCATTATTCTTTCTGTTTTCATATAAACCTCACTTACCAGTTTTTGAAAGGAACTGGTAAACCTTAAAAGTGGGCTAGGCTTTCGCCTAACCCACCCGAAACTTCCTAGTGCTTAAAGCTCTCGAAAGTTTCTAGTGCTCTGTAGTAGTCACACTCAGTGGCTTTTACTTTCCCGTTGATTCGGATTTCAAACTTATCCAAACCAACTTCCCAAAGTTCCAGCAAGCAGCCTTCATACAGAGCGGTTGATTTTAAGAGTTTCATATAAACCTCCTCAACTCTGTAATTACATTATACAATCTATTTTAATGTTTGTAAAGCACTTTTTAACAAAAAAAAATAAAAAAATTTTCTTATAATTAAAATATCGTTGTTTCTTATACAGTTTGATTAAGTTTATGGGAATAGTATTTTCAATCGCACCACAACGTTCCTACAGCGGCACAAATAATAAATTTTCAGATCCAAATATCTTATAATAAATGTAGGAAGGTAAAGCTATGAAAAAGGGTGATATTGTTTTTAATAAATTTTTCGGTTATGGTATTATTTTGGAGATTTCTTCAGAAGCAGCTTCAATAAAGTTCGATTCTCTGAAAACTAGCCGCAGCATTAAAACTGGATTCTTTGAAAAGAAATGATTGAAAAATTATTTTTGAATGGAGTGGAAGTAAAAAGAGCTGAATCTTTTGAACTTCCAGAATCAGAAAACAAAATAGATTTTCCACTTAGTAATAAAGGTGAATTGAATTTTACCTTTGATTTGAAACCTAATTGGTTATGGCGATATAAGCAGAAAACGGGAACACCAAAAAATATTGACATTATGCCTTGGCAATAATTAAGGAGAAGAAAATTATGAATAAACGATGTAAACTTTGTCAGAATTATATTAAAAATGAAAAAGGGAAATTTGAATGCTCAAGGTTTTTAATGGGTATATTATCTTGTCATTTTACACCTGATATATCTGAAGAAAAATCTTTTGAAGAACAAATAAAAGTTCTTTCTCAAATTGCTTTTAATAAAAAGAATGAATTTCAAAATGCTGTTGATAATATTACAAAATTGATACAAATAAAATATCCAGAACTTAGAGCTGAATTCTCAATTTCAGATGGTGGAGTTATTTTTGTTAATGATGATACCATGGAAGAATTTTATGGTATAGAAAATGTTTATGAAATGTTAGGAAAAAGGTAATCATGAAAGAAACGATTTACAAAGGAACTGACTTCCTCTCTATTGAAGAAACTCTGGTAATATAGTTACCAGAATGGGTTTAGTAAGTATGGATTGTAACAACGATTCTCAACCAAGTGATTCTGCTCTATGTGATTTCACTATAGAAGTTAGAAAAAAATATAATTACCCTGCAAGGATTAAAAAATGAAATCCAGAGAATTATGTATAGAAACCTATCTTCCGAAGATTACTACTTTTATGCGGATTGTGTGATAGGAGAAAGGTGTTATCTTAATTCAAGTTATGTTACAAGTGAGGGTGTTCAATGGGTTACTTCAAGACTGTTTAGAAACTTCACAAGAACTTCTGTTGAAATTGGAATTTGTCAGACTTATTCAAGCAAAAGTGGCAACAGTACTTCTTTGAGAAGATGTATACCACACAAAATATGGGCGATTAAATAAATGTTATTTTAAAAAAGCAACAACTTCTGTACTACATTCTGAATTACTGCTTATAACAAAAGTTTTTGGGTCTGTGTCACTTACAAAGGCTTCTCCGTGTATTGTATTTCCCCAAGTCATTCCAGACTTCAAGGATTTTCCAAGGTTTACTTCATAATTTGTTATGTCAATATATTTTGTACAAGACCTTTTTGCATAAGCGGTAAATATTGCAATTTTTCCATAAGTTCTTACTTTTAAGGTTGCGTCACTATCATTTAATATTGTTTTCAAACTTGATACAGAAAGTCCAAGGTTATTTATACTACTTGCCACCGCATTACTTGTTGCAGGTTGCGTGTTCCCTGCTTCAATTGTATTTGTCGGTGTACTAGAAGTGTTTGTGATATTCCCATTCTCATCTACATAAATGATAGCAACATAAGTTCCGCTATTCATTACTAAATTTGTAGCTCCTGATTTTCCGGTTGTCAGGGTTAATTTTCCACCGCCTAATTGTTTGAAATATATATGGTAAGTTTTTGCTCCAGTCTTTTCATTATCAAGATAAAGCGTGAATGTAGAACCACCGCTCGCACAAGCACCTGTGAATCCGATTGTGTTGTAAGTTACATCACCGCTCGGCATTTCAGTATCAGTAGGAATTGTGTACCACTTTACAGATTCAGTTGAGTTTGTTTTATCACTTGCTGACTGAATCTTTCTTAACATCAACTGCAACTGCTCGGTAAGGTTGTTCTGTGGTTTTCCAAAACTGAACTGAATACTATAACTACCCCAAACCCAATGCTCTGTAACTGAAAGTATCTGCACCACTGCTGACTTTCCGCTGAAAGCGACAGTTATCCAATCGCCAACATTATACTGCTCCTTGTAAACATAAGGACACTTGGCAAGTCCGTTTCCGCTCATCTGAATTGTCTGACCGTATTGAGTAAGCATTGAAACCGCTTCTGCTTCATACTCTGATTCAGTGGTCATCTGCGACTGATTATCCCAAGATTCAAAACGGTCAAATCCGCTTGGAGTTCCGTTTTCACCTTCGTAAATATCCCTTGTTCCGCTCTGACCTTTTCCGCCAACGTAAATTGCATTACTGAAACTTTCAGAACTGTCCAAGAACACACCATCTGCAAGGCTCTCGTAACTTGTGTCAAATCTTACAGTTTGACTTCTGTCTGTACCTGCGTAAACTTCAAGAGTTAATTCACCGTTTTCAAACTTGATTCTCCACCCGATTTCAGATTGAGTTGCTATGGTCTTACAGACTTCATAAAGGTTAGAAAACTGCTCTGACACTGAATAGGTTTTACCAATTGCGTCAGCACTTGCAGGGATTGTGTTGTTGATAGGCAACTGTCTTTTTGCTTCTGCTCCGATTCCGCATTGGTCTTTAATAAGATTGCGTAAACATAACTCACCCTTGGCGGTCATTGTCCACAATCCGTTGGAGTTCATATTTTTAATGACCCTACGCTTCAAAATATACCTAGCGTCATATCCTGTGATTGTTCTAATCTGTGAACCTTTTCCATCTTCGCCAATGCTATCTTGAATTGAATAGATTTCCCCGAAGTCATAAGGGTTGTTTCCAAACTGAATAAATAAACCCCTTTGGAATAACTGCGAGTTAGGGATATTATAATTTATGGAAATTGTGAAAACTCCTGCGCTATATAAATTATGTTCAAAACTTGCTTCTGCATAATCATCAATAATCGCTTGCAGGATAAATTCATTATTTGAGTAAGAATATAATTTTAATTGCGGTTTTTCCTTATAACTCATTTTCTGCCCCTTCTTCCAGATTGTCAAAATCTTTGAAAATCAAGAACGAAACAATGCCCGAAATAATAATTGATAAACCTAAACCGATAATCCATTTCATTTTATACACCTATATATTTTTGACGATAAACAATTCTTGCATTTATATTTCCGCTATTTCGTGAAACTCTAAATATATTTTCACCTAACAACAATGAAAGCCCCATGTCTGAATCTTTTGAAATATTCTGTATTTTATTTTCTACCCTTATAAATTCAGTATTAAAAATAGAACCTTCATAACCGACTAGATAAAATGTATTGTATGAATTTACATATATTATATCTCTTAAATTCAATGTAATATTTAATTCATACTCATTCCAATTTTCTAGGTCCCGACTTACAAGAATAACCCCGCTATAATTTATAGCAATAAACATATTTATTTCTTCTGAATATGCAAGACGGTTCATTGTATAAGGTAATAAAGGAACAACAGTTTGCCAAGCTTCGCCATCTTTACTTGTTAATACTTCCTTGCCAATGGCAACATATAAACCTTGATTTTGTGAATATATTATAGAGTTTATTGATGTTGGTAATTTTTGCGTGGTAGTCCAAGTTTCGCCATCTATACTTTCCCAAACTGAATTGCCAATCAAAATAAATTGCTCTGATTTTTCAAAATAATATATATAATGAAAATCTAGGTTACTTGGTGCATTCTGTCTAGTCCAATTTATACCATCGTTACTTCCATATAAAATTCCTTGCACTCCCGCAATTAAAAATTTATCTATTTTGTTAGAATATGCAATTTCTAAAAGAGTATTACCGCCCAAACTAAACGAACGTTCAACCCAATTTACACCATCAGAACTTGTTACTACCAGTAAAGGTGAACCTATGGCAATAAACAAATCTTTTTCTTTCGAATACATAATATTTCTAAATGTGGAATAACTGTGAGTGTATATGCGTTGAAACATCTTTCCATCTGTACTTGTCATTATTCCGGTATTTCCTACTGCAAAGAACTTTTTATATTTTTCAACATATATAATTTTTTGTATATCCATAGTTACAGAATTAGATATTATGTTATAATCTGCCCCATTTATAGTATTATATATTGCCTTTCCTGAAAGTATGACTTTTCTTAACTCATTGATAGAAACAATTACACAACCTTGTTCATTTGTTGCAAACGATATCCATTCCCAATTTGTATAATCTTGACTTACATAAACCCCATTTCCCCTTGTAACAATAAATGTTTCTAAAAAATCAGAATATACAACATCAGTCAAATTATAAGGTTCTCCTATTCCGCTCAAAGTCCAATTTATACCATCAGAACTCGTTAAGAAGTTACCATACGTACTAACTATAAGAAATACATCTAATTTAGAAGAATAAGTAATAGCATATAAAATTCTATTTGTAATACTTGTCTGTATAACCCAATTTACACCATCAGTACTTGTTACAATTGTTCCGATATCTCCTACTGCAACAAATAATTCCTTTTCTTCTGAATATATAATGTCTTTTAAAATGTTTACTGTCCCGCTTGTTTCTGGATTCCAAATATTGCCATTTATACTTGATAATATTACACCTTCCGCCCCTACTATAATAAACAAATCAAGTTTAGATGAATATGTTATTCTATTAAGATTTGTTGTAACTCCACTATCACGTTCAACCCAATTTACACCATCAGAACTTGTGATTATTTTTCCGCCGTTTCCTACTGCAATAAACAATTCTTTTTCTTCTGAATAACAAATACCATTTAAGCCATTAAATAATGTTGAAATATTATTACTCCATTCAAGACCGCCATAAGAACGATATATAACTCCATCTGCAACCACAATTGCTAATCCTAATCTTGATGAATAACAAACATCTTTAGAACTTTTAGCAATGTTTATATTTTCAAATTCTAATTCTTCTGTAAGTACCTGTCTTTTTCCTATCAAAGTACTAATATAAAGAGTTTTATCTAAATTACCCTTATATTCAATTTTTTTATTATCATTCATTCTTTCAACATAAGGATTAACTGCATTTTCTGTATACAATTCTATTTCAAATTGTGTCGGTATATCACCATTATTTTTAATTATAATAGGTTGATTTACCTTGAAAAAATCTTCTGTTTCTTCTGTATCTTCCCAATAAGGCTCGCACGCAGTCCAAGCCAAGCTTGCTTTCGGTGTTCCAGAATCATTGCTATTATGAGTTTCAAATAATGGAATCTGTGCAACGCATTTGATTCTCTTGCTGATAAAATCATTTGTATAAATTAAATATCCTTCGCCCAATTTTGGATTCAGAATGTGAATGAGTTCCCTGCGATATTTGTAACGGTTTTCAAGATTATTGTTATCTTGAATTGCGAGGGTAACAGATAATTCCCTCTGCTCCATTAAAGCGTCAAGAAAAACTCCACCGTCTTGAAAAGGTACTTGCTGACTTTGAATATTAAGAGAAGTGTTTGAAAAACCTTCCCAATTTGTGATTCCGTATGGTGCTTTTGTCAAATCAATTTCATCACCGTTCGAGTTTCGCCAAACTAATTTCTGCATTTTCTATACCTCTCTTAAATTATTCCGTTTATTGCTAACTGTCTGTTATACTGCTTAAACTGATTCATCATCGCAAATGCTGACGTATCTGCAAGATTGTTGAATGTTACGTTCTGATTAATTGTAGTTCCGCCCATTCCTGCAAGTGCTTTGTTTGTGTTGCTTGCATTGATAACTTTTTCACCGCCACGGAAGCGTACAAGTTCGGGTCCTGCTTCTCCGACAAGGTGAAGTCCACTTGTAGCGTTATTAGTTCCCGTTGCATATCCACCACCGAAAACAGAATTGAGAATATCATCGATATTTGAGATTGTCTTGTTTGCTTGGTCAAAAACCCAACTTAAATCTCGTCTGATTTCGTGGAAAGAAGTTTCTGTGAATCCTTCTGAAATACCTCTTGAAATGGCTTCCCCGATGGCTTCCAATTCAGCCTTCATTGTCTTTGTATAAACAACAGATTGAATCAGCATTTTTCGAATCCACTTTTTCACACTATCAAGGAAGTCGCTCTGATTCAAACCGTTGGCTAAACTATCAACCAAGGTAGTTGCGATATTTCCGCCAAAATTGGAAATCGTACTTTGTATATCTTCCCCAATATCACCGAAAACAGAACTGATAACGTTTTCTGCCTTCTTTGCGTTCTTGGTCGCTTCATCATACAAATTTTCCAATTCCTTTTTTACAGTCCTTAATTCAGAAGTAGTTCCGCTGACTAAAGCACTAGCAAGAGAACCGCCAATATCAGCAAGTTTGTCTTGAAATGATTCAGTATAAACTGCCAACTTGATAAGATTTTCACGAATATAATCTTTCATAGATTTTAGGAAGTCTGTTTTACTTGCTCCGCTGATTACTGATGAAGCCAATGTTTCTCCAACTTTTTTTCCCGCGTTTGTAAGTTGAGAATAAATATCTGAAACAGTTTTTGAAACATTTCCTAACTGTTCTTCAAAAATTATATTAACGTATGTTGAAAGTGTTTTTACCTCTTCATAAAGAGTTCCATTCTTTCCAAGAAGGTATTCAGCCTGACTTGTAGCCTTTTGCTTTGTGGTTAATCTATCCCATTTTTTTCTTGCAGTGATATAATCTGTTTGAGCCTTGTATAAAGTTTTATAAGTTGTTACAGTTCCACGAACTGCGTCTGATTCTGCTTTAAGATTCTCGAAAATTTTAATTCCCTCTTCTCTCATAGCTTTTTTTGCACTTCGTAAATCATTTTGTAAACCATTATATTCATCAGCAACTTTTTTGAACTCTTTGCTTATTTTATCAGAAGCGTCTTTTAAAGGTTTTACTATTTGCTGATAATAATATTCAGCCCCCTGTCTAGTCATATTTTTTATTTTTTTCAAATATTCTTCATAAGCGTCTTTGTATTTTAGATAAGCATTTGTGGATTTATTCTGTAAGTCTGTAAACTCTGATTTCATAGCGTCAATGCTTTCTTGTGCCTTTTCTGCCTGTTCACTGAACTTGTTTATATTTACAAACAAGTTACTTGCAGTTCGTGAGGAAGTTGATTCAATGTTTTCAAGTGCCTGTTTAATTTCTTCTGCTGACTTTGTTACAGTTTCGCCTGCTTCTTTTGCGGAAGTTGAAATATTATCAAAGCCTTCTGCAACTGCGGTCAATGCTCCGCTTGCTATCATAGAAGCTGTTGCTCCTGCAGCTAAGACTGCGGCAGTCGCATAATCATAACTTGCAACTTTTACGACCGCAAGTGCTGACAGTTGTGCTGACAATCCTTTGAGTACCTCTGCAATTCCTTCTACTGCAATTTTTGCGTAACTCTTCCAAGACACTTCACCCTTGGCAAGTTCATATCCCAACTGATGTAACATCTTTGCAGTAGACTGATTAACTACTCTTATATAATCTTTGATAGTTTTCATATTGGCTTGTAAATCATCTGAAAATTGTTCAAAGAAATTTTGTATTGATGCGCCTGCTTCTTTACCGATTAACTTAAAATAATTTTTCTGTTTTTCAGTTTCAGTTGCAACACCATCTGTTAAATCCTCAATTGCACCAAGTGCAGAAGAAGTAAATCCTGCAAATTTACTTGAAACACCTTCGAGGTCTTTTATTGTAACATCAGCTGTATGACCAGTTAATTCCTGAATCTTGTTTTCCGTTTCTTCAACCTGTTCCTGAATAACACTTCTCATTTTTGATGAAGTATTTGTTAAACCTTCAAGCCCTTTTAATGCGGCAGAAAGAGCGATTCCCATTCCACCAGGTAAGAATTTAACAGCTAAAGATGCGATGCTTAACATCTCCTGCATCTTGTCTTTGAATCCATTTTTAATACTTTCCAAAGTTGTAGCTACAGATTCAGCTACTCTTAGAACAGCAAGTTTTGCATATTCCCAAGCAACTTGCCAATCCCCATTTAATAAAGCTGAAACTGAATTTATTAAATCCTGAGCTATTCTAAAAATATTATTAAAAATCGAATAAAAATAATCTCCCCAAGATTTAATATCACTTTCAGAATTTGCAAGAGCTTCTTGTGAATTATTGAATAATTCTTTTATTTTGTTCCAAGCTTCAATAATTTTACCTACAACAAAATTTCTAATTTCTCCAGCAACTCTTTCAATTTCACCCCATAAAAATACAATTGCATCGATTATACCATTAATAACTTTTACAATTTTTTCAAATGATTCTGAATTACTGAAGTCAATTATAGATTCTTTTAATTGATTTATCATTCCAGATGATTCATTGAATCTTGATTTAATTCTATCAAATGCAGTTATAAATACTCCCACAAGTGTATCTAAAATTGAGATAATTGGTTTGAAATTAAATCTTGAGATAAAATCAGTCACTTCATCTTTAACGTTTCTCAAATAATCTGAAATTTTCTCAAAAGTCGAACTGAATATTTTACTCAGATTTGTTACAACGTTAACAATTGGAGTAAAATCCATATTTGAGATTAAATTAGTTAAATTATTTAATGTCTTTGCACTATTCTCAGCGAACACCTGCATAACAGGAATTAATTTTCCACCAAGAGTATCTCTGAAATTTTCAATGGCGTGTCTTTGTTTAGCAAAAGAATCTTGGCCTGCTTTAGCAGCTCCACCATAAGAAGTTGCCAAAGTATCAAGAATAATTTTTTGAGCTTCAAGTTGTTTTCCATTTTTTACAAGTTGAGTGAGTTCCGCTTTTTGTTCATCTGTAAACTTAAAACCTTGACGTCTTAATGAATCCAATCCTGTTATAGGGTCGTCAAGAGCTTTACCGATAGTCTGAACTGCAGAAGTCAAATCCATTCCCATAACAGTAGCCATATCAAGTACAGCTTCACTTGCTCCGTCAAATGCTTCTCCAGTTATATTTGTAAATCCTAATAAAACGGATTGCATTTTTTGAATTTCTGTTACTGAATAATTTGTAGATTTTGAAAGAGCTTTTGAAGCACTTTCCAAATTTTCAATTGAAGTCCAAGCGTCAGCACCGGTAGCTTTTACGGTGTTATCAAGAATATTGAAAGCCTTTTGAGCCTGAGTTGCAGACTGAACGCAACTTCTTCCAAAATCAGTAACAGCTTTTATCGACACACCTATTCCGATAATTGAGAAAGCACTTTTGAGAAGTTTCTGAACACCTTCAATACTTTTACTCATTGTATTGATTGAAGACTGAGCATTTTTTATACCTTTTTCAAATTGAGAAGTTTGTGCACTGATTATCGCTTTCACATTAAAATCTGCATCAGCCATTTTCAACCACCTATTACATCAATTTATTTACTAGACTTTCATCAACTGGAATATCTATTCCAGGAATTGGTCCTCTTTCTTTCTGTTCCATTTCGTCAGGGTCTTTTCCCCAAACATAACTAGCAATATAAATCGCTAAGTTTTTTTGATTTATTTTTTCAATTTCTTTCTTTTGGTCAATTAAAGCAATTATTTTTTTCGGCTCGGATTCCCAAAAGTATTCCTCACTCAAACCCATTAACAAACATTCTGTCAAAAGGTATGAGTAAGGAAATTCACTTATGCTTCCGCTTCCGGTTTTTTTTCTGCACTATTGTCCTGTGGCAGTGAACCATAAAGAGCTTTTGAAAAGGCTTCTGTTATCATCTGCATATCTGCCATCCCGTAATCTTCAAGAATATTTTCTTCAGTTACTTCAGGATATTTTTTTCCTTCAGAATCAGTAAACGCTGATTTGTCTTTAAGACCAAGAAAAAGCAAATGAGGAATTGTCTCAAAAGGAGTTTCCTCAATCTGTTTCTGCATTTTATCAAGATTCTGAATTCCTTTGTATTCTTTCTCCAACTTTGCCCAAGCTGAGAAACCAAATTTGATTTCACGTTCCTTTCCGTGAATAAACAAAGTTACCTTTTCAGATTTTACTTTGTCAAGTTCTTTTGTTTCTTCCATTTCGTCCATCCTTACCTAAAATAGAAATTCTTCCTAGTCATATTTCAGACTAGGAAGAAAGTAAAAATTAAAGGTCAGCATCTGTCATTGGTGTAGCACCAATTCCATAGTTGTCCTTCAATCCAGCTGTTACAGTTACAGCTGCTGGAGCATTTGCATCTTCAGCAGGAGTGAATGTAATTGTAGGAGCAGTTGCAGTTCCACCGAATGCAATTGTACCTTCAACAAACTCACCACTTGCATCTGTAATAATAATTGTTTCACCGAGTTTTGCAGAAGCTCTTCCGAATGAAACATTTGCACCGCCTTCCTTACTTCCTGTAAGAATTACAGTGTTGTTTGAACCACCAGCAGCTGTTACTGTGAATGTACCTGTATTCTGAGCAACAGAAATAACCGGAGCATCAAACCAGTTTTCAATAAGTGTTGCAGGAACTTCAGGGTCATCAGTTCTGATTCTTGAACCAATTGTACCTGATTTCTGTCCGTCAGGAACAAACTGTGTCTTAACGAACTGAGCTGTGAGATTCTTGTGGCCAAATGTGATAGAATCACGCTTTGTTTCTCCGCCACTTTCAGGAACAGAGAACTTACCTTTTGCATACCAAAGATAAGTGTAAACTGCGTCACCAGCTTCATCTGAACCAGCCATGAGAACTCTTGCACCAAATGCAAAATAAGGACTCTGGTCAAGGTCAGTTTCAATGGTAACTCCATTTACTCTTTTCTGTCCAAGCATCTTTGCTTCATTTTCAGGTGTAATATCAATCATCTCAAGAGACAATTCTGTATTACCACGGTTATTCTGAGCAAAGAATGCACCGTCATCTGCGTAGTCTGTTTCTACGCTAGAATTAGGATTGATTGTTGCTACTACGGCACCTGGAATTGGAAACGGTGTATCATAAACGATTCCGTTTTCGTCATCGGAAAGTACCTGAGCAAGAACCAAACCACTCAAACCAATTCTTGGTCTTTCGTTCATTTTCTTATTCCTCCAATTTTAGGATATTTATAATCAATTAAAAATTGACTTATTAAAAACCATAACTCTATGTTCACAATCAGGGTCAGGGTCTGAAACTTCTCCATTTTGTGAACAATTCCATAAATCTTCATTCATTACTTTGGCAATTATAACACCAATTTCTGAAGTTGTAACATAATTTTCCAACTTCTTAGAAAATATATGAATCTGAACTGAACATCTACTTGCACCAGGCATATTTTCATAATACTCATCATCACTCTGATTTTCGTCCATAAAAATAATACATGGGAAAGTTTCAAATTCATCAGGCCATGAACTCAAAATATTATCTTCATCAACAAGTTCTGTAATTCTTACATCGTTGAGAAGTTCATTATATATTTCTTTTGTGTTTATCATTTCTCAACTCCTTTAATACCTTTAGCTACGGCGTTTGCAATTGATTTTCTAATCCAATCGTTATTTTTAATCATAGCTGGTCTTAACCAAGGACGTGGGGGCATTCCTTTTCCACCCCAGCCGCCTTTTGTAGTCCCATATTCCAAATACTGGCCATAAGGTGGGTCTTTTTGAGTTGTTCCTACAATTCCGTAAACTTCTTTTCCTTCACCGTGAACTTCATATCGGATAGATTCTCTTAAATTACCTGTATCAACAGCAGGTGGGTTTCCTGGCATAGAAGGATGATGAGCTTTGGTTTTATTGTTTGTGTAATAACTCACTGCTGTGTTTATTTCAGTGTGAGACATACTGTACTGAATGTCATCCTGAACTTTCTTACAACAAAGAGCTATTGTTTTGTTCAACTCACCTTCAACTTGTGGAGCAACTTTTGAGAGATAATCTGAAAATTGATTAAATGTTAAATCTTTCATTTTTCATTCTCCACAGGTATTAAAAGAAATTCCTTATGAAATCTCCAAACATTAACTGGCTGAATGTTATAGATTTCAACAGAATTATCATCATATACAACTTTAGCTCTATTGTCTGAAGTCATAAATTTTCCATCTTCAAGATTTATAAAACATTTTTTGGTATTTGCAGTTTTTGAGTTTATTCCGTAAAGTTCTATTTGAGCAGATGTCAATACATTAGGCTGTACATCACATCTGAAACTTTCTAAAGGATTATCAAAATCATAAGTTTTGATTTTTGTGCCTTCTTTGTTTTTAATAGTCTTGAGGTCTGAAACATAAACCGTAGCGTTAGGAAAAAATAACATACTCAAACCTCCTAAAAAGAATTTACATGATTATTGGAAATGCCGGCATACAGTTTCTATTCACATCCATTCTTGGACACTGTTTCATTAAGTCCAAAAGCATTTTTCCATATTTAGTTGTGGCAAGTTCACTGTCACTCTGATTCTGTGCAAAATTAATATCTATTCCGCCTTCATGATAACCAGTTACAGCTCCACCACCAATTGAATGAATTCCTGTTTTATCTCCTGCAGTTATTGTAAACAAATGACAAGCTTTATAAGCAACTGCCTGATTGAACAGTTTTCCGAAAAAACGACTGTTCAAACTCTCATTTGCCATTTGCACAAATTGAGATAAGGATGGACTATCTGCTAAATCTGGGCAAATAGTCTGAATTATTTGAACAGCCGTCATCATACAATTTTACTCCTCTTCAGAATTGTTTTTCAAAGCAACAATCAAATCTTCTTTCTTCATGCCCTTTGTATCAATTCCTAACTCTTCGCATTTTGCTTTGAGTTCTTTTACGCTCAATTCTGAAACATCTTTTTCAAGTTCTTCTTCAGAATCGCCTTCGTTATCATCAGATGAATCAGAATCTTTATCATCACTCTCTTCATCAAATTCATTTTCATCATCTTCATCAAATTCATCGAGAGACATTGGAGCTGCATTTGGAGCTTCGGGAATCTCTTCTGTTGGTTCTTCAACTTCAAGAGCTTTCATACGTTTTGTAATTGCAAGACGTACTTCCTCTTTTGTAACTTCTTTGTACCATTTTGTCAAAGTTTCAGGGTTGTTGCATTCTGAAACATACTTAACGGCAATATTTACAGGCATATCAACAAGATTCTTTGCCTTTCTTCCGCCTGGTTTTCCACGACCATCGCCAACTTTCTGTGCGAGAATTACAATCTCACCACTTTCAAGTTCAGAAACAATGTTTCCTCTCATGGCCTTAAATTCATCATCTGTAACTTCATTTGTTCCAGGAATCAAATGAACCATAGTTCTTTCAAGTTTAAGTCCTTCCTTTGGTGTAAGAACTACACATTTCAAATGGTCTACCTTTGGACTAAATTTCAATAACATAATTCCATCCTCTCTTATGTTTTAATAAAAAATATCGTTATAAACGACTCTAGGATTCGTAAAAACGGGGTGTTTCCAATAAATCAGTATAATTATACTCCTTATCAGAATACCCCGTTTTACCACACTTTTCTTACAGATTAGATACCATCAGCATACGCAAATGCAAGTGGATAATAAATAATTGTACCAGCACATTCAGAATGGCAAGGAATTGTGTATTCCATACCTTCCTGCTGTGGCTCGAACTGCTCGAATGGCTGTGGGATTTCCAATGTGATATGGTCTTCATCGAAACGACCAACCATAGCACGGTTTGTACTTCCTGCACCAAAGTTCTTGAGTTCAGAAAGCCAATCGATACGCTTAATGTATGGAGAATTCTCAAGAATATACTTCATGAGTGTTTTCTCTCCAGCTTCTCCAATGCGGCGAGTAGCAATATCATTGTACTGTGCGATTGGGAGGAGAAGTGTATCAGGAACTTCACGAGCGAATGTTGGTTCCATAACGGCATTTACCATGTCGTTAATGTCACGAACAATCTGATCAGCAGTCTTGCTTGCCCATGTCTTTGAAGAACCTGTTCCATCATTCTGAAGAGTTACTTCAGTGATTCCAGGATAGTCAAGAAGTCCGTTTGTTCCATTGATTGGGTCGGACTTCAGAGCCATCTTATTCATCTGCTCATCATGAGCACGACGAGCTGTAAGAGCACGGCGCTGGTCAAGATTCTTTCCAGCTCTCTGTGACTGACGGATTTCTGTGATAGAATATCCGTATGAATCACCAATTCCCTTTACCTTTACAGACTTTTCTTCACCGTAAACGTCTACGCGAGGGAAGTCTTTTGCATAGTCAGCAATGATTTTTGCAAAACCAACACCGCGATACTGCTGATAAGCAATTTCGTTTACACCTGAACCTGCTTCAGTTGAGATAGGAATCAAAGAAAGTCCCTTCAACTCTGCAAGTTTTGCATCGTAAGCCTTTGTTTTTACATACAGAAGCTCACGGTCAAAGAATGCCGATTCATTTGAATCAAGACGCATTGGATTATTACTTCTTGGGTCCATTTTCAAATCTCCTTCTATTCGAGTGAAACAAGTGCAAGTGCGTCAGAGTCAGGACCTGCTTTAGCACCAGACTTGAATTTTCCAACCAATGTATTACCACTTGATGAAGTAGTAAACAAACCTTCCGCTGTAACATAAGCAGAAGCTTCAACTGTAGGAGTAACACCACTTGCGAGTGCTCCCCAAACGTAACCTTTTTCCATTACGTTTACAGCTTCTTTTGCTACATAGCAGCCACAAGAATTAATGAATGCATTCTGATGGAATACTGCAATTCCAGCATAAACACAATCACTTGATGCAGTTACTTTTGAAGAAGTAACATCAGAACCATCATAAACAAGTTCAACTCCGAGGTCTGCACTGTCATCAGAAGTAACAGTGATTTTTCCTGCATCTGCTCCAGTTCCAGCAACTGCAGTTACACCTTCAACATCATCATTGATGTCTTCAACGATTGCAGCAACATCAGTAGCGACTGTTCCTGTAGTTGTAGCTTCGATTTCAACACCTTTGATTGTAAGAACGATGTCCTTGCTTGCTGTTGTGTATGCAGACAAATCAATTACAGCTTTGTTGTTGTATTTACCACCAACAAGTGCAGTCTTTTCTGCATTCAAGAAAACAGCTTTTCCAAAATTAATTGTTTCTGAGGCAGGAATTGAAACAATTGTTTTTGGATTCATACCGTAAAGCATACCTGCCATTGCGGCTTCATCTGACAAATTTCCGTACAGATTCATTTTATTCCTCCTTTCCATGATTCTTCATACGCTGAATCATTTTTTCACGAGCATCATTTTCATCAGCACGTGTTTCTGGTGGAGTGTCTGAGGTTGCCTGTCTGATTGCTGCATCATTCTTTTCAACCATCATTTCTACTGCACTGTCATAACGTGCCTGAATGTATACATCATCTTTTCCATCAAAGTTTGCCTTAGGGAACTGAGATGTGATGATTGCTTTCTTAATGTCTGCATCAGACATATCTTCTTTAACTTCAACTTTTGCTTTTTCTGCATTGTGAAGAAGTTCAATTTTTGCCTTAACTGCTTCGTCAAGGTGTTTAGGGTCAGCTGCATCAGCCTTTACTTTTTCAAGTTCTGCTTCAGCTGCATCCTTCTTTTCTTTTGCTGAATCTCTTTCAGCTTCCAACTCAGAAATACGCTTTTCAAGTTCCTTTTCCTTGTCTTCAAGGTCAGCAACTTTTTTGTCCATCGTTTTCTTTGTTTCGCAAGCATCGTTTTCAGCAGCGTCTGCACGTGCTTTCTCAGCATTGAGAGCTTTGATTACACTTTCTTCTGCTTCATATTCGATGCCGTCCAGTTTGATTTTCTTCAAACTCATTTTGGTACCTCCATCGATTTTTGTTACCATAATATCTTCAAGGACAGCATCTTCACTGTCCGCTCGAAGTTCTATCTTTGCGTTGTCTCCTGCTCTTGCAGAATCAACAATTGCACAATGATTATATCTGATATTTCGCTGAATAAAATCATATTCAACTCCACACCAAGTTGAGCCAGGCTCTGCCATTTCAAGGTCACAAGTGTAACCCATTGAAAGAGCCTGTTTGCCATTAAGAACTGCATCGATTGCATCTTTCTTAGTTACAATCATGTCAATAGCACAATTTATTCCGTCTGTAACTTCTTCCCAATTTCTATCGTGCCATTCTTTTGTCCAAGAAGGATTATCACCAAGACTTCCAACCTGAAGTTTGTCTGCATTATCTTTTGTTACAAGTTCTGCAGGATGATTCAAAGTAACTGGCTTGAGTTTCATTGATTCCAAAGTTCGTTCACTGAAAACTTCTTCAGGAAGTCTTAATTCTCTCTGAATTGTTCCGTCTGCTCTCTTATAAGTGAAAACACCAATTGATGTGACGATAGCTCTTCCTTTCAAAAACCCTTCAGCTGTAGCAGCGAATGGGGTTGTCATCCACTGCGAATTGTCAATATTGTCAAAACGTTTCAAATCTTTTTTAAGTTCCATGACTTTGTCCTTCTGACTAAATAAAAAAAAGGCAACCCTAGGGTGTTAGTCCTAAGATTGCCTCTGTTTTCAGTCAGCCTATAAATAATTTAATATTTTTTATCCACTTCTTTGAGAGGTGGCTTTGTAGGCTCCGTTTTAAGTCTTATTTGCTTGTCGATAACCAAGTCAATGTGACCAAGTGTTGGATTCATTTTTATTGTTACAGAACCATATTCAACACTTTCGCAAGCTTTTTTAATTTCATTCAACTGATAATCATTCAACTTCATATTTAATTTATAATTCATAAATTAAAAAATGTAAAGTTTTTTTATTTTAATTATTATTTTTTATATAATTTTAATTCTTTATTTTCAGGATTAATATAATACAATTGAGAAAAAAATATATCCGGGATATTATATTGATTTAGATATTTTTTCAAATCACTTAAATATCGGCTTTCGCTTTTACTTGAAATTTGAGATAAAATAAAATCCCATATTCTTGAGAAAGACATCAATTTTTGCTCTTCTCCAATTGAATATATGAAATTTTGTTCCTTTATTTCTCCTTTTATTGATTTATTAGAAATATCAAATAATATATCCGAATCTTTTTTGCCAAGAGCTTTCTCAGATAAAAATATCAAACTTGCTTTTTCTTTTTCATTCATATTTATTCTCCTATAAACTCAAGAACAACTTTTTTTGAACCATCTTTTAATTGCTCAGAACTAATAACCTTATATTTCATATCCCTATTTAACAAGAATTCTTTTTCATTATGACTAGATAATGAATCTATATAAATTCCCGCCTTTTTTCCTTTAGGGATTCTTATTTCGTAAAATAAATTACCTTTCTTTGCTGCATCTTTCGTTAATGAAGTAGATATAAAACTCTCGAAAGTTTTTATCTCACCTTTCTTAAAAACTGGATTATAATTATTATTTGTAAATTCTCTTCGATAAACAACAATATCTATGTCTAAAGGTTTAACTTTAGCGAAAGAATTATCCATTTGTTTTATTAATTTTTTTGCATCTTTTTTAGTTCCAAAAATTATTTCCTGATTACGTATAAAATTATTAACTGTATTGTAATATGCTTCAGCGTAATGAGAAAATGCCGATTTTTCAGATTTACTCAAATCATCAATAAAATCTTTTTGGAAATTTGAAATATATTTTTCAACAGCGTCGTCACTTATCGTTATTACATCTTGAACATCAGGAAGTCCTTCCGTTTGTTCGTTTAAAGAAGTTCCTGTCATTTCAGCTTCTAGCTCTGGATAAAAAGATAAAGCTACACAGCGGCACTGAATATCCTGCCCAGGATGAAGGTCTACTGCTCCACTTGGTCTTGCAACCCACGTTTTTCCATTATTATATGAACAAACTGAAGCATCATCCCATCTGCAGAGCAATCCTTCCATTAACGCATGAGAATCTCTTACACGGTCATCGTATGCTGTACTCCAAACGTACAGATCCAAACCAATTTCCTGCATCTGAGCTTCAGTTATATTTCCATTTAATTTTCCCATCTGGTCACGAGCCAATAATTTACAATGTTTCTCAGAAAGACCTTCGGTTGCTTTCATTATTTCTTCTTTGAGTTTTTTTGGAGAAAGACCATTGACAATTGCCTGTTCAGTTAAATTGTTTATTTGTTCAACGTATTTCTTAGCGTTAGAAGTTATCAAAGTGTAATTATTTTCCGCCCATGAACTTTTCATATCATCCCACCAAGGGCTGGAAGTTGGAACACTTACATGAATTCCTTTTTCAATAATCTTTTGAAATTCTTTGTCACCAAATGATTTTGCTTCATCAGCAGTTTTTCCTAAAGCGGTGAATATAACGTTGTTATTTGAATCTGTTGGTAAATCTGCAATATCAGGCATATAGATTGATAACCAATTTTCAAGATTGTAAATCATATTTCTGAAAGATTGTCCAGGAATAGTATCGAGATGAATCTCAGTTGAATCTCCTCTCAAGAGCGGCTCAAGATTCTCATTAATGTATTTATTTACATAATCTGTTAAAGGTTTGAAGAAGCCTTTCAGCTGCCTAAAATATTTCATTTCCACGCCGTGTGGATAAGCTCTCTGAGAAGTTATATTTTTTGTAGGTTTCTTTTCGCTAGTTTTGAAAAGAATCTTCATCAACTGAATTTCAGTCTCATTCTTGATTTTCATTTCTTTCTCAATGCTCCAAGTAATTTTTCTTTACTTCTAATTGTTACTTTTGCACCATTTTGTTTGAATCCATTCTGTTCAAATACAATTAATGAATTATTTAATTTTCCAAGATAAATTGCAACATGGCCATATTTATTTGTTTCTGTTGAATCCCAAATAAGTGTATCACCAGGAACAAAAGCTTTATTTTTTGGAATCTTTGTGAAGTATTTTTTCTCAATTGGCATTTTCTCATAATCAAGGTAAAGGTCTTTTGCTCCGCCAGTTGTAGAACAAGGTCCAGTATGTTCAGGGATTCCTAATCCTTCTTCCCAATACTGTCTTGTTAAATCTACACACTGAGCACCAAAAACACCATCGAAATCAACTTTCTTTCCTTCATATTTTTTTACAAAGTCATCAAGTAACATTCCAGCCATATTAAACTCCTGAATTAAATCTATTTACATTTCCAAGTTCATCTGCCCATTTTTCCCAAGGTTGATTATAATACCATTTTATCCTTTCAGAAACTAACCAATTCCTATGAGCAACTCTGTCCCAAATGTTCCCCAAAAATGAAGGAATTCCAATTACTAAAAGATATAACCAACCTAAACGTAAACTCTGTTTCTGATGACCTTGTTCGTGTTTCAAACTTGTGTCGTTTACTACCTGTCCAAAAATTATATACTTTCCCAATGAAACTCCAAATACACTTACAGTCGTAACCCAACATCCTTTGTTGCAATACTTAGCTTTTGTAAATAAAATCACAAGAAGTCCTAAAATATTTTGTGGGAGCTGCCAAAGAAATAACAAAATTTTTTTCACAATTTACTCCTCTGTTTTCTTAAACTTATCGAGTGCAGTATTCACTGAAACATCTCCAAAGATTGCAGCTATTGTTCCAGCCACTACACAGATTTCATAAATTGTTGCGTTTGGAAAAACACCTGTCCATTTCAACACTGAACAAACTATGACAAAAATTACTGCTACAATTTTGATAATCAACGAAACTTTCTTCGCTTTGAGTTCTTTCTTTTCTTCAGTTTTTGTTTCTTCCATTTTTCTTCACCTCTTTTCTAAAACAATCTATGCATAATTTATTATTTTTCATTCTCCATCCAAAGAATGATTGACCACAACATTTACAAGTGTACATCATTGCTGCATATATTCCTTTCTGACTTGAATCAGATTCAAAATTAATTCTCTTACCCAACCATCCATTCTTGTTGCAAATTCAGGTGTTTTATAATCGTCATCTAAATTATCTTGTGAATAAACAAGATTTTTTATTTCGCCTTGTTTTATTTCTACATAACTGTTGTTGGCTGATATATGATTATAATTTATCCAATCAATAACTTTGACATAAACTTTGTAAAGAATCAGTTCAGCTTTTTCATTTTGAGTTTCTGTTGCATCTTCTGTAAGAACTTTTCCTTTTATCGCCATTATAAAAAGATGAGCCCACTTTGATTGTTCACGAATAATAGTTCTTTCTGTTTCATCGGAACCAATTCTCAACCCTTTACCTTTGAAAGAGATTAAACCAGATTTGCTCATTTTTACAAGAACAAAAATTGCAAACGCTAAAAATAAAAGAAACATCCAAGCGTTTGCACTTGTTAAAATCTCTTTCAATCCATCAGCCAATTTTTCCATTTTTATGCCTCGCTTACTGGTGGGAGTTCTTCAGATTCTTTTGAACCACCAACTTTTTTTGCTATTTCTTTGAGAGTATCTCCGAACTCAAGTTCCTCGACAATCTCTGGTGTCATAATTCCCATATCAATATAACCCTGATATGTTTCCTGTTTTCTCTTTTCTGTGTTCGCTTTCTTCTCATCAATTTCAGCCTGTTCTTTTTCAGTCATCTGTTCAATTGGGTTGAAAACAATCTTTGGTTTCTCAATATTTTTCCATTCTGAATAGATGTATGTTAATCTGTCAAGAATCGGAAGAAGCTTTCTTTTTTGTTCTGACTCAACTTTGTCATAATAACGATATGTGTCACCATCACCTGTAGAATTTAATCCGCCTGGAGAAATTCCAAAAAGTCTTGTCATTGGATAACTACTTGCTGAACAAATTAACATGAAGAACTGATACATCACTTCAGGTACTCCAGCAAATGTTGCACTATCTCGAATGAAATCTTCATCAACATCCATAATCAATGAATGAAATGTAGATTTCAAAAGGTCCATGCTCTGTAATCTTTTCTGAATTAATTTATCTCCATCTGGAGCTGCAAGAATGTCAGCTAAATCTCTGAACTTGTATTTTCCAATTGAAAGTTCGTGAAGCATATTTGAAAGAGAACCAAAAGCTCCTGCGACATCTTTCAATTTGTCCTGAACTCTCTGAAGCTCTGAAAGTCCCCAATAACGATAATCAGGTGGAATCAAACTTGATTGTGAAGTTGGAATCTCAATTCCGTGAAGTTCAATAATTCTTGTCCAATGAACTTCTTTTACAATAAAATCTCGACCAATCCTAAATGTCAGTGGGTAAATCTCAGGAAGTCCGTATCTTTCCTGAGTAGGGTCCATCTGCCACTGAATTGTTCCATACATGATGTTATTTCTTGGAATGAATTTAAGATTCTCAAAATCTTTTATTCTTTTGATATTTAATGGTTCTTTAAGTTCATTTCCATCAAAAGCTCCAATCAAAAGAACTCCGCCACCATAAAGTCTTGCCCATTTAAGAGCATTTGTTAATTTATCAATTGCCATTATATGAGCAAAAAATGCATCATATTCATCTGATAATTCTTCAAATCCTTCTTTCTGATTCTTAAACTCATAATGCCAACCATGTTTCATCATGTCTTCAGGTAAGAAGTCTATAATATTTGCTCCTAAACCATCATCGGCATAAATTGTTTCAAGTTCAGCATCCAAAAGGAATCCATCAGGTCTTGCTTTTGTATGTGTTTTCTTATCTGCTTTTCCACCAAGACCTGTGAAGAGATTTTTCCAACCGTCATTCTTGATTATATTTTTGATTCTTATATCATCCATAATTATACCCCACTTGGATTCTCATCAACAGTTCCATCTGAATGAAGATATTTTGCGACCTTAGGGTCTGCCTGGTCATACATCTTTTTATAATAATCATTTTTAATAATCAGATTATTGTTTTCATCTACAACTGAACCATCTGAAAGCAAAAATTTCTGCACCTGTGGAGCAGCCTGGTCATAAAAATCTTTTAATGTAGGTGAATCGGCGATTACATTACCTTCATCATCAACCATTTTTCCATTTGAGTGTAAAAACTTTAAAGGCTTTGGTTCTGCATTATTATAACTCATTTTTGTATCTCCTCTATTAATTTTTTCTTTTCCTCATATTTATCTCTTTCATCGAAATAAAAAGTTCTGAATACAAGCAATCTTCTGAAGTAATCTTCATCAATTGCTATTTTTCCATTGCTGGTTTTTTCATATTCACCTACTTCAGGAAACTCAGGCCAATTTATATCCGGACATTTATATGTTGTCTTTTCGATTACTGTTGTTGTCTTGCAGCTGATGCATAACATCATCGATAGACATACAAGAAATATCAGCAAGCTTTTTCGCAAGCTCTTGATTGTGTTTCTTTTCAATTTCCATCTCCTTATTTAATGTTGTATATGAATTATTTAATTCTTCATAAGAATTTCTGAAAGTTTCATTTTCAGATTTGAGGGATTCAATATCTTTGTTTTTGTGTTTGATAATTAAGATGAGAACTACGACAGTGATAATCAAAATAAGACTAAGAATTGCAAATATTTTCCACATAACATTTCTCCTCTTAGTCTCATAATAAACTAATTAATGAAAAAAGAAAAGTTTAATTTTTACCATTCATAAAGGCTTCTTGTTTTAGCCTTATGTGGTTTACAAACTTCACGAATAAGACTTGCACAAGAATCTGGAGCATCATCAGGTTCACTTCCTTCTCTGTAGTCAAGAACCTGATTCAAATATTCAGGGTCAGTATCTGGTGACCATTGAATCTTTTCCCAATATTCATACAAGTTGGTTGAAATTTTAATATGTTTATTTTCACTTTCTGCATAAGTTCTTACTCTCAAACCTTCTTTCTGAAGTTGATTTGCCAAGTAACCTTTATCAGGGTTTGTTTCGCAGTAGATATATTGACATTTATATTTTCTGTAATATCTTGCGATTTCTTTTACCCAAGCCTTTACGTTTCCAGGATAAGCAAAACCAACCCCTTGGAATTTCTTAGCTAGTACAGGGTCGTTATTATCTAAAGGCGAAAGGATTGTCATTGCACAATAGTGGTCTCCATCAAAAGCAGCATCAACATGTGCGAAAGCTCTTCTTGAATAATCCCAATATTCTGCCATTTTAGGGTCAGTGAATAATGAACTTTCATCTTTTCTAATTTCCAATTCATAATTTGCCGCATATAAGAATGGTGTTGTTGTTTTTCTTTTCTGTTCAGCTGCTTCTTCCCCTAAGAAATTATTTTTGCTCAAAGGGTACATTGCTATATCGGCAAATTTATTTATTTCGTTCCATGCATCATCTCTGTGCCAAGGTGTTCCAATCCAAATACTTCCTTTCCCTGGGTCTATAATGTTTGTGGCGATTTCGTTCACCATTTCTTTTGTCTTATCTCTTTCAGCCCTTGAGATTCTGTCTTTGATTGTAATAATATCATCACAAATAATCCTATCATAGTGCATACCAGTCAAAGAACTTTCAAGACCGTGTGCTGTTAGACTGACTTCAGGTGTGATTGTAGTTTTGAAATTATATCTCAATTTTCCTTCTTTGGCCATTGTAGCTTTAGGCGTAAATCCATGAGCAACTTCAAACAACTTCTTTATCTGAGGAAGTTCCATCGCCTGTTTAACCGCACTTACGATTGTACATGAATCCTGATATGACTTTCTTATGAGTGCAATACGTTCATTTGGATTTACTAAGAAGTTTCTGACACAACCAACTGTATCAATTGCTGTAGATTTGTAACCACCACGAAAAGCTTGTAAGGCCCTTGGTTCATTACTATCCCAACAATATTTTATCCATTCAGAATGAAGTGGTGTCAGTTTATCTTTTCCCATAAGCCAACCTAAATAGTGCGGCTGGTCTATTACCAACTTCAAAAACTCTTCATTAATTTCAAAATTATTTCCATCCATGTTTTCAAGTATAACTCATTTTTTATTTTTTAGTAAATAAAAAAAACCTCCACTTTTTTACGGTGGAGGCTAAAACCAATGGCCGTTAGTTTTTTTGAAGCAGCAACATTTACTTGTTTGTTGTAGCTTTCTTCTGAAGCAACTTTCCAATTGCGATGATGAGTAAACCGATTGCCTGGATGATACCAAAGACAAGTTCCACAACCTGACTAATTTCGCCAACGCTTGTTCCGCCAAGAATCTGGATGACTACGCCAATGATAATCATTATCCAACCAACAACTTTTACCCAAATTTTATTGAAAAAGTTTCCAATTGCTCCGCTCATAGCTCTTACCTCCTTTATATTAAGTTTATGTTTTTTGCTTAAAGCTCTAAAATAAAAAACTCTCCTTAGGCTGTGGGTGGGAAGGGAAAACAACCCAAGGAGAGGAAAACTATTTTTCAACAGTTTTTGGAGAAGGTTTATATGAAAAAGTATATTCTGACTTGGCGATTGTAAGAGTTGCGTTGTCAGATAACCTCTTCAGTATAATTTCATTTTTGGAATCATCTACGACTTCATATAAGCCGCCATTCCATTTATTCTTTACAATCATTAAAGATTCTCCAATCCTTTAAGAAGCTCCTTGAACTTCTCATCTCTTTCTTCAGCAGTCTTGAATGTGAAATTCATTCCACCAGCAATTGTTACAATCTGAAATCCTGAAACAGATGTAGGGATTTTCTCTCCACTTTCTTTGTCTGTTTCTTCACCTTTCAGATTTACTTTCTGAATTGTACAAACGTTATCTGCGTTAAAGATAACTCCGGCAAATTCAAATACTTTCATTTTGTCTTCCTCCTTTTGAAGATTCATCGAAATAATTTTTCAGTCCCATCTTTACACCAGCAGCTATGAGAACTGTCAACCAAAGTGAACCGATAATAAATCCAATCACTAACAATATTATTTTAAGAAGTATCATTTTAATTTTTCTCCTTTTTATTAAAGATTCTGAATAAATCTCTTACGTTAGGATTTGATAAAACATAACCAGCGTAAAACACATCAATCAATGTAGGCTCTCTGTTAGTTCTTTTTACAAATAATTCATACCAAGTTTTGAAAGTTTTGTTAATTGGTTCCTCAATCCTTATTTCTCTCAAATCTTCACTTGTTAAACTTCTCACTTCAACTGTTGTCATACTTCTTCCTTCAAGCCGCATTTGATTTTATATCTATTTCCGGCTTTCTTTTTTATTTCTTCTTTATGTTTTTCATAATATTTCTTTTGATATTCCAACATTTTTTCCCTATCTCTTTCATATCTCCGATGATAATATGCTTTCACTTCTTCATCAGTAAAGGTCTTGAAAAGTTTATCCTTCAAACTCAATCTCCTTTCCAAATCTATGTCCATCAATGGTAACTCTTTCAAAAGCTGTAACAATGTTCATCTTTACATCTCTGGAGAAAATACTGCTCAAATCCACATCCGCTCTTGTAGCTCCAATTATGCGAAAGCAAACAGAAACATTCAGCCCAGTTTCAGTAATCCGGGTGAAAGTTGCTTTGTATGCTCTATCAACAATTACTTCTTTTCCAATAAGTCCCTGCACTTCATACATTTTTCTAAAAGGCTCATAAAACTTTTCAACCTTGTGTGAATAACTCATTTCAATTTCTTTATTTTCAGAAACCCCGGTGTGACCAAAGCCGCCTTCACCTCTTTCTGTTTCTGAAAGATTTTCTGTCAAATACCATTCAGCTTTTATTACTGGACAAATAACCATCTGAGCTATTCTATCCCCATCATTAATTTCAAAATCTTTATTACCGCAATTCCAAAATATTGCTCCAACTTCTCCGCGATAATCTGAATCTATTGTTCCTAATATGATATTGATTTTATTCTTAGAAGCTAAGCCGCTTCTCGGACGAATCTGCATTTCATATCCTTCTGGAATCTCTACTGCGAAGCCAAGTGGGATTGTATATGTTTCTCCTGGTCCTAAAAGCAATCTTCCTGTGATTCTTGCATAACAATCTGCACCAACACTTCCCTGTGTTTTATATTCTGGCAGTTTACCATTCTTAATTCTCTTAATCTTGATTTGCATTTATGTTTGCTCCTGATTTTATTATAAGATTTTTGTCCAATTTTTTCAGACATTTGGACAGTTTCCTACGCATTTATTTTTTCTTTTATTTTACTTGGCCCTTTTTCATTCCTTTTTCTATACTTTCCCTACTCTTCATCATTCTCTTTGTTTTTATGTTTTCTAGTCCATAACCTTATTAATCCATATATGAGAAAACTTAAAATCCAGCACATTATTATATATTTTAATTCTTTCATTTATTCTGTCCTCTTTTTTATTTCCTTTGGTTTTACTGTAATTTTATTTGTTTTTATTACAGTCTGGTATATGTTTTGAATCTTCTTTTTTGCATCTTCTGGAAGGTCATTTGTTTGTGTTATATCTTGTCCAGTTACGAATCTGTATAAAGCATTTAATGCGGCATCTCTGTTTGGAAGCTGATATGCCGATATTACAGTTTGTGTTCCTGTTATTTTTACATATTTTATATCGTCTATACAGCATATATAATCCTTGTCTATTTCTTTTAATGGTAAAGGATTACCGCTGTTATCATAGAATTTATCGATTGTGTACATAGCTCTTCTGTAGTAAACATTAAGAAGCTCCAGTTCCAGTCTGTCTTTATATGGCTGAATCACTAAATCTATGTATATTTTTATTGCCTCAACTATTTCTTTTCTTTGAAGTAAACTGTATGCGATAGCTCTGTATTTTGCATTGGTTCTTTCTACGTATCCTGCTTTCTGAACTGCATCTATTGCATCGAAATTATTTGAACAATATACTGCCAGAAATTTGTATTCCCTTGGATTCAAGTCCAAATGTTTCATATTTTCTGGAAGTAATCTTCTTGCCTCTGTAATTGTTAATTCCTTACTTGAAATATATTCAGTAGGCTGCTCGGGGAGTGTGGGGTTTTTCATTACCATTGGTGAGTTTTTAGCTTTCTTATTCATATTTTCCATCCAAATTTGAATAAATTTTATTTAATTTTAATTCATTTTTGTTTAATTGACTAGTAAAAATTAACTAAAAACACTATAGGATAATTATATATTTTTAATAAATTCAGCTAGAATCTCAGGGGTCACACCGTTTTTATATTTTTCTTTTATCTGGTTTATTCTTTCTTTTGAGTTTTCATATTCCAATTTTGAATATCTTTCTTTGTGTTGTTTGGCTTCTGAATATAGTCTATGATATTCTTTTCTGTATTCTTCAGCACCAATCTTTTTCCTATATTCTTTTAATTCTTTATCCATTTTTATTTATTTCTTTCAAAACAGCAATTATTTCATCTTTGGTACTATCTAAAATATCCCTTGGTATTCTATTATTCAAATACGCTTTTGCGACGTTCCACAAGCTGATATTATCGTCACCAACGATTCTTTTATTTATCTTGTTTAACTTATCGATTAAATCTCTTTCATCGAGAGAAAGCTCATTCATTCTCATTATAGTTCTTTTCATAAGACTTTAAGTTCCTTAATTGTTAGGTTCCTGTCCTTCTTCTTTAAGTTCCAAAAATACAGGGAATCTCAAAGATTTTATTTTTGTTGTTGTATTTTCTGTCTGTTCAAAATATTGAACTGAAACTACTCTTCCAATCAATTCCTTTTTAATTTTCCAAAATCTGATTCTTTCATCTTCTGAATATCCAGAACCAACTTTGGCTTCAATGTGTCCAAGCTTCGAATGTTCTATTTCGCAAATCAATGCTCCAAGTCTTCCTTTATTTGAATTTGTTCCTTCTTCGACATCTTTTATGATTAAATCCATTTCATCAAAGGCTTTCACCTTCAACCAATTTTTACTTCTTTTCCATTCATAAAGAGAATCTGTGAACTTGATGACTAATCCTTCCCAATCTTCTTCACGGACAACTCCTTTCATTAATTCTTCAATTTTTGAAACATCTTTTCCTGTATAAATATCTTCCAAGAAGTTTAATGCATCTGAATCATTTCTTTGTGAAATTCCAAAAAGTTTTATTGTTCTTTGAGAATAATTATCCGGACATCTTTTTTCATTCCACTGATTGAGCGGCATTCCGTCAAAAATATTCAGACAAACTCCTTTCTTTTCTTCGTCTTTCGTGCTGATAATTTTTGTAGTCATTTTATAAACATCTTTTGAAGGATATTTCATAAAATCTTTTATTGTGATTTCGCCATCGAAAACAAAATTATCAATCGGAAGTTCTCTGATAGCTTCTTCAATTTCTTTACACCCAAACCAAGGTTTTCCCTGTCTTGAAATTAATCTCACTGTTCGATTTTCTTTTATAGCAATACATCTACAACCATCAATTTTAGTAGAAATTGCAAATTCCCTTTTTCCATCTACAAGTTCAGGTCTGTCGTAATATTTATCACAAAGACAAACATCAAAAGTTGGAATTAACCCTGGGAAACATTTATTTATGGTTTTTGAATCTACACCTAATGGAAGATTTTTACAAACAATTTTCTTGAAAATTTCTTTTTCTTCATCTGTTGCACAAATTTTTTCCATTAAATCTTTTACTTCAATGACATCTTTACCAGACCCTGTGTGATGATTATCCAAATATCTGAATACATCAACGATAGTTTTCTGGTCACAAGTTGTAAAATCTCCAGCTAATTCAAATCCATAATCTTTTTCAAATTTCTTTTCAGCAATACCGGAGATTCTTGAATTATCGAAAAGCCATTTATAAATTTCTTTTAAGTCATCAGCTTCAAATTCTTTAATCAAAGCTATCTTTTCGTTTGTTCCTGAAATTGAACTAATTCTTCTTAATATCTTACAAATTGTAGAAAATTTCATATTTTATTCTCCTAATAAAATTATACTAAATGTTAAAATAAATCGCACCAACAGCTGTTTTCGGCTGCCTATAATTGTTTTTCTAAAGTGTTGAAATATACTTCATTTATAACTTCACAATCATTATATTCTTGAATGAGAAGATTCTCGCCATCGTCCCAAGAATTTATATAACCGGCTTGAATTGAAACTCCATATTTCTTTTCAGCCTTCAAAACAGCTTCTTTGAACTTCTTAGCTCTCACATCAAAATCAGGCAATTCATCAATCATTGTCATTTTGAATCCAAAGCCCATTTTATTACAAGATTTCATTTGTTTCTCCTTCCAGATTCTTTTCTGTTTTCTCAACTACAGCTCCACAATTTCCAGCTACACAGCGGCACCAATTATTTTTCAATCTGCACCACTTCCACATGTGAAAAGCGGCTACTTCCACATCATCAAATATTTTTACGCTTTTCACTTCTTTTTGACGAACTTCATATTTTCCACAAATCTTACATTTTGACTGTTTCATATTATTCCTCTGGATTTTCTTTTTTATCTTCCAAGAAACTTACATTTCCCTTTTTCAATTCTTCAATTCCGATTTCATGAATACGACTTTCAGCATAAGCATTGAACTCTGCTTTTGCCTGTGTAACAATTTTGCTCATATCTTCTTTGAAAGATTCTTTTACGAACTTAATATTTCCAGTGGCAAGACTTTTTAAGATTTCAACCCGTCTTAGAAGTTCTTCGAGTGATTTCTTTCCCATTGGCTTATTTGTTTCAATCTGCTCTTTCAGAGTTTTTGCAACTTTATCAAAAGAATCATCAAACTTGCTAAATGCTTCATTAACTTCTTTGCTGTAATCTTCTTCAATTGTTGTTTCTTTAGGCTCTGACATAAAACCTTTTCCAACTTGCCATTTTAGAGTACAAGGAACACCAGTTGTATTCCCTGAAGTTAAAAACTCCGCCCACTGAATAGGTGACATTTCAACTTCAATAATTCTTTTATCTGCAAAATACCAATTGTGGCTCAATTCTCGACTTTCCTTTGCAGTACTAATTTCAAGGAGAATCGGGTGTGAAGTTTTAACTTCCGTTCCAAAATGCGGTCTTGCACTTCCACAACTAATTCTACTCCAAGAAATCATTCCCATATAATCTTCTTGTTTCTCATTTTCAAACATAGTTATTCTCCTTTTTCAAAACCATAATAAATAACATCTATATCGGTTTTTAATATTCTGATTTCTTTCTCAAGCTCTTCAATCTTTTTATCTTTTACAACTCTTTCAACCGCAAATTCATTTTCTAATTCTTCAAAATCAACAATTAATTTTGTATAAAGAATTATCGGAAAAAAGAATACAACAAACAATAAAAGGCCTACCGCTAAATCATTTAAAATCTTTTTCATATTAACCTCTGATTAACATAGCTACTACAAAACAAAGAAAACCAACAATAATACAACCTAATGTATAAATATCTTTTTCATTCTCTTTGAACCAACTTGCCTTTCTGTAAACATTTCCCTTTTTAATAATTTTCATTTTCCCACCTCACTATTATTATAAGATTATACTGCGAAAACCAACACTTTCTCTCCAGTTCCTGGATGCTGAAAACATTGAATTTCACCATTACTGCTATAATGAGAAGTCTGTTCAAAATCTCTTTCTTCAAGTTTCGATTTTAATTCTCTCCACTCTTTTGGATTCTTAACAATCTCATAAGAACTAATTCCCGGTGTAGCTCTTCCTGGAATAATGAATCTCATATTGCAGAAATCACAACAAATTCCTTTTCTTATCGGTTCTGCATTGTTTGCATGTTCAGTAAAAGTTTTCCCACAAATACAACACTTCTTTTCCATAATTATTCCTCCTACTTTAGAAACAATCAATTCATTTTTAATTTGAATCATCTGTTTCTTAGCTTCTTTCAAACTCAAGTTATCGGCAACAAATCTACCGTTGTTAAAAACTTGCCAAGCGTTAAACGGATTCTTTGTAGCATAAATGTTATAACCGTTCACTTTATAAGTTTCAAAATTAACTTTAACAATAACTGGTATATTCTTCATAATTCATCTCCTATTAATTAAGCATTACACCATTCTTCATAAGCTTCTTCAGTCATACCTTGTTCTTCAATATAGAATTTCTTTTCAGACTTATATCCATGTTCCTTGAGCCAATTACAAACTTCCTGCCAATCAACTTTATCATCACTGAAAGCCAATCTATCAAGAGTATCTGAGAAAACATAAAAAGTTGAATCAATATTAAAATCTTTATTTACAACTCGAACTTTATAAACATCAAATTTTACAGCCATGCGACCATTTGACATTTCTTTCCATTTCATGAATCTGCCTTCATTTTCAAAAGTAGCCCCGAGCTGCTTCCAAGTATTAAAAGCATCCTGAATCTTTGTTTTTCTTTCAGACTTCTTAATCAATTCCATATAAATCTCCTTACAAAGTCGTTTCCCTCAACTTTGTAATTACATTATACAATCTATTTTAATGTTTGTAAAGCACTTTTTAATAAATTTTTAATTCTTTTTTTATTTGTTGAATTTCTTCTGGAGTACATTCACCCATGTCATTTTTTCCAAAATCTCCAAAAGCATCAACTATTTCTACATCTAGACCAATTGAAGAAAGCTGCATTCCAAATTTATGTGCCTTTTCCTGAGCTTCCGGCTCATTGTCGAATAATATATAAATCTTTTCAAATCTTTCTGAGAGTAAACTTATCTGACCTTCAGTAAGTTCTGTTCCTAAGCTACAAATTGCATTGCCATCAAATCTAAGAACATCAAAAGAACCTTCTGTCAAAACTACTTCTTTGCCTTTACAATTATCAAGATTAAAAAATAGTTCCTTTGGATTTCTTACCGATTCTTCAATTGAAAGATTCTTATATCGAACAATTTTTAATTCCTTCAATTTCTTTTTTGACAAAATACTTCGACCAGTCCATGACATCAATTGACCGTTATAATAAATTGGAATAATTATTCTAAACTTCCATCGGCCGCTTATTCCGCCGCCAACAAGTCCATATTTTTCGTGAAGATATTTTGGAGAAAATCCTCTTGCTTTCAAATATTTTCTTTCAGCTGGTGTAAAAGTATCTGTTGGGAGTTCAATTTTATTTACTTTGGATTTTTTAATAAATCTTTTAGATAAATTAGCTGCGCCTTCATAGCCGCTTAAAATCTCATTAAGAGAATTCATTGGAACATTTAAGACATCGCTTAATACTTTTTTAATCGGAAATGCATGCGGAGTTTTCCAACAATGATAATAATCTCCGGCACAATTAAAGCCCATATTATAATGACCTTTTTCATCACAATATGGGCAGTCAATATTTACCCACGGTCCTCTTTTATCTGGAACCGCAGGGACATGATAATCTTCAAATAATTTTATAAAGTTCATAATGATTTGAAATATTCAATAGTTTTAATTAAACCAGAATCCAAATCAACTTTAGGGCTCCAATTTAATTTTTCTTTAGCCAACGAAATGTCAGGTTTTCTCTGTTTAGGGTCATCACTCGGAAGCTCTTTGAAAACCAATCTTGAACTGCTCTTAGTAAATCTCAGAACTTTCTCTGCCAATTCAAGCATTGTAAATTCTCCAGGATTTCCAATATTTACTGGCCCAAGGAAATCATCTTTCGTTTTTATCATAGCCAAGAATCCATCAATCAAATCATCGATATATTGAAAGCTTCTTGTTTGACTTCCATTTCCGTAAATTGTAATATCTTCTCCTTTAAGAGCTTGGATTATAAAATTACTTACAACACGACCATCATCAGGACTCATTCCCGGACCATAAGTGTTGAAGATTCTTACGACTTTCACTCTTGAACCAAATTGTCGGTTATAATCGAAACAAAGGGTTTCTGCTCCTCTTTTACCTTCATCATAGCAGCTTCGTATTCCGTCAGGATTTACGTTTCCCCAGTAATCTTCCTTTTGTGGATGAATCTGAGCATCTCCATAAACTTCACTTGTTGAAGCTTGAAGAACCTTTGCATCATTTTTTAGACCAACGTCAAGAACTCTCTGCATTCCAATTACATTTGTCATAAATGTAAAAACGTTATCCTTTTGATAGTGAACTGGAGAAGCAGGGCAAGCCAAGTTATAGATTTCATCAATCTCTGCACTACTTCTTATGTCCAAATGCCAATCGTAAAGTTCCTTTACATCACAAGAAAGAAATTCAAAATTTCCATTTTTTAATAACTCTTCAATATTTCTTTTCTTTCCTGTATAAAAATTGTCAAGACAAATTACATGACAATTTTCTTCAAGTAATCTCTTACAAAGATTTGAACCAATGAAACCTGCACCACCAGTAACAAGAACTGTTTTCATCACACTGCTCCTCTTCCAATACAATGATATTCAATTCCAAGCTTCTTCATATTTTCAGGTTCAAAGATATTTCGACCATCAAATATAACTTTAGATTTGAAATCCAATTTTTCAAAATCTATATTTTTGAATTGTCTCCATTCAGTCATTATTACAAGTGCATCTGAATCTTTGAGAGTTTCTTCCATTTCACAGAATTCAATATTTTCCAAATCTTTTTCTGTAAAATATTTTTTGAAATTCTCTTCAGCCTTAGGGTCATAACATTTTACCTTTGCCCCAAAACCAATCAGACTTTTTACAAGATAGAGTGATGGTGATTCTCTGACATCATCTGTCTCTGCTTTGAAAGCCAATCCCCAAACTGCAAACTGTTTATCAACCAAATTGTCAAGTCCGTACTTTTTCCAGATTCTTTCAAACATAAGATTTTTCTGGTTGTAGTTTACATCTTCAACTGATTTTGCAATCTTCATTTCAATCCCATTTCTTCTTCCAACTTGAATCAATTCTTTTACATCTTTTGGAAAACAAGAACCACCATAGCCGCATGAAGCATAGAGAAAACTCATTCCAATTCTTGAATCAAGTCCGATTCCTTCTCGAACCGCTTTTACATCTCCACCAATTTTATCACACAATTTTGCAATTTCATTAATGAAGCTAATTCTTGTTGCCAACATAGCATTTGCGGCATACTTTATCATTTCTGCAGAAATAACATCTGTATAAACAATTTTATGACCGTTTGTTACAAATGGTGAATAAAGTTCTGTCATTCTGTTCTTTGCCCATTCCACACTTGAACCAATAACGATTCTGTCTGGTCTCATAAAGTCATTTATCGCCTGACCTTCTTTTAAGAACTCTGGATTTGACACTACTGAAAAAGCATATTCTGTATTAGCTTTCACAATTTTTTCTACTTCAAAACCTGTTCCAATTGGTACTGTAGATTTATCCACAATAACCATTGGCCTATCCATATTTTTCGCAATACTCTTAGCAGCTGAAAGTACATAAGAAACATCTGCAGAACCGTCTTCAAGCGGCGGAGTTCCTACGGCAATGAAACAAATATCTGAGCCCGGAATTGAATCTTCAAAAGAATTTGAAAAAGTCAATCTTTTTTCATTCATATTCTTTTTTATCATTTCTTCCAAGCCAGGCTCATAAATGACAGATTCTCCGTTGTTCAATCTTTCAATCTTTTTAGAATCTATATCAATACAAGTTACATTGTTTCCCATTTCAGCGAAACAAGTTCCAGTAACCAAACCAACGTATCCTGTTCCAACAATTGCAATTTTCATTCTTTTCTCCTATTTCTTGTATTTTGAACTTATAATCTGAGCAGTTCCAAATTTGAAGTTTATTTTATGATGAATCCTATATTTGCTCATTCTGAAACCTTTAGAAAAAGTTGAAATCTTTATAAAAGATGGACACTGAAGAATGCTGTACCAACTTTTCTGATAAGTTCCAATTTCCTTATACATTCCAGCAGAACCGCCAGTTGTTTGAGTAGGCTCCTGATTCAACTGAACAAATGGGAAAGTGATAAAAATCTTTCCTAATTGATTGTATCTGGTATAGGCATTTACGTCATCATTCATCTGCCCCATCCAACTGATAAATCTATCTGTTGAACAGAAGAAAGCATTCATCGCTTTTCTCTTTGTTTCTCCATTTTTCACAACAGATAGGTCCGCGCCCTGTGCCCAGCATAATGTTGTAATCTGCTCATGTTTAATGAAATAATCAAGATAAGCTTTAATCGCTTCAGTAAGATTCCAACAAGTGACAGATTTTTCATTTGGAAATCTATAACGGAATGAATCATAGTCATCATCCAAAATAAGAAAATAATCAATCCCAATTTCTTTCGCCAAATCAAAACAAGCATTTCTTGCATAAGTATCGATTGCTGTAATAGTCCAATTGCTCATGAAATCTATTCTTTTTGCAACTTCTTTCTTGCTAAAAATCAAGAGCTTGTCCTTGCCATAATTCTTCTCATATTGAGGAATTGATTCGTCCAAGTCATCAAGAACAAAATAAAACTTTCCTGAATAGTTACATTTCATTAAAGTTTTATATGTTGGATTCTCTGGTCTTTTATGCGAAAGAATAAATATCGCAAAGTTATTCGGTAATACTTTCTGCTTCATTTCTTAATTCCTTCAAAGTCTGTGTAAGTTCAACGAAACCATTTTCCATAGCATCATCGAAATCAATAATAACCAAACCTGATTCTTCCATAAGCTCTTGCACTTTCTTATCAGCCTGAGAATAAAATTCTGCCAACATTTGGTAATTGAAAACAATGTGTCGTGTAGCTGCTAAAAGTAACATTTTTTGAATGTCCTTCGGAAGCTCTGTTTCTTTAATCTTTCTTTTCAATTGTTCATACTTTTCTGTATTATAACATCTTTCTGCAGACACCTTTTCTCTCATAGTTGGCACATACTGAAGATGGCTCATACTTTTAGAATAGATTCCTGCATCACAATCATTGGTAAACAATGGATTAATTTCACCTTTCATTTCTAATTCTCCATATAAATGTCATTACTTTATTATAAGATTTTTACATTAAAAATCAAATATTTTTTATATTAAACTTTGAAAATATTTTTCTGATGTCTCCTTCCATCTTCTGTCTTTTAATCTTTTCCAAATACATCGGTTTAACCAATTTATAATTTATTTCCAATTTCTTGTATAAATCACTATTTTTATCTTTCAATTTTTCAATAGCTTCTTTCGTCTTACCGGTGTAATTTTTATATGAAGTCAGAATGTCAACACAAGTATCAAAAGAAACATAATTGCTGTGTAATCTTTCATCAAGGCAAAGCTCTTTCAGAATCTTTGTAGGAAATCTTTCAAAACCAATTGGAATGCAATCTCCTGAATCTCCTTTAATTACTTTCCAAAGCAATGGGAGATAATCCAAATCCAATTCATATTTACGTTTGATGTGTTCTCGAATATCTACAATTTCGCCCAGGGTCAGATCCTTCTCGAATGATACACAAAGATTATAAGTTCCAATATTTTGAAGAATATCGTTGTCGCGGAAATAAAAGTCCCAATCGTTATCGGCTTTGAGAATCAAAGTGCCAATAATGTCGTCTGCTTCATAACCTTCTTCTTTGATATAATAGACATTTTCAAAAGAAGTACAAAGGGTTATGACTGCATCATCATCTTGATGAATCCTATAATCTGTGAATTCATCTTTAATCTCCTTATGTCTATTTGACTTGTAATTTGACAATATTTCTTTTCTGATTGTAGGGTTTGAATCAACTGCCAAAATAACTCTTTTGTATTTACTGCTCAAATCCTTAATGAAAGTATAGGTTCCATAAATATGACCTGTAGGAACTCTTTTTCCATCGATTATGCAAGAAAGCTCTTCGTGAGCATGTCTGTATCTGTGCATAATCCATGACAAATCTACAACTGCAATTTTATTCAATTTAGTTTCTCCAATTCATAATACGGCTTATCTTTTTCATAAATATATAATGAATATTTAGATTCTGTAAAATATTTCATACAATCTGATATATCACTTTCACTTGAAATTGTTTCGACTTCATACATATTTTCAGCATCATAATCACTCAATCCTTCAGCGATATCTTCCATAACGAGAATTTCTCCACCATCATTAATAATATCAAACATCTTCTTTAAGTTTCCAAAAGTCATATTCAAACCTCTTAATAAAATTATAAGAAAGTCCTTGACAAGATTTCTCTCATCAGGGATTTATTTTTAAGCAGCCATCAAAATCTTTTGAGCTGACATAATTATTGGGTCACCTACAAAGAATTTATTTAATTTATTTTCTTTGTACGTTTCAGTCTGTCTAAAAGGTTTTGCATTTGAAACATAATCACAAGTTGCTTGGTATAAGCCCCACGCAGTTCCCTTGAAGTTCTGAAGGTCATCTTTTTCATTGTAGATTGTGTGAATGCGCTCAATAATCAACTCTTTATTCTTTTCACACTGACCTTTGATGTAATCAGCTTCGAACAATCTTCTGAAGAATTTTTCTTCATTAATTTTCTGCTGAGCCATTTTTTCTGCAGCTTCTTCCATGGTATCGATATACTTTACTGCCAAGCCAAGAGCTTCCTGAGCCTGCTGTTTTTTATTTGTAATGCTTTCTGTATGTCTGCAATACCAAGTTCTCTGAGCACCTTTCAAAGCCATCTGAAGTGTATTGTTACAAACAACTCTGACGTTTGTAAGACCAGCAGTCAAAGCTGAAGAACCATCATGTGAATTTGTAAAGAAAAGATAATTTTCAATATCATCACCAAGAATATTTTTGTTTGGAAGTTTAACCAACAAGAAAATCTTTTTTCCATTGAAAAGACTTCCAGCAGTTTCATAATGACATTCGATTTCATCGTTTCCAATAATATTGTCTACGAAGTCAAATGCTTCATTGTTCTGAACAATCTTGTATCTTCCCTTTACAATTCCAAGTGGGAGATTCACATCATTTCTCATATTGCAGAAATAATTAGGAATCTCAACTCCGTTTGCCATAACTGGAACCTGTACTACATCCCAATCAAGTTTTGCCAATTTAATAGCTTCGTCACTTGTTGGAGCATCTTCTACAACAGTTCCAATTCCATGCCAAGGTCTTTCCTTAGCTGATACCATCCAATCATAATTCATAAGTCCGTGCATATTTACCATCCTTCCTGGTTTTTAAGGAACCAGTAAACCTTATTTATTCCACAATTTCCCAACCGCAATCAACTGCATCTTGAATCTTTTCTTCTCCGGTAATAACTGTATATTCAGAACCATACTTCAAAATTTTTACAGTTTTATCGGTCAAAGCTTCAGCCAACTTTTTTGATTTTCTTGCATTCAAAAGTTCTTTATTTTCCATATAAACCTCACTTACAAAGTCTTTTCTCAACTTTGTAATTACATTATACAATCTATTTTAATTCTTGTAAAGCACTTTTTAATAAAAAAAAATAAAAAAAATTTTAAAACTTTTTTAATAGTGATTTTAAGCTGCTTTGAGGTTCTTTTTCTTCTTGTATTCATCAAGAATAAGTTTGTTGAATTCTTCTTCCTTTACTTCTGAGAACAAATCTTCATCTTTATCATCTATAACTTTTTTCAAATCTTTATTTCGTTTATTAAGAACTATCATTTGCTGTTCATCAATACTATCTTCCATTGTCAGATAATAAGCCAGAACTGAATCTGCGGTTTGAGATATGCGATGTACGCGGTCTTCTGCCTGCTCCATTCCCGGTGCAGTATTTCCAAATTCCAAGAAAGCTACTGCCCTTGCAGCTGTCAAAGTCAAACCAACTCCGGCAGACTTGATCTGACCTATAAATAATCTCACTTTTGGATTTGTTTGAAACTCTTCCTTCATTTTTTCTCTCATTTTCGGTGGTGTCTTTCCTGTAACTGATACTGAAATATTTCCAAATTCTTTTTCCAACAAATCACAAGCTTCCTTATGCCAAATAAACACTACCAACTTTTCATTTACTTCAAGATAATCTTTAACCCATTGAATCATAGCATTTTTCTTAGCTTGGAAAGATGCCTGTTTTAATGCTTCAAGTTTACTCAAAGCATTTTTCTCGCCGTTAAGAATTGCAAGTTCAAGTTGTCTATCACATTCATCATAAAGTTCTCTATCAGCAGCTGATATTTTCATAGGAACTATAGAACGAATCTTTGGCGGCAAATCTTTCAAAACATCTTTCTTTAATCTTCGAATCATAAACTTGCTAATAATTCTATGAAGCTCTTCCGCATTTGAAAGTCCTTCAAACTTCCAACCAAAGAACCCTTTAACAGGGTCACAATATCTCATTTTGAATTTATACTCATTCGAAAATTCTTTAGGGTCCAGAATGTGAAGACAATTGTAAAATTGAACTGTTTTATTTTCATAAGGTGTACCAGATATAAATATTTTTTTAGCTTCTGAAAGTGCAAAGCAAATTTGATTCATAGCTCTGGTTCTTATTGTATCCGCTCCTGAGATGTACTGAATCTCATCTCCTATTATTGTATTAAAATTTATTTTTATAAGTTCATCACACCAACCATCAACTTTTATTTTGAAGTTTCTTTTTATGGCTTTATACATTTGCAATTTTCTTCTGATGTTTTGTTTCTGAGTTTCATCTTTGCATTTCTTTTCTCTGGTCTCAAGTGATTTAATTTTCTTTTTAATTGAATTCATGTATTCCTTATCATCTTTATTGTCTTGACCAAGAATATCATAATTTATAATCAATACAGGATATTTTTTCAAAAACTCTTTTGAAAATTTCTCACTTTTTCTACCTTCAATTACATAAGAATCTTTTCCTGTCCAAGTTTTAATTTCTTTTTTCCAATTCTCTTTCAAAGAAGCTGGACAAACTACAAGGGCGGGAAAAGTATTTTTTCCCCATCTCAAATAACTAGCAGCTTGCGGTGTTTTTCCTAACCCCATTTCGTCACCAAGCAAAACATTATCCTCACTTTTGAGCATTTGTTTTACGCCATCTTTTTGAAACGGATATAATTCCTTTGTACCATCTATCGATTTGAAATTCATCTCTGATTTTTTCTCAGTCAAGAATATTTTCGCAGATTCATCAAAATGATAACCAAGTTCATACAATTTTCTAGCTATATTTTTTGTTGGAGATAAGACAACAGAATTGATACTAGGGAAGTATTCGAAGTCCTTGGATTCTTCTCCTAGTTTCAATACTTCCCTATATGATTTTTTATTCAACGAGACAACTAATTTTTCACCATCAAAAATTACCATAGATTTATTATACTACATCCTTTTGGTAAAATTAACAGTAAATTGCCCAACCATAATTGTTCCAAAAATCTTTGCATTCAGCCCACACAACTTTTGAATAATTCCTATTCCAGCCAAACTGATTCATCACCATAGTAATACAAGGCTTTAGCTTTCCCTGAAATTCCCAAGAACGATTCAAAATCCATTCAATAAGTTTGTATGAATCTTCGCTCAGCTTTTCTTTAGCCAAGGTCAGAATATCAATCAATGAAGGATTTACTTCCATCGCCATTATACTTTTTTCAACTTTCTCACTTAAAGAAGCACAACCGTTTTTATTCTTTTTGTTGCCGCCCTTGTAGTAATATGTATATTCATACAAACCGTTAAGAGCTATGTACAAAATTGTTGAAAAAGAAGATTTTGAAACATCGTAACTTTCCAAAGTTTTACAATAAATCAGAGCCCCCTGAGCTTTCAATTCTTCAAAATCAACACCAGTTTTCTTTGAAACTTCCCACGCCTTTTGACTAATCATTTTTTCGAATCTTTCAAAAGTAATCTCTTTCATATTTTTTTCTCCTAATTATTTATATTCAAGTTCACACTTTTCAGAGTTCCAAACACTCGGTCTCATCTTACAAACATTTTTATCGTTATAATCTCTAGTATGATTGAGATTTATAAAATAAAAATTTTTTCTCCATTTACCAATTGTATCTTTTTTCTGAACGTCGTATTTCAAAACCGAACCACTTTCACTTGTGCAATAAATGTATTTTTCAGTAATTCTTGTAATCTTACCATTTTCGCCAAGAACACTTATTCCTGAACCACAATGACCAATAAAACAGTCATTTCCAATTTTAACTGTTTCATCATGAAAACCTCTAAAATCATGAAATCTCAATGTAATAGATTTTAATTCTTTCATATAAATCTCCTTACAAAGTCGTTTCCCTCAACTTTGTAATTACATTATACAATCTATTACAAATAATGTAAAGCACTTTTTTATAATTTTTTTATTTTTTTCTCAAAATGTAAAAAATCAGGGTGATTTGAATATAAATCTATAATTATACTCAAAACTATTTTGCACCCTGATTTTACGCTGTTTTCGGTCGCATAGACGATGTTTCAATATTATCTTTCAACTATTCTTGAAATACCTTTTTCATTTTTCTTTACTTCAAAAACTTTATCAGCTACATCAATAAATTCTGGTATGTGTGTGACCATTATTATTTGAAGCTTCATTTTCTCTGACAAAGTTTTGAGAATCTCTCCAGCACGTTCAACCAAATCCCTACTCACAAATTTGAACGGCTCATCTAAGATTATTAAATTGTCAGTTCCGTTTTCCAAAGCCCATGAAGATATTCTGAGAGCGAAACAAGTCAAATCAACTACTCCACCGCCAGCAGCATCCATAGGGTCTATTGTCTGTCCGGTTCTCTTATCTAAGAAAACCAATTCAGCGTCAGTTTTACCTCTGCTGACATTAAACTCAATCTTGAATTCATACTCATCTGGAAATACAGTTTCCAATGCTATATTTACAATATCTTCAATCTGAAATTTTAATTTTTCCTGAGTACTTTGAGCCACAGTCTGAAGAAAAATTTGTGCTTCTTCAATCAGTTTTAATTTCTTTTCAGAATACTTCTTCAATTCAATAGTTTCTTTCAAAGATTTCTGAATCTGACTGTATGCTCCTTTTGACTGATTAAATAATTTTTCAATTTTTTCAAAATTCATTTTAATCCTCAAGTTCCTCTTCAATCTTATCCCAGTCCTGAGATTCATTCAATTCGTTCATCAACTTTTCTTTTTTCTTTTCATTCTTTTCAACTTCAGCAGAAAGCTCTTCCAATTTTTCTTTGGCTTCTTCCAAAGTTTCAAAACCATATTTCTTTTTCCAGTCAGCTTTGATGTTATCCTTTGCGCCCTGAGCCTTTGCCTGCTCCAATTCGGCTGTTTTAATTAAATCCTTAATTCTTTCCATTTCACTAGTTTTCATCTGTTATCTCCTTTATATCATTATCACAATATGTACTCATAAAAGCCGCACCTGAAAGTACCGACAAAATCTTGTCAATGGTTCGATATTTACAATACTGAAGTGATAATTTATTTTTTATCAAATCTTCAGTTGTAATCTCTTCAATTGGTTTTTCGACTTTCCCTTGAATTTCTTTTTTTAGATTGTAAAGTTCAATCATAGATTCTTCAACATTCAAACTAAAAATCTTTTTAAGAAGTTTATTTGTGTGTCGATAAATCTTATTGTAATATTTTTCTAAGATTTTCATTTTATATCCCCACTAATTCATTAATTGTTTCCTTAAGCTCTCCTGATAATTTAGAAGTCATCATTGCTGATTTTACATTCTCAATGTAATCCAAGGACACACTTTCAACCTCTCCAATTTTATCGGCAAAGGCTTGAATTCTTTCTTCTTTTTCCTTTTCTCTTAGAATGTATGAATCATCAACAAACTTCTCATCATCTATTATAAGTTGAAAGTCAACAATATTTTTATCAGTATCAATGAAATAAAATCCCGGCTGATAATCTTTGAAATCAACAGCCTGTCTCAACATACAGCCTGGATTCACAACATGTCTCCCATTTTTCTCATAATGGAAATTTTTATGCATGTCTCCAGTGAATATAAATTTTGCATTTGGAAATTCACTCAACAAATCTTTAGCTGTTAAAGCATCGACATTTGGTGGAAGGCTTTTCATATCTGGAAAACAAAGAACATGTTTGAAAACTATTTCTGCATCTTTGTTATCTTCTTCATCAAAGTTAGCAGCTGAAATATTCTCGATTTCGATGTTGTTGAAATAATCTTTTATTTTTCCAATACCATAAGAACGTAAAAGAATACCAACTGCTGACCTATCAAGATTCTCCGAACTATGATAAGGCAAATCATGATTTCCAGCCAACATATATAAACCATTGTCCAACTTTCTTGCCATTTTTTGAATCATTTGGATACACTGAAAGTTTGTCTCACCGATTGAGTGAAAAATATCTCCTACAACAAAAACTGGACAATCATTTTTATTTGCAAAAAGTCTTATCTGTTTCAAAGCTCTTTCCTGAGTTTTGAACCAATCTTCATCTTGTCTACATCTAGGAAGATTCGACCTAATATGCCAATCTGCAGTTATAACACATTTCATTTTATCTTCTCCCAATCTCTTCCGTTACCTTTATAAACTTTCTTCATGAGTTTGTTCTTTTCAAGAGAATATGTCCAAATACTTGAATCAGTATACGGCGGTTCTTTTAAAAAATTTGAAAGTGATTTTGAAGGAAGTGAATAAACTTCTTTTCCAGTTTCCAAGATAGTTTTCTGAATATAAACCAAATTTGAATCTGGATTCTTCAATTCTGGTCTCAAAGCAAGAAGCTCTCCTGCCAAAATTATCGAAATTCTTTTATCGTTTGGAAGGTCATCCAAATTTACATCTTCATATTCATAATAGCCGCTGTTGTTAATACAGTCAAGTAAAATATCATCCCCTAATATTTCCATTTTATTCCTCCACACACTTACCATCTTTCATCTTTGCTCCGCAAAATGGGCAAATCTCTGGCAACTGTTTCTTCAAATATTTAATGTTTTCAACACAACCTTTTATTGTCTTTTCTGAACTTTCAAATTTGTTTATATCTTCTTCAAGCTTTTCAATCTCACTCTTATCGAAATTCATATTTTCAATAATCTCAATAAGTTTCTTTTCTTTTGAGAAATCAAATTCAGATTTCTCAGAAAGATTTTCAAATTCAGAAATAGATTCATTCAAATTATAAAATTCAAATTTTAAATCTTCATTCTTGGAATTTATATCTTCAATTTCCTGAATAAGTTTTTTCTGTTTTGAAAAGTCTGGAAACTTTCTTTTGTTTATTTCTTCAAACTTTTCTACACTACTTTCAAGGTCATCTTTTTCATCTGAAAGTGTTTCACATTTTTCATTTACAACTTTGTATTTTTCAAGAAGAGCTTCAACTGAATCTAACCAATCATATTGCTCCAATTTCTTCTGAAGATTCTTTTCATTTTCTTCAGCTGTTTCAAATTGATTCTTCATTTTTCTTCTGGTTGATTCAGCGTTTGTCAAGACTTTATCAATAATGTCGAGCCTAACAATTCTGTTAAAATATTCAGCAATCTTTCCAGAACTCTGAGAAAGTAAAAATGGGGCATCCTGCTGTTTCTGAATATTAGTTTCTGAAAGTGCAAAGAACTTTTTAACACTTTCAGGAACATCAGTTTTAATAGCTTCTAGGACTTCTCCATCCAAAACATATTCGTTATCTGTTTTTGTTTTTCTTCTGATTAAAATTGAGTTTTCTTTCTCAACTATTACAGACATTTCTTCATTCTGTTTTCCTTTTGAATCATAAGCCCAATTTGAAAGCAGAATTTCTGTTCCAAGTGGTCTGTTTGTTATAGCCCACATTAACGCTCGAAGTACGGCAGATTTTCCATTATTAGAAGTTCCTACAAGTGCATTTATACCTGGAGAAAAAACCAACTTGGAATCTTTATGACTTTGAACATTCTTTATTTCTAAAGATTTAATCATTTTTATCCTCTGTATTATTATAAGATTTTCATCATCATCTTTTCAAAACATTCCCAACCCATTATAACAAACGGTTCAGATCCAAGTGTGTGTTTCTTAAAAACTACCAACCAATCACGGTCCTCTTTTTTATTGTTTTCTTTAGCTTGTCGAATCCAATCTGGAATTGAAAGAGATTCACAAGACTTACACTCAATGTCAAATGGGAACTTGTTATAGATTTCTCCTCTGATGATAATATCAACCCCCTTTTGGCCCATTTCTCGAGAATGAACCAAACAATTATCATCTGACTGAACAAACTCTATCCCAAACATTTTGGCAACTCTTTCACAAACAAAATATTGTAAGCCGCGCCCTTTGCCTTTTGCTGAACTTACTTTTATTTTTTTCTCAGCTCTCTGAAACTTTTTAATGAGCCTTTCGCATTCTTTTTCTCTTTTTGCATTTCTGTTTGTTGTATCCATATCCTGACAACAAAGTCCAGACTTCAAAGACATTATTTCATTCTGAAGACATTCCTGAATAAACTTCGATTCATCTTTATTGAATATCATTTCTTTCATATTATTTCACCTTAAGTTTATATTTATATAATAATTCTTTTGTACACTCTGGACACAATTCCATCTCGCGGTCCATATTTCTTTCCGGACCATAACTTTCAGATTCACCATTGGTTCTTTTATGACGATATATTATTGTAAAGCGATTCAATTCAGAAACCTCTTTTTCACAATTATCACATCTGTAAATTACCATCAAATGTCTACTAAAAACTCAAAATGGATTTGCCACCATTTTTCTTAATCATCATTACTATCTCAATAGCCCTATCCTCTGAATGAAACTTCTTGAGATATTCCAAACAAGCTGAGCGTGAAGGAAATATTCCAGCCCCTTCTTCAACAAATAAAGTTGTTTCACCGCTCCACCAGAACCCTAAATGACCTTCACGCTCAATGACAAACATTATTCCCCCTTTGTCTTTCCCATTGCAATCTGGATTTTTCACATAATTTTTCTTTAGTTTCTTCAGAAACAATTCTATTTTTTTAATTTTTCACTAATTTTCTTTTTTGTTTCTTCAGAATGGTGTTTACCTTTCATACCACTAGGCCTCCCTTTATTAGTTTCAGATAATTTTCTTTTGCTTTCTTCCGACCATTTATAACCTTTATGAGATTCGCTTAATTTCTTTCTAAATTCTTCACTCATAATAAGTCCATTATTCCAAGGTGTTCTACCTCTCATTTTCTTTTTTGTTTCTTCAGAATGATGTCTACCTAAATTATGTTTTCTTATTTTTTCTTTTGTTTCTTCAGAATGATGACCATTTTTATTCCAAGGTATCATACCTTTATGAGATTCGCTCATTTTTCTTTTAGTTTCTTCTGATGCTTTCTTTCCCAAATTAGCCAACCTTAATTTTTCTGAAAAACCTTCAGGTTTAGGTATACCTTTATTTACCCCTTCATTTGTTGTGATTTTTTTAATTTATATTCAGATGTATTATGAGATTTTTTAATATTTAATTTATGACTTTTTCTAATTTCTGGATTATTTTCCCACCAATCTGAAGATAAACCTTCACCACCATCGGCAATATTATATTCGGCTTCGCCTTCAGCTCTATACATAGCAATAAAAACTCTTTCCAAAACATCTATATTTTCCTTGGTCTCAGTTACTGCCAAAATTGTCTTTGAGAAATTTTCTTTCCCATATTTCTCAAAAGCCCTACGAAGTAAAACCCCTGAACCCATATATAAATCTATTTCAGGGGTTTTACTTTTAGGACACTTTCGTTGACCTATATAAGTTCTTTCATTTATATTGTTTGTTATGCAATAAATATAATACATCATAAATATTATTATACCGGCTGTGTCGCATAAAATCTAGCTTTTCGATTTGACTTTATACTGTCCTCGAACTCTTCCCATTTGTTATCAACTCTTGTTCTGAGTTCATCTTCAAGATTATTTTTTTCAATGTAAGTTATCAATTCATCACGAGTCATTGTGTCGCCAAATTTTTCATTGAACTTTGTTTTATAATCTTTCTTAGACTGAATAAAAGCAAACATATTGTCGGCATCTGTTCCATCCATGTCATAATATTTTGAATCTTCAAATCTTTCATACAAATCATTTTCTTCAAGGAACTCTTTCAAAGATTTTTTATCAAAATCATTATCTCCGTCCCATTTAATCGCAACTGCTTTTTTATTGAGTTCTCCTTTATCGGTTCTCAAGTCAAAAAGATAATCTACGCTTGTTCCGATGTCATCAAGTCCATAATCGTAAAGAAACTCAAAGAAACATTCGCGGAATGGTCTTGGTGTCTTGCTCTTTGTTGTTTTAGCTTTTACAACATTTCCAACAGGAGTTTCTTTTCTGAGAATCTTCTTTGCTCCAGCCAACCAAAGAACTGAATGAGCATAGAAATCCATAGCCTTTCCGCCAGAGCGAGAATATTTTTCAAAACTTCCAGGATCGATATTTTCACGAATCTGAGAAATAATGATGACCAAAATATTTTTTTCCTCAATTTCTGAACAAAGCTGTGGGAAAAATTCCTTTGAAAGATATTTCTGTTTGCTCATGGCATAGGTTCCCTTATCAAGCTTTGCACCTTTGCCTTCTTCAAACTGCTTTTTTCTTTCTTCAGCTCTTTCATCATCTTCATAAGAAGTCAAACCGTCAAGAGAATCTACAACATAAATTCCACATTCATTTTTTCCAAGTTCGTTTGCAAACTTTGAAATATTGCAGAAACATTCTTCAACATTTTCTGAATGAACTCTTTTCTTTTCATCTTGCGGCATTATTTCAAATCCGTACATAGATTCAGTATCAAAACTATATCCTGATTCACAGTCATCATAAACCCATCTGAATTTCTTTCCGATGTTGTAATGAGCCCAAGCAATAAACTCATTGCTCAAGAAAGTTTTTCCTGCAGATTTATCACCTACAATATTTATAAACTTTCCTGCTGGAACTCCAAATACACCTTTGTTTCCACCAATGACTTTATCAAGTAAAGTACAGCCGCACTGAAAATAGATTGGTTCAGTTTTTTTAGTTTCCATATCCTTCTTCACTGCCGTGCTTACGGATTCTGATATAGTTTTCAAGTTCTTCGATTTTGACATATTTTACTCCTTTCAGTCCCATTTTTTTCATTTCCAAATTTCCAGCATGTATGAAGAAATAGATTGTTGATAAAGGTCTATTTAATTTCTTGGAACATTCCAAAACAGTACAATAACCTTCTGGAATTGGCTCAAGCTTCTTCATACACCATTCTTCAAATTTTTCTTTATGAAAAATATTATTCCTATCAATATCTCTTTCGATGAAACCATATTTCAAACCGGCGAGATATAATCCTTCACGACTTATTTTTATTCCTTTTTCTTTACATCTTTCAAGAACCTGATTGAATTTCATTTCAATCTCCTTATAAAAAAAGACTTCTATTGAGCACCATCCTTTACTCAATAGAAGTCCCGACAAATAATTTTACTTACTTGCTTTTACGCATTTTGGCCACAAATCACAGTCATCACATTCATCGAAGTCATCACAATCTTCACCAAACTTATGACCGTGCGGACATTTTTCACAATTTCCACCACACTTTGCCTTGGACTTTGGCTCATCATCTTCATCTTCATCATCTTCATCTTCATCATCTTCATCATCTTCATCATCTGATTTAGACTTTTTTGAAGATTTCTTTGAAGACTTTTTCGGAGCTTGTTCTTCATCTTCCTGCTCATCTTCATCGTCTTCGTCATCTTCATCTGATTTAGACTTTTTTGAAGATTTCTTTGAAGCGGGTTCTTCTTCATCTTCATCTTCATCTTCATCTTCATCATCTTCGTCTTCGATTTTCTTTGACTTCTTTGAAGACTTTTTTGATTTTGGTTCATCTTCTTCATCTTCGTCGTCATCTTCTTCATCGTCTTCATCATAAGACTTAGATTTTTTTGACTTCTTAGACTTTGGCTCATCATCGTCATCATCTTCATCTTCTTCGTCGTCACCATAAAGAATCTTTTCAGCTTCTTCATAAGTTGGAACTGTAAGAAGTTCATCAAAACTGATTGCGTCTTCAAGAAGTTTTTTATCAAGTGGGTCATCACGGTCTTCAAATCCAAATGATTTGAACTCTGTAAATTCCATTCCATTTTTTGTAACCTTACTTGCACGGAACTTAATTTCCATTCCTTCTTCTTCATCTGCAAAGTCAATGAATCCACCTTCGTCATCATCACGAGCTTCTTCAATAAGCTCTTTTTCAAACAAATAATGAGAAGTTTCGAAGACCTTAAGAACCCCAGGCTCCTTCAAATCTTCAATGTTGTAAACTACACGACGAGAAGGCTTGAGTGCATTTGCTTCTTTCTCTTTTCCAGCCTTTCTCAAAGCAGCAGCCTGTTCACAAATTGGACAAGGCTTTCCATAAGTGTTTTTCAAACAAAGGACTGTCTTTTCTGCTGGACCAACTCCACGGTGAGCATAAAAATCCAAAACATAATCCTTTTCTCCAATTTCTGCTTCGCCAGATTTTACCAACGGGTGATTCTTTGTCTTGATTACATAAGGAATGATATTGATTCGATGTTTTCCTTCTGCTGGACTGAAGAACTTAATTTCACCATCATGAGCACGATAGTTAATTACTCCGCCTTTTGAACCAGAACCACTGTCCCTGCTTGCATAGCTGTTAGCATAACGTTTTGCCATTCCGCCTTTCTTTTTCTTGTTAATCATTTTCTGACTCCTTGTCATTTAATTTTTTCCTCATTTCTCTTGCCGTCTGGTCATTAACCGATTTTCTTACACCGGTACCACCATTTGTTGGCAAAGAATAATACCCTGAACAATAAAGTTTTACCAAATTATCAAGTTCAGATTTTCTGTGTTCAAAAGCCTGAACTGCCACTGATAATTTTGAATAAATTGTTTCAGCTTCGATAAGCTTGTTCTTTGCTTTAATTACAATTTCATCACAAACAACAGCTTTTTCAAGCATAGGAATTGTTGTCTTAATTCCAGCCTTTTCTTTCTCAATTCTGATTTCTTCATATCTTTCAGATTCTACCAATTCAAGGTTGTTCTTAGCTCTTGAAACATTTTTCTTTGCTTGAGCTGCGGCCTCGGCATATCTGAAATATAAAGAAGAATGCGAAAGACACTCTTCATCGAGTTTGTATTTGTTTATGGATAAATCCTTTTCAAAATCAAACTCTTCATTTTCATCTTCTGAAACTTCAGATTTTTTCATTTATCCTCCTGTATAATCATCTCTAGTATATTATAAGATTTATTAAACGGTTTTTATTCATCTAAAAGGTCGATGAAATCCAAAATAGCCACCGTCAAAGCAAATTTTCCATTACGATATGTGTCAGCATTACTAAAAGCCTGAAGAGCTGCTACAGCTGCTGCTGGTGGTTTCCCATTAAGAATTACAGCATTCATATAACCCATGACCCCCTGTCTTATTTTTTCAGCTTCTGTAGTATCCATAGATTTCAAAATGTCTGTAAGAGTTTTCAAAGAACCGCCTTTGATTAAAGCTCTGCACAACTCAATACTTTCCTGACTTTCTGAAATATTTTCTTTTTCCAATACGGACAATCTTTCATCTTCATCATCAAGATAAATAACCTTTGCAAGAAGTTTTAAGGCCTTTCTACTTCCACCCTGAGCAAGTTCAATAATTTTATCACAAACTTCAGGTGTAATTTTTTTGCCTTCACTTCTTGAAGTTCTTTTGAGAAGGTATTTCATTTCATCATCTTTCAAAGGTGTAACATTAATTATTGAACATCTTGTTTTCAATGGGTTTATAAGTTTCTGTGGGTCTGTAGTACAAAGTGCAAAATACACATGGTCTGGAGTATCTTCAAGAAGCTTCAAAAATGCATTCTGTGCGGCACTTGTCATCATGTGAACTTCATCAAGAATGAAAAATGTTGAATCTCCATCTGACGGATTGAATCTCGATTTTTCTTCAATTTCTCTGGCTGTATCTACACCGCGATTGTTTGCTGAATTTATTTCATATAAAGATAAATCACCTGTTCCAACTTCCTTGGCCAAAATTCTTGCAATAGTGGTTTTTCCACAACCTGCTGGACCAGTAAATAAAAACACGTGAGAACCATTTTTCAATTCAGCCATCATACTTTTTATAGCTGTCTCATTTCCCACAACATCTTCAAATTTCTCTGGTCTATAACGTCTGTATAATTCTACATTTGCCATTTTATTCTCCTTTATTTTTATTATAAGATTTACTTAATAAACAATAATTCTTCTGCATACGGAAGAGATTTTGTCCAATTTATGAAACTTTCTGACCATTCTGTTAACTTATGATTCTGACGATAAGTTATCATATTCAAAATATTTTCATAATTCATCGTAATAGTTCTTGTCTGAAGCCAGCTTTCCGGAAGAAGTCTGATGAGTTCCTTCCAATATTTTTTTGCAATAACAATCAATCTTCTTCTTTCCTGGTCTGTAATGTTTGGATTTTTTGAAAGCTCTATATTTTTATTATGTAACTGTCGCAATCTTTCCAAACAATCAAGAGTTCCCTGCCAAGCATAATCAACTTCATAACCGCCAATTTCCTTTACACCTTCAAATTCAACTCCAGTTTCAAATTCATCATAAGTAACGTTTTCAAAATCATCCATTTCAAAACATTCTTTAGTTATCGGAGTTGAAGCAAGTTTATGCATTGTGGAAGTAGAATTGGCAACCGTTCCAACTTTGTAGGTGTCAAATTCTTTCCACCAATATAATGGAGCTGTAATATCAACTGAAACAAAAATCTGTCTCAAAAATTTTCTGTGAGGCTCTCCGGATTTAATCAGCTTTTGAGCAAGTTCCAAATCATTTTTACCAATGATAAAATGATTTTTTATATGTAAACATTTTTCTTCAATTGGACAACTTCTACAAAATGCACCATCAATAGCATTGTCACCATCATCACAATCAAAACTGTCAGATTTGCTCCAACTTTCTAAAGGATTTCTCATTCCTCTGAGAGCATGTTCAAATCCCCAAACATCTGTCTTTTCAAATTTCATATTTTAATCCTTAAATTTCGCAATATCATCTTTTGTTACATTCATTGAAGCTAGTAACAAAACACTATAACCAATCAAATCAGAAACATCGTTCACCCTAGTTTCTTCACAATTCTTAATTCTACCAACTTTGTCATCAAGTCTTATCTTAATTGAATTTGTAGAATCTCCCTTGTAAAAAATATTATTAGGGTGAAGAGCTGAATCGCCATATTTTTTATTTTTATACAAAAGTAAATCTTTTATTGCATCACAAATCTCAACAATTTTTTCTTGAGATTCTGTTAATTTTTCACGTTCAGAAATATATTCCTTAAATGTCTTTTCTTTACCATTTTCATTAATTTTTCCCATTTTATCCAATTCTCCTCTTTCTTCTTTTTCTTTTCTCACCGCTTACTGAAAAGACACCGGTGAGATTATTCTCAATCCTCTTTCATGTTCCCATTTCTCAAAATTAGGTTCATCATTATGTCTTTTTCTTGCCATTTTTTTATTTCTCCTTAAAATAATGAATCATCATTAAGATTTATTCCAAAATCACATAGACGTTTTTCAGCCAAATCTATGTACCAACGTTTGTCCAATTTCTCAGATACTTTAACGTCATTAACATCGTCATTGTAAACAAAACAATGTTCTGGTGTATCTGCAAATTTTTCTCCTTTGTAAACTATGTCTGAACCATCATCTCGTTTACCAATAACAGCTCCAATAGGATATTTACATTTGAGAATCTTTGTATCATCTTGATTCCTACTTGCAAATACACGGAAAGTTTTATCATTAAGATATTCATGATTATGCCAGCCGCAACAATAATTACTAGACACTCGAACGATTATCTGGAAATCTTTGAGAGTATCACAATTTTTGATTGTTTCTTCAGGATATATTCCTTTAATAAGATAATCAACAATCGCCTTATTTACAATTGGAAGGTTGTAACTTAAATCACTAAGCTCCATGACATAAGCGCCTTTACTATGATATTTGCCATTAGGACTAACAGCAATATAATTATTAACATCTTTGGCAATATATTTCACATACTCATCATATTCCATTATTAATTTTGTTCTGTCTTGCCATTCATTTATCATTCTTTTTACTTCTTCAACATCGGTTTTCTTAACTTTGAAAAATATACCATCTGTATTAGATTGTAATAATTGAATTTTATCTTCAATTTTATCAATTAAATCGACAATAAAAACTTGTCCATAAACACAAACCAATTTCCTATACAAAGGGTCGTATAAAGGATTGTTTTTATCACCCATAGCACCATAGAAAATATTACATTGTCTTTTATATGGTTCTCGCTCTTTTTTCTTTCCTTCTCTCTTCAATCTCATAGAAGTATCAAGAACAAAATCAAGCATTTCAGGTTTAGTAGCCGCTCTTGAAAGTAAATGATAATGTCTCATAAGATTTGGGTACAATTGACCAACATCAGCATCTAAAATAATTTCATCATCATTACACTCAATATACATTAATTCTCCAGCATGAATACCACCCCATGCAATATTATGTTTCAATCCAGCTATTTCAATTTCAAGCGATGCCTGCTCGTTATGATTTTTAGAATCTAAAAACCAATCAGCAATACATTTATATTTTCCTAATTTTAAATTTTTAGGAAGTCTAATTTTCCAATCATCATCAAAATGTTTTTCTTCAGCTCCGAGAATAACAGCAGCAAGTTGTGCTTGAGTTTTACCTATCTTATTAATATTAAAATCAAAACTATCAATCAAATCGGCTTGAGCATCAAATTCTGTTTTACTTCTAATGAAAACTTCCATTGTTTGTTCAACATCGTGAATATTATATTTCACAGTCTGTCTCATTTCTTTCTGAGTTAATTTTCTTTTAAGATTGAAATCGACTTCTGTTTCTCGAATATCGTTTCCCATTGAAGCTTCAAGTGTTTTCAAACTTCCAAATCTTTTCTGATAAATATCAAAATCATAAAACTGAATCTTTCTGAAATCTGGGGAAATCTTCCAACCTTTAATTCCTCTCAAAATTATGTCATCATTTGTCTTTTTAGGATTTATTCCTGTCAAGATTGATTTCATGATAAATACATCATAATTTCTTGAATTATAACCAACCCATATTTGATTCTTGTGTGCTTTGTAGTATCTTCTCAAAGCTTCAGAATCGTTGGCGATAACAACCATAGTTTTCTCAACAGGGTTTATAATTGTTACACACCAGTCATATCTGAACACTTCAAAGTCATAAAAATTCAAACTGTCAGGGTAAAGCTCTTTTGTGAAATTCTGATATTTTTCAGGGTCCAACTGAAACTTTTTATTGATTTGAACTCTTTCATCTTCAGGAATTTCATCATCATAATCAATATCATTATTATTTTCACTTTCATCTGGAAAGAACTTTTTAACATTTTCTGGCAGTTTTTCTCTACCTTTAATTTCGTCGATTTCGTCATTAAGAAAAGACATTTCACTTAACTCCTTTATAAAAAATAAATCTTAGAGGACAGGAATGTTCTCTAAGATATTCTAAGATTTTTAATTGATTATTTTTCTTTTGCACTGAAAGTTGTCATCATGTGCTGACTTTTATCGGATACAAACATGAATCTTGGAACAATTTTTCCTTTCTTTGTAGTAACTTTTGAAAGATAGAACTTCAAAGACCTTTTTGCAATAAATGACATCATTGTAGGGTCAGCATACAATGTAATTGGTTCAAACTTAGCTTTGAAATCTTTATCCCAAGCAACTTTTTCGACATAATTTCCTGATTGTCTTTCAGAAGAAATTTCAATTTTCTCTGGACTTAAAACCATCCTAATTGCAGAATGGTCATTGATATTCATTGCAAAAGTTTCTGCACGGTCAATCGCATTAAATAATTCTTCAGGGAAAGTTGCGTTCAGATCATCTTCCTTAGGTTTACCTGTATCCATAAGCTGCATCAACTTTTCCATTGGAAACTTGCTTGAATCCAAAGTCTTAATACTGAAAATAGAACCATCATCTGTCTTAAAATGAACCCAATTTTCCTGCAACTGAATCTCTTTTATATTTGTAAACTTGAGAAGTTCAGATGCTGAATTGTCAGAAATCCAGAATTTAGGAAGTTCAGTTTCCAACACATAACGATTAATCTGGAAGCCATCTGTTGAAACTACATAATTTCCTTCAAAATAAATACCGCTCATAGGTGTTTTATTTCCAAGCATCTTACAAGTTCCAATACATTCAATGAAATCTTCGGGGAGTTTTGTCCAACTCTTTTTGTTAGAATCTGGTGTTACACCTTTCAATCTTTCTTCAAAATCAAACTCCATAAGATTCATGCTGATTTTAGCTTTTCCGCATTTCAAAAGCCAAGAATCATTTTCAGCTACAGTGAAATTGATTTCATCTGCTGAGAACTTTGAAAGAATCTTGAAGAATTCATCTGCATGAACTGCTCCATCAATTCCTTCATCTACAAGTCCCTCAATCTCCAAAGGAATTGAAACTGCAATAGAATCATTGTAGGTAAAAATCTTTCCATCGTGAAAGATAAATGCATCCGCGCCCTGTAATGTCTGATTTCCATTTTCAATTCCAGGCATAGCCTTTTTAAGGCTTTCAAGTAATACTTTTCGACTAATTGTCATTTGTTACCTCACTATATTTATTATAAGAATTATCAATCAAATCTTTTCTTTTAATTGCTTTAGACATTCATTACAAATACAAAATACAATTAGACCGCTTTCCAATTTATCTCCTTTTATTCTAACGTATTTTACATCCGTTTCTTTCATACAAATCTCACAATGTCGTATTTTTATATTTTCAATCAAAATAGTCATTTCTTTTTCCTCTTCAAATCTGAATCATCGTCATCATCAAAAATAACATCATCTTTCCAATGAGATTCTATGACCGGCCTACCTAAAGCCAAACACTGAGTTGCTATGACCTTTCTAGTTTCAGGTTGACCTTCTCGTACAGCAATCTGTGAATAAATCGCTATACTATTTTGTTTGCAAAACTTAGTCTTTGAGATACTAACCATTGAAGTGACGTGTGCAATTTTTCGGATGTCCTCTGCTGCATCCTCAGCTTCTACTTCTCGAGAAATTGCTCCACGATTTGTCTGACTAGCTGTAAATACAACACATTTTCTTTTCTGTGCCAAAGCTCTTAACCTTTTCCAAATACCATCAATCTGCTGACGATATTCTCCTTTTTCACTTGGAGCCATAATATCGGCATAATCTATAATCACTACATCTGGATAAAATCCTTCATAAGCCAAATCATCAAGTTTGTTTTCAAGACCTTCTACAGTCAAACTGTAAGCTGGCTCTGCATAAATTCTAAAAGAACCACCTCTGAAAAGTCTTTTTAATGATTTCTGTCTTTTCTGAACTTCAAGAATTGAACTTGCTTTTTTCTCTACAATTTTTGTTTCAATTCTCCATTTGTCTCCATCTTCTACAAAATACGGAATCTCAATTTCCATATCCTTAGTGCATTGACCTGAAAGTGCTTTCCAAACTCGTTTTATCATATTAGTACGACTCATTTCGAGTGAAAACATTACAACTTTCAAATTATTTTTAAGACTTTCAATTCCTACATCAATCAATGAGAAAGTATTATGTGAAACTGTTGTATCAGCTAGTAAAAATCTATGGTCTCCATCTATAACAAAACCATAATAATTATCATCGTTGAGTTCTTCAATATCGAAACTAAAAGCATTATTTAATTCTGTAAATTTCTTAGAATCTTTTGCTTTTTTACGAGTCAATTTTACAGGAATGTTAGAAAGTTTACCCGTTATATTTACATCCCAAGAATATGCCCATCCATTTGTTTCAGGATACATTCCTTTATAACACTTATGACGTTCAATAAATGTTGTTTTAAAACCTAATTGTTGACAAAGAGTTTTCACATCTTCAATTAAAGTTTTATTCATTAAACGTATACCAATATTTTTTCCATCATAACTTCCATCAGTATCAATAATTCCAGCAAGTAACTCCAATCTATTTTCAATTGAATCCATCAAATACTCATCTGGTATATGTTTATTATTAATACAATTTAATCTTTCAAGTTCATTTCTAAAAATTCCTTTAGCCCCTTTACATTTTCTAAATAATAAACCTTTTAAATTTTTATTTTTTAAATCTGTTCTAACAAATAAATCTTCGCCTACATTTTTACACCAAGCTGAACAATAATCTATTATTTCCTTATCTGTGGTTGTTATTTCTGACCTTGAAGATGTTCCATCACCTAGCCATAATCCTAACAAATACGGCGATATTATATGTTCTTTTTTAGAATATTCAACGGAACTTCTAAACAATTTATATTTTTCTTTTTGACATTTTTTCAATTTAAGAAAATCATCAACTGAAATTTCAATTTCATCTTCCTTTAACCAATTATTTTTACCATGTTTTGTAAATTCACTATTTAAATTACCTTTAGAATCAAATTTTTCAATTTTAGATTCCGTCCAAGCATTTTTTAAAACCAATATGTGATTACCATTACAAATAAAATCTATATCAGGTTTTTTATTTTTAGCCAATTTATTTACCCTTGATTTTATCCTATACATTTTTCCAAAACCTTTAGAAACAATTTCAACATTTCTAGGTAATGAATCTGGTCCCATAAGTTTATCGCCAACAACCAAATCCTGAACTTCTTTAATTGACCCATCAGCCATTAAAATCTTCGTTCCGTATCCCAGACATTTACCAGCTTTCATTGGTGCGAGAAATGCGATAAAATCTTCCCGATTTACATCACCCATTAACTGACCAAAGTCTCCTGGATATCTGAAAAGCAAATCCTGCTCTTCAGTAAAGGCTTCAGTAACTATATCAAAATCATCAAGAAGTGAAACACCTTCACCACTAGCTGCTTCAACTTTTCTATACTTCGTTACACAATTTTCTGCTTTTTCAATATCTCCAGATTCAATATATGAATCTATATCTTCACTGAAATTCTTCAAACTTCTCATTCGAAGATATTTAATTGCATTCTGAATTGCAAAATCTTCATTCGTTACTTTTATTTTGTCGTAATCTTTATCAAGTCGTTCGATAAAAGTCAGAATATTGTTTTGAAGGTCTTCATCTCTAAGTTCATCAATATGACTTCTGTATAATTTAATGATATTCTTTTTTGGAGATTCCTTAAACTTTTGAAAGTAATCTTTAATCCAAATTACTATTGTCCTGACATAGACAACTTCAAGCATCTTTGGGTTTATAATTGGAACTATCTCTCGACAAAACTTATCAGAAACAATAAGTTGATAAACTATGTCTCGCTCATTTATCGTGTTCAGTTTTTCCCTTTTCATTTCTTCTCACCTAGATATTTTTATTATAAGATTCTAAAATTTATAAATAATTATAGGTCTGTATTTTTTCATTCATTTTTTTCTTTTATCTCCTTATAGGAAAGCACTTTACCTTCATTAATTTTTATATTCATATCTTTTAGTGCTTCTGCTTCAGTTGTAAACTTACAAGGACAAATATGCCCTTTTGTAAGATTTACATATTGATAACCACTTCCATTTTTATTCGGAAGAATCAGAACTTCAACAGTGTCTTTTGGTCGTTTAACTATGTATCTTTTCATTTTTCTTTTATCTCCTTAAAATACAACATCTTCCAAATCATCAAATGTCAGTTTATCTTTTTTATAACATTTCTTGAAGTCTTCCTTTGTCACCAATTCGACAAATGAGAATTC
>Ga0247611_10000782_pt1 | contig 61537 bp, 61 predicted proteins | sample 177DNAGHGhighgp2_FD_192422 | JGI IMG/M metagenome (GOLD analysis project Ga0247611, IMG submission 192422) | Sheep rumen microbial communities from Palmerston North, Manawatu-Wanganui, New Zealand - 1770 DNA GHGhigh gp2 | ecosystem: Host-associated > Mammals > Digestive system > Stomach > Rumen... | reverse complement strand
GTCATCATTTTTAATCCCATTGCATCCATTGCTGTACCACCAGAACTTCCGTTTCCTCCTGTCATAACGATTTTAGGTAGATTAATTTCAGCAAGTGCTTTTGCTACACCAATTTTTGTTTCCTTATCAATAGTTGCTCTTGTTAATGGGTCAAGACCAGCTGCTACTTTCAATCTGTTTGCTTCTGCTTCTGCTTGACCTTGTGCAATAACCTTACGTTTATCAAATTCTGCTTTTTCAGCAGCCAATCGAGAAACTTCTCTTTCTTGTTCTGCTTTTGTTACTGCTAATGCTTTTTGTTTTTCTTGTTCCCATTTTGCTTGAGCAGCTGCCGCCTTACCTTTTTCTTCGATAAGGATTGCTTGTTGTTGTGCTTCAACTGCTTTTGTTTTTGCAGTAATTACAGCAAGATTGGCTTGCTTTTGAGCATCAATTTGGTCTTGTGTTGTTTTATCATATTTAATATCGGTGATAGATACAAGTCCACAAGTTATACCATATTGACTAAAAGGAGAAACTTCTTGTCTTTTATAACCCATAGGAGCATTTGGATCTTCTATACGTTCTGACATTGTAATTACTTCTTTTTCACCAGTAATATCATTCTTTTGTTCTACTTTTATAGTCTTCATTCTATAAACACCATTATTCAACTGGTCTGTAATATAATCAATCAAATCTGTACGTGTTTCAGAAACTGATTGTAATGAAGTCATAAGTGGACCACACGAAATAACTACTTTATACAATGTTGGTCGAACAAGATTACTAATCAATGCTCTTTCAGAACCAAAATCTCGTTGTATTTTCTTCATATTTTCTTCATCATTAGGTAAAACAACCCGGAATGAACCAATAATAAAACCCTTTCCTTTCAATTTTGTTATCGTATTGCTCTTTATCAATACTTCTATGACTTCATTTAATCATAGTTCAGAGTACATTTTCACCTTCAACATTACTTGGTAAGGGCGGGAGACTCTTGGAATTGTTATATTCTGTATAATACAGTTTCAAATTCTACTCGTTACGATGTTAAGGTTATTTTAACCACCTTAATTATCACGGTATTGGCATCTCAGCGTTTCACCGTTATTCCCCCGTAATTATTTAAAAGATTTCTCTCTTAAACGACAATATTCTAAAAAAACATTATATTTTCTTTCTAAATAAATTTTTGAATCTTTATATAAAAAACTTGATAGTCTATATGCAACATTTTCTTCACAAGCAAACACAAAAATATTTTCATTTCCATCTTTATGTTTTCTAAAAAGTTTTCTATTTCCAATTGGTAAAAAATTTTGTAATTCTGTTAAAAAATCAAAAGTTCCTATTATATTCATGGTTGGTTCTGTATGAATTTTATTTCTCCAAGTTAAACAACCATCTCCATCTACATATCCTCTTATAAAATCTTTTATTAATGATTCATCAGAAAAGATATTTTTATTTGGAAACTTTAACGTAGTTGATTTTGCTGGTGTCAATCCATATGAAATAAATTTATCATACATATGATTACAAGTAAAAGATAATCTACAATACTTATGTCCATTAGAAAAACCAAATTTAATATTATTAGAATAAGAAATAAATTGTTTAAATTTTTCCATATGATTTAAATCTTTTATCCCTAAATTTAATGATATTATTTTATATTTTTTTGCAATATTACCATCGGCAAATAAAAAACCTAACCAATATGCTTTTTCTTCTGTATCTATAACATCAAAAATGTTTTCATTTACTTTTATCAGATCTTTTCTTTTTACTATAATACCATTTGATTTTAACACCCTTGCTATTTTCTGTCTACAACTTTTCATAATTAAAGCAATTTCATTACACGTAAGTCCTGAATTATATAATGCTATACATTTATCAACAATAATATTTCGATTTCCATGTATAACAGAAACACCGTGTTTTTTTAAATATTTAGAAATTGTTCTTTCTGTCATATTTGTTTTTTTTGAAATTTCTTTTAACGTCGCTCCAGAATTATATAAACCAATTGTATTAAATTCATCTAATCTTTTATTTGTATCCATAATATTCATTTTTTTTATTATTTATTTAAAATGTTACATAAAAGATACAAATTTATTTAGAAAAGATTATATATCATTTAATTAGATTCTATCTGAAAAGGTTACAGATGCTGCATGATTGCTTTCATCCACATTAATAGCACCACGTTCTTCGTCATAAGCGGTAAAATCAATTTGTGATGTTTTACTGTACTCTTGTACATTACCCATCATTTGAAATTGTAGACCACCTTCTGTCCAAACGTCATACTGACCTGTAATTGGATATTGGCAAACATAGTTTTTTGACTTATCTGTATCTTCGGCTAGGCTACAGAAAACCCATACAACAACAATTGCTACAACTGCTGCGAAAATGCCTTTAATGAACTTTGACATATAAAAACAATTTTAAAAAATTAAACAAATTTAGTTAAATAATAAAAAGGAATTAACATTTTTGGAAACTCGATTTTCTCTCTTGAGAATCTGATAAGTCCAATCATTTGTAACACGCATACAAAATAGTATAGAACTAAAAGTATGCAAAATACCGTTGTAAAAAGTCTAATCCAAATCATATCTATTAAAAATTAAAAGTTTTTACCATACATTCTTTCTCTAATTACGAACAATGGGTCATTATAAGGCATTATCCCATCAACAAAAACTCTTTTTAGAATTGATTTAGAGTTTTTGTGTTGAACATCATCAAATCCGTCTATATATTTAATAACACCATCATCGTCTTTATAAACAAGACAACAGCCTCTCTGCGATTTTTTAAAGTTTGCACCACAATCTCGGTCTGTTTTCGGGTCTTTGAAGATTTTAATTGGTTCTCCATTAACAACACCAGCGGTTGCTTTAATTGCAATAGAATACGTATCTCTTGTATATGGAGACAATAAACCATTTTCTTCAATACAATTAAATGAGAAACTTCCTGCACCAAATACAATATTATTTGAGGCAAATCCTGCTTCCATTAACTTATGATAAATAAGTTCTGCTCTTTGTTGAGTAACACCGTCACCATAAATACAACCGATATGTGGGTCTAATACCTTATATCCCTTTGAGTTGATTGTTCCACCAAAAATATCCCACAAACATTGAATTGTTTTTGTTGAAATTTCAACAATATCACCGGAATCGGGACGAACTAAAAGTTTACCGTTATGATTAAGAATTTCTTCTTTTAATTCTGGTAAAATGTTAGTAACCAAATTCCAATAATCATAAGTATCAGAAACGAAAGAAAAACTTGCATTTGGATATACTTCTGTAAGCAATCGTTTTAGCAATGTTTTTTCATCTCCATCAACAGCAAAATTACTTGCAATAACAGAATGTTCTGTTGAAATTGCTGAATAACCAACTACATTATCTTCACAATTGCAACAATAATATCTTTCAAGATATGGAATTGCAGGAATTGTCGCTGTGCCAACAAAAGATAACAACCATGCTGCTGATGCTTTTGTTGCTTCTTGCAAACAAGACATTCCTCGAAATCCAAAATCAGAAATTGCACGGTTGTGGGGTACATTATCATCAACAGTTAAGTCATAATAACGGTCAACAATTTTTCGATAACTTCTACCTACTTCTGCATGAACGCATGATTTCCAAATTTCAGAAGATAACAATGATTCTACCCATTGTACTACCCAAGCAAAATCTTCGTGAGTATTTGTAATCTCAATACAAGGAACTTTCATTGGAACAGATGTACCCTCTGGAACACTCCAAATATCAATAGGGAGATAACCAAGTTTATGCAAAGCAATAACTTTTTCAACACCATAATTACCCTTTCCTAACATAACATCAAGAACTCGTGTGTATTCTGCCACAACAACTTCTTCTGGTAAGTCAAAAAAGTTTTCTTTGAAATAATCTACAAGGTATTCTTTACAGAATGCTTGTAATCCGAAAAACGTCAGAGTATCACTATTTGCAAGTCTACTCTTTCTTGGTGTCATATAAGATACCAATTTTGTAATTCCTTTTGGAAACTGTTCTGCGTGTACTTGTTTATATCCGTCGGATAACAATAACGCAATTGTGTTTTTTGGTCTATCGTATATCATATCTATTAATTTTATAGTGCAAAAGTAAACAAAAAAATTAACATTTCAAAATTTTTGGAGAAAAATATTCATTTATTTTAATATTTTTGAAAACGTCATTAAATTCTTTAGTTCTATCTACTTCATCACAATGAGTAACATCAAGAATTAAAGAACTGTTTTTTACCAAGTTACTTGTATTATTATAATCTGATATTATTCTATCCTTTAAATTTGGAATATTAAGAATACCATATCGAAATTCACCTTGATTATCATTATAAGCATTTGTTTCTTCTTGTTTTATGTCTGTAGAAACAACAGATTTCTCACATTCATTTTCAAAATCTCCATTTCCATGTTTTGTAATATATGGTCTTGTTATATATCTATATTCAACAGAATCAACAGTTGTAAATATTTCATTTATTGCTTGTACAGCATATAAAGAAGTCGTATTTGTTGGTGTTGTTCCTGCAATATCTTTTCCTGTGTCAGTTAATAACAAACCTTGACCATTTTCAAATATAATTTGTTCGTATGAAGAAAATTTTGTTTTTGCTTCTGTGTCTGATATAAAAACAATTCTATGTTTCATAATAATACAATCTTCGATAAAATGAGCAATCATATTATCATTAAACCATATTGACTTATATTCAGATTCTAATTCGCCAAGAATATCTGTATAATATTTACGGACAATCGCAAGACAATTAAACTTATCAATATAAGTTAATTTCATGAAATCACAAAAAGAAATGTTTGCAACTTGTTTTGAATATCTTTGAATTGTATTCCATATACCCATACCACAACTTCCGTGTTTGTTTTCTTTTCTTCGTACTTCCATTATAAGATTAGCCAAAGAATCAAATGGTGTTGTGAATCGGCATTTATCGCTACAATATACTTTTGTGCTTTCATCTAAATATAAGTTATTATATTCTATGACAAACGCCATAGGATTTACAATAAATGTTTTGTAAAAATAATTATCTGCGTTAAAAAGTGTTCCAGAGCCGAAGTGTTTAAAGGTTACATAACCACCATTATCTTTTTGATAAGAGTGCCCTCTTTGTGGTCCTCCATTTGTAAGAACATTTAAGGTTTTTCCATCGAAATTGCGTGTACAAGTTGCACAAACAGTTCCTTTACCTTCATCACCATAATTTGCTCCTATGATTATCTTCGCTTTCATAATACAAAGATAAACATTTTTTTATAAAGAACAAAAAAAAGAGGAACTTTTTTTAGTTCCTCTTTAATTATTACCAAGAAATTTCACCTTCGTTAATTGGTCGTGGTCCGTTTTCTATTGAATCACTTATACACTCGACAATTGTTTTGTGTAATTCATTCAATGTACTTACTTTATTTTTTTGACCAAGTAGTTCACCAAAAGATTCTTCTATTCTTTTTGCATAATAACTGTATGCATTATCCTCATCGTCTACTGATATATGATAAATATCAAATTTTTTAGACGCTTCTTCATACAATTGTTTTGTTTCAATGTGTGATTGTAATTTACAACCAAGTGCTTTTTCAAGTTCAACACAAGGTAGATAAGGATTTAATGGTTCATCACCCAAAGTAATAATAATTCCTTTACGTCCTTGTTTATCGAAACAATCCAATTTAGTATTATGCAATCCGAAATACCATGCTGCTGAATAAGATTCATAAGCATTACCACCACCACCAAATTCAAGATATAGTTTATCGAGATTTTCTGCAATACGAACATCTGATTCAAATTGAGATGCTTGTATTGGAGATGTATCGTATGCTAAATCACCGATACCCATTACCATAAATTCAATATCAGAAAATTTCTCATACAATTCAGTCATAATAACACCCAATGCTTCTGCTGTTTTCTTACAAGATGCACCCATAGAACCAGTAACATCAAGAGCAAGAATAACAGGTATTGTGTTAGGATGTTCTTCTGAATTTGCACATTCTCTTATAACTTTATAAGGATTCAATGCCTCGTTTAAGCACTTTTCCTTATAAACTTGTCCTCTAACAAAACCAGTTGTGGTATCATAAGATTTACCACAACTAGTTGAGTAACTTGCATACGCATGTGTTGTAAAAGATCCACCGCCCATATCTACTACTTTTTATCTTTTTTTACTTTCACAAGTATCTGGAACAACTTCGCAATCATCTTCATCATCTTCGTCAATTGCACCGATAGCGTCAAACGAAAATCCGTCCATCATTCCGTCAAAAGGATTATCTTTTCCCATAAACATAGACATCATCATCATTTGAGACATATCACCACCTTTGCCACCAAACATTTGAGACATAAGCATAATTTTCATAATGCCACCCAAACCTTTTGATTTGAAGTTAGAACCAAGCATTGAAACGATTTTTCCGTAGAAATAAACATTTCCCATGAATACGTGACGTTCTGGAACGATTTCACGAATTTCTGAATTTTCGTAGTCAATTACTTTGATAGATTTTTTGTAAACCTCCAAAACACATTTTGGTTTACCATCAACAAGAATAATGTCACCAATTTCAACTTTATTTGTTGGAATTACGAAGAAGAAGTCTTCTCCAATGTTAAAACAGAAATTTGTAACATTTGTTAATGTTTCTTTCTTCAAGTTATAGGTCTTATAACCATTACTTGTTTTTACTGCGATACTACCATTCATTGATAGTCTGCACATTCCTGGACTAATTTTTCCGAACAGTCCGTTAAATAAACTTTTTGTTTCCTCTAACATAATATTAATATTTTTTGAATTATTTTTTGCAAATATACTAAAATTATTTTAAAAATCCAACTCTGCTACATAATCAAGAACTTCTTGTGTATGTTCTATAGATTTTGTTGTTGTAAGAAATACTTTTCGTGGTTTAATAAACTCTTCCCAAAGTTTTCCTTCGGTTATGGAATTTTCAACGTGAGAAGCATAGATATAGATTTTTTTATCTTCAAAATCGAAACCTTCTGTTTCTACAAGTTTTTTCAAACCATAGTAAATACTTCCACCGTGAGAAATTATATCATCAATTATGACAATATTTTTTGTTGAAAATTTTACCAAATCTTTTACTGTAAGATTAGATGGACTTTTAATTTCAATACCTTTAATTTCTCCAGTTTCCCATTCACGATGTTTCTCTGCATAGAAAATCTTTGTATTAGGCGATGAACTTGTTTCTTTTGTCTGATTATTGAAATCGTTTACAATGTCACCATATCTCTTCATTGCACTCTCATCTGGGAAATATACAGCATTACATTCAACACGTTTTAAGAAATTAACTATATTGTCGTGAAGATTTTCGTGTAATACTACTACATTATTAAACAATGCTTGAGATACATTAGAATGTGGGTCGTAAACAAATACACGATTAAAGCACAAAGAATTGATAAATCGAGCAAAGAATTTGAGCGTAAAAACTTCACAGTCTTTCTTTACTCTATCCATTCTTGCATTTGGTATATAATACAACCACAAATTAACTGGCATACGTAACTGATATTCATCAAGAAACATTTTTAACATCATAAGTAAAGAACATTCGTCTTCTCCAGAATAATACCATTCTATATTATTTGGCATTTCTTCGTTCAAAAGACGATATTTATCACTATCTATATCAAGAAGACAAAATGTTCCATCTGGAAAATGTTTCTTTTCTATTTCAACACTATTCAAACGAATCATATTATTCCTCCTTTTTGTTTCTATTAATTACTGTTATTTGACAACATTCCATCGTATCAAGAGCAGATTCGTGTGTCTTTTGGTTTAAGCATGAACAACATTCTGCATCACAAATAATTTCTGCATGTTCTCTAATTGTATCGTTTGCTTTCAAAAGTAAAGCGTTTGATACAACACAAATTCCTGTACATACACCAACTAATGTGATTTCATAATTAATGCTATAACCATCATCAATAAGATATTCTATAGCATCAACTAAAGAATCACTACCAAAAGTTTTTTTATTAATTACTTCTGCATAAGTATTACGACTTCTTTCATCTGCAGCAACCATTATATCTTCATCAATACACCAACCTGGCGTACCTTCAATACAATGTTTTACAGGGAGATGTTTCCCTTCGCTTGTATTAAGATAATCTCTTTGATGTGTATCTCTTGTGAAGAAAATTTTATCCCATTTTTCACTTTTAATTTTTTTCAAAACAGCAGATTTTACTCTTTCTGCGTCCCAATTGGCAAGACTTCCTGTTAGGAAATCGTTTTGCATATCTACTACAATTAAAATTCTCATTTTACTCATATAATACTCCTCCTAAATCTTTTTTTATAAATTCAATAGTTTTTTTTGAACAATTATCTATATCAATTATAAAACCATCTTTCGGGATTCCTTTTGCTTTACAGCGTTCAAAGATAAACTCTTGTAGTTTTTTATAATCAATAATTTCTTTTTTTCTTTCTTCGGTTATAATTTCATCATAAACCCATTCATCTTTATCTTTATCATAATGAGTACGACCGAAACCAATTTGATGAAAAAACCAATCAACAGTTTCGTCAAGATGTTCTGTTGCAGAAAATTCTCTTACAGAAAGTTCTCCACCCATTCCACTAAAATCCCAATCATTATGCTCTCTTTTATAGTTTTCGAGCATTTGTTCTAATTCTTTTGCTGTTTTTCCATTTTTTTCTACAACAAACAACTCACTTGAACTGTTTGTTATTACATCAGAAAAACTCTGAATACGTATAATAAATCTCTTTTTCATATTTTTTAATATTAAAATTTTAACCTAAATGATAACGAATAGCAACTGTTTCAAGTTTTTCTTGCATATCCCAATCAGGATTCTCACCTAATGAGAATAACAACACTTCATTTTGTCTATTGTCTTTTAAGTATTTTTCAATTTCTTCATAATCACAATCAAGTTGAGTTTTACTCCATATTTTGTTCCAATCTTCTCTTGTTAAATCTTCGTATGTTTTACCACGAAACTTTTTATCATTACTCCAATGATATTTTGGGTCCCAAGTATCAATATTTGGATAAAATCTTTTTGCGTCTTCATTAAAGAAATGTTTAATATCTTGACGAAGAAGATTTCTACATTCTTCTGCTGTTTCCCCACGATGGTCGTAATCCCAACCACTAGGCAATAGATAACCAGCGTATAATTCAATATCAGAATCATCCGCATCTTTCAATAAAACAGGCTCTGCATATTCGCTTCTCCAATTAGGATAAAGACCATTAAGAATTTCTTTTACTTTTTCTACATCTCCGTTGTTGTCAAATACAAACAATTCACTTGAACTATTTGTGATAACATCAGAAAAACTCTGAATTTTAAACGTGAATAAAATTTTATTTCTTTTCATATTTTATTGTTTTTAAAACTGTTAAATCAAAACTACTTCTTGTAATCGTTATTGGATTGTCAAGAATCAAATTTTTACTAAAAGATTCCGGTTCGTACAATGAACAATTAATTATTTCGCTTTCTTTTAATAATGGATAAAAATGAGCACCAAATGATATTTTTGAAACATCAAAATCATTCCACATGGCTTCCAATTTTTTAAAAGCACTTTCGCTGTATCGTTGTGTACAACGACCAGAATCCATCATTGGCAGTAACACAAAATAAAAGATTTTATCTTTATATTCATCATAAATTTCTTTGAATCTAATAACAGATTTTTCGTCGGAAATAACATAGTGTAAATTTATCTTTGTCTTTGTAAAGTTTGATAAATTTTCTACTGCCTTTCTCCACGTTTTTTGTATTTTTGGATTCCATTCATTTGCACTCACAGCAACACCGCCACACAAATCATTTGTAGCCTTTAGCAAATCCCAATGGAACTTTCCTTTGGACGATAATGTTATTCCATTTGTTGTGTAATTAGGAACAATATCAAATTTTGCAATTGTTTTTAGAAAATTGATAAAATCTGGGTGTATTGTTGGTTCGCCCAAACTTCCTATTGCTACTTGAAACGGTTTGTCGTTTTCTGACATATTACCAAAAAACAATTCTGCCTTTTGACAAATATCATCATAGAATTTACCGTTGTTTGATGCTCCTGCATAACAAAACGGACAATTTAGATTACACATTGTGCCGAGAGCAATATCATAAAATTCTGATTTGTCTGCTGGCAATTCTTTTGCAGAACCATCACCCATTCGAAAGGTTTTGCCATCAATCCACGTTGCATTGTAATTACATTCTGGAAATTTTCTCGTTTTTACTTTCATGTCTATTTTATTTTAACAATGCAAATATAAAAATAAATTTTGATATAAACAAATTTTTTCACAATTATTTTCCAATAGTCTGCCAATATTTATCAAAAATTTGTTTTCCGACAACATCACCATATTTATTTGGTTTAATCCATTCATACATATCAAAATCAACAATAAACTCATTAATAAACATAGGGTATTTCTTACACATTTTTTGCATAATATTGTTTACTTGTCTTATTTGAATCTTTTGTACAAGAGAAACAATACCAAATATTTTTAATATTTTTGCAAAAAATCTATCAATATAATCATACCAATTTGTTTCTCTACGTACACTATATTCACCTAATGCCCAACGAAGCGTTCCATCATATAAACCTAATAGTGTACAATTATAAGAGCCAAATTTTTCTTTATCATATACAAAAACTCTTATTTTTCTGAATTTTTCACCAATCTCATCAATTGCAGAATTAAAATCACCTCCATTCATACTAAACCAACAATCACCCCATTCGTGAAATGTACATGGTTTCTTTATCTTGTATATTTTATACAAATCATCATCTAATTCTTGGAGACTATTAAATTGAGAAATATAGTTTGCAATTCTTGTTTTATCGTCATCATTAAGATAATTCTCACAATTCACTAACGTATCCCAATCTGTTCCTGTTGATTGATATATATGATTCAATTTTCTCCAATAAGCATGAAGATATTTTATGTTTGTTTTCCGAAAAGATTCAAACAATAAAATATCTTCTTTATTATTTATAATGTCTGTAAAATCTGCCATGCTATATTATGATATGTAATAAATTATTCTAACATTATCTGCACTAATATAACCAGTTTTAACATATTCAGTTAAAAAAGAAACATAATTGTTTAGTCGAATAAGTGCAATTATATCCCAAAATTTTTCTGTTTGAAGATACTCAAGTTGTTCTTTATTATAATCAAAACAATCATCTTCTTCGTTTTCTTTTTGTTCGTCAATACGTCCATCTTTACTAAGAATAATGTTTTCTATTCTTTCGAGTTTATTCATAATGGCTTTATGGTTTATAGCATTAGATACTTTACTTGAAGTATTGTCTAATTCTACAAATAATTTATCTATTTCTTTCTCATAACAACTTTGTAATTCACCAAGAGTAAAATACTTATAAGAGTAATGATATTTATATCCATCTGAATCAACTTCATCTTTTTTTAATGCATCTTGTAATTCTAATGATGCGTCTTGTGGAATACCATTATGTGTCCCGATAAGTTCTTCTATATCATCAGTAAAACAACAAGCACATTCTGAAAAATAATTCTTTTCCATCATTTTTTTCCCAGCAATGGTATATGATTTTGGCTTTCTTGATTTATACCTACATAATTTTTGCAATTCTTTCCAAATGTTAGAAAAATAATTGACGGAATAATCTTTGCCACAAATCTTTTTAACCATTTTGTATCTTGAAATACTAAATGAAGAAAAGAATATTTTCATTGCTGATTTTGCAGATATTCCATTATATTCATATTCTGCAAACCAAGATAGTAAATTCCAATTACCATCTTCATCCTTTGTTTCTATACGATATGTAATATCTCTACTCATAATTTTTTATTATTTAAAAGATTTCAATTGCATATTGAATTGCTTCTAATGCTAAAAGAATAGTAATTACAGCAAAACACAAAAGAATTATATAATTCTGAATTGTTTTTTTGCCACCAATAAAGTTTCTTTTAAAGAAAGAAACTGTTCCGAAACCAAAAGCGATTGCTAAAATCGCTACAACAATAAATGTAACCATATTATATTATTTTTTTAATTTACGCCAAGTTAAAATAAATTTTGCAAAAGATTTATCGTCTTTTATCTTATATTCTTTTTTATCTATGTAAGCAGACATCTCTTTTTTACCTAAATCACATTCAAATACATACCAATCTAGCCAAGAGTATTCATCAACATCTTCTTTATTGTATTCTTCAATGAAGAAACACCACATTTTATTGATTGCTTCATAAAAGAAATCATTCATGCCAAAAACACAACCTTTACTTTCCGGAGCATATTGTGCCATTGCTTCACCAAAGGCATCGTCTTTTTCTGTTTGCTTACGAATCAAAGAAATTATTTCTAATATATTTTTCTCCGTAATAAAGTCTTTTTTCTTTCCCATATCTTTAACTGTTAAGTTTTTGGCAAATATACAAATAAATAATTAAAATTCCAAACAATATTAAAAAAATGAATCGTGGTTTAGATGTTTTAAGGGATAAGTTCGTGTTGGGAATGGTAAATTCAGGGCTTGAAATTTTAAGAAAGAACGGTTGGGATTTCAATAAATCTATTGGAGATGTATATTTTAATGCAGAAATTATTCCAATAGACCAATGGGCAGAAGGCAAGAAAGATCCAACAGAAACAAATTTTGAAGAAGGAATTATTAGATTACGAGAAGACTATGTGAAAGATAATAAATATAAATGGTTTACAGACGAATTTGGTTGGGCAGCTCATGAATTTTTTCACGCTTATGTAAGTTCTAAAAAAGGTTGGAATAGAAACCAAATGGATTTCTATGATTTCTTTTTAGACGGTGGTAATGGTGTTTATCCTGCTAACTTTGAGGAATTTATACCTTTTTCTGGTCAATTTGCCGTAATGATTATAAAAAATACAGATGGTAATATTCCACATATTATTGCTGATAAAAAAGCAGATTTAGTTTTTGAGACATATCTTAATATTGCTAAATCGGCAAACTTAAATAATTAAAAAAATATGAATTTTAACACTCTAATTCCAACATTTGAAAGTTTTAGTAAACAATATGATGAAGCATACAACGATTTACAAGAAGATAATCAGACTTGTGTAATTGATTTTTCTTTTACTCAAGATGTAGAAGATTTACAAAATATTAAATCAAATCTTTTAACAAAAATATCACTTGAAATAGAAAGATGTATTCTTTTTAATTTAAAGAAACAATTTGAGGGAAGATGGACCGCAGATTCTGGCTCGCACGACAATCAAGGCAATATGGTTGCAAGTGTATATATTTCTGACGAAGATAAAACTGTTGGTATGCTTAAAAATTTATTAGATAACTTCAATTATGATGAATCTACATACGAAGATAATAGATGTATTATAACCAATAGCGAATATGCTAAATTTCTTATAACAGAAAACGACATGAAAAGACTTATCGAAAATGGTGTACCAGAAGATGTCGTAGAAGAAATTGCAGATTCTTTCTCTGTTGATATTACAATTATTAATCCAACTGAAAAAATTATTGAACTTTTTGAGTAAAAGTTTGGCATAATTTTAGTATCTTTGCTATCAACAAATAATTTTATTATTATGAAAAAGATATTGTTGATAGCATTTTTTATTTTTGCTTGTATATTTAGTAATGCACAAAGCGTTTACCTTTATGATGCTTGTGGAACAGAAAGAATTGTGAACTATGGTTCTACTTATGTTTATGTAGAAGTAGATGGTGAGTGGATGAAAACTCGCTTATATAGTACAATGTGCCCTACTTGTGGTCACTATTTCGATTGTTGGCATCGTCATTACAGATACTCAACTTACACAATCCCAAGTTATGCAACTGTTGGATTATATTGGTATTTTGTAAGACCATTATATGCTCCTACAATATATTATAAACGCTATCCTGTATATGCACATTATTCATATCCTGTATATTTGGATTATTATAGAATACACCACCATTATCCTGCACATCACGTATATCATAGTAAGCCGGCTCCAAAACATTATAATACTCATAAACCAGCACCAAAACCACAACCACATCATCAAGATATTAACAGAACATATCAACCAAGAAGTACTGTTAATATAAGAACAACACAACCAGTTAGAAGCACTAATCCAACAGTAAAATCTGCACAAAGACCACAAAGTTCTTCTCGTAGTGTTGTAAAATCAACACCATCTGCAAGACCATCTTCAAGTAGTAGTGTAAGAAGTGGTGGTCCATCAAATTCAACAAGAACATCTTCTACAAGACGATAAAAAGAATCTTATTTTCAGAAAAAATGCACTATTTTCAATAGTAGTGAAAATAGTGCATTTTTAATTACTAACTAATTGATTTACATTGTGTCTAATGCCGCATCTAATTGAGAATCGGTATCACTTCCTCCCATATCTCCACCTTCTCCGTTATCCGTTCCCTCTTCTCCACCGTTTTCGGTTGTATTATCTGTAGATTCATCATCGTCGCTATCCCAACCATTTTCAGCAGCAAATTTATCTTTCTTTATTTTTGCAAGTCTCTTATATTTTTCATTTTCTGCAAAATCCTCTTCTGACATATCAAAATATTTCTTTATAAGGAATTCAGGATCAAATACTGATTCTGCATCATCTCCACCACCAAGTTTAAGTTCCATAAGTTTTTGAACGGTTTCTGCATTTTTAGTATTAATTTCTGCTTGTTTCATTCTTTCTAATAACTTATCGTCATTAAATTTAACACCTATAGAATTTCTCAAACGTGCATTGTCACACCAAATTTTATTATTTAAACACATTTGAATATAAACAGGTTTCGTTATCAATTCTGCAAATCCAGTTCTTAAACGAGAAATAAATTTTTCATATTCAACAGATTCGTTTGTCATTGAATCTGGTGATTGTAAATAAGAGCCACCACCTTCATCGTAATCCCAACGAGAGAACGGCAATTTTGAATCAAGTTTTAATTTCTTAAAGAAATAAAGTAACAATTGATTATCTTGCAAGTCTGGCGTATCGAAATTAATAGATTCTATTTCAACACCTTTACCAGAATCATCTACTGGTGTGATATAGTTTTTATAATAGTGTAATTTTGGTTGTCCATCAACAAGCAATTCGCCAGTATCCATATTAAAGTTAATATCTTCTTTAAATGCATTCTTAAATTGTTCTACTGATTCTTGTGCCTTATGCCAACCTTTTGTACCTGTTGGAACTTTTGTATTCAATCGAATAGCACCATACATTAAATGCCACATAACTTTTGAGTATTCAACAATTCTTAAAGTATTAAAAGAACGAACCATTCTTTCAACAAAAGAAATATGTTTTGTTTGATGATGTGCTGAATACTGCAAATAAATTATTTGATTATCAGAAACAGAGGTTGTTGTATTTGTAGATGGGTCTCTTTGCAACCAACTCATAAACGCTTCTCCCTTTTCTGTATATTCAACAACAGGAAATAATGTAGTTGAATCAATTCTCTTAAATCCAATAATTTTTTTAGGATTATTTGGATTATCAAAAACAATTTCAAAAGACAAACGCCCTTCAATTAAATACTGATAAAGTAATTGCCAAGCATAAATGCCATTATCGAACCCCCAAGCAGCATATATATCATCAAAAGTGTCCATATATTCTGTCATAAGTTGTTCTTCGTTAATAAAATTATCTCTTTCTGAATTTATCCCTTTTCTTTTTTGAAGAACTTTACGTATATCTGCTGGATAACAAAAACGGTTATGTTCGTCATAAACAATAACATCGTCTGCTATATTATCCAAGACATATTCTATTTCTCCATTAGCAGCCATATCTCTTAATTTCTCTACTTTGACTGCATAATCAAGTTGAAAGAAAGATGGAACTTTTGACCTATATCTTGATGTTGTATCTGCAAGTGCTATTGCCGCATCAAATAAAGCATCTTCTTTTGTTCCACCAATAGAACGTCTTTTAAGTTCACCCTCTATATAACCAATAGTTTGTGAGTTTTTAATCAACAAACCATCATAGTTACTGTTTATTTTTGCAATAGGATTATTTCTATTACTGAAAAATCCTCTATTATTATTAAAAAAACCTGCCATGCTATGTTTTTTATTTTTTATACGTTTTTAGTTATTTTCTTGTTGCAAATGAAACAATTGTATTTCCACCGATTGTTTCTAATGCTGATTTTGCTGTTAAACCAGTATCAACTACATTATCTATTAAAACTGGATTGTAACCACTTGGAATATCACCCACTTTTTTAAAACCAAGATAAGTAGAATCAATAGGAACACCCATTTTTTTCGCAGAATATAAAGACATTCTTGACTTACCTTTTAATATATCAGCGATTGGTGTTTTTGTTATTTTTTGAATTTCTTTTGCTAATAAAAGAGTATCTGTTGCATATCCTTTGTGAGACGGCATAGGAATTAATACGCTGTTTGGTGGAATTAAATCTGCCATTTTTTGTGCCGCATATTTAATAGCACCAATATCACCCTCTTTTATTCCGTGTGCAATATGATTATTGTCATCGTCGTAATAATATCCATAAAAGAAATTATTGAATCCTAAATTATCACAAAATTCTTCAAATAAAGGAATCAAATCAAGTTTCTTTATGTTAAAAATATTATCCACTATTAAATAAAATCTTTTTCTTCTATAAGTGTATATGTAAAACTATTACCAAATTTATTACAAGCGTTTTGACAAATGTTGATAAACTCTTTCCATTCTTTTATATCTGATAGGACTTGGCAACCAGCAGACCATTTATCAACATATTTAGATTTACCATAACAATTTGCGTGGTGAATATTTGTATAACCAATCTCTTCATATATTTTACCATTTATATCGTATCGGTTATCTTTATTATTATCTCTCCAATATTTTATCGGTTTCTTCTGTCTTAATGCTTTGTAATCAGTATGTTTTCCAATTTCATAAGCACCTCTATATTGACCAGGAATCATAATTGCTGTTCCTTTTATATTCATAGGGTTATTAAGATAATAAAGACCAGGATCTGTTGTCGCCTCATATATTTTTGTTGTCCATTTACCTCTATATTTCCACATAACACAAACATAGTCATTAAATACGTTTGGTGTCATATCTGCTGAACGTATACCAATAATATTGAGATTATAATCTTTTGAATCATTTACAAAAAAAGCGTATCCTTTTTTCTTAAATATTTTTTCAATATTTTGTGGTGTTATTTTTGATTTATCCATAATAAACCCTCTGATTTTTCTATTATTTAGTCGTTGAAACAAAAGAACTTTCTAATCCGTTAAATAAATAAATACGCATAAAACATTTATATATATGGCAATTAAAAGTTTGTATGACATTTATAATCAGAAAAGTGATGCTTTTCTACAAAAATTATTAAACAGCCACGTTATAATTGATGATGATATTCCTGGTTCGTTCTTTTCTGTTAAAAGAAATGAACAAGGTGGTTGGAACTATTATAAGAAAAACGAACCTATTACTTTAGTTGATAGAACAATATCTAAATTCTATGAACAAGCAATTAGTGTATTTGAAAATATGCCTCAAGAAAAGATATTGAACATTCCACAAAATTTGATATTTGTAATGAAGTATATTCACGTTCCTATTGCGTCTGGAGAATCTGTTCTATCAAATCAAATACTAAAACTAACACACGTAATTGATGATAATACAAAACAAGTAATCAACGACGAACAAAGTATTGGATATTGGGCAAATCATTTAGGTATAGGATTGCCACCAATTCTTTTTGACGGAAAATTAAATGACGAACAAAAGGCTGCTATTCTTGATTTTGTTTACACAAATCAAGAAGAACTTTCACAACGATTCCGTTCTGAATCATTTACAGAATATATTTTAAGTGTATTAAATTCTTCATATATTTCACAAGGAATAAATTCTATTGTATTCCGTTTTGAAGACGAAGATAGCAAAGAAGAAGTATTGGCAAAGATAATAGACCCTTTATTTTATGAATTGCAAAGAAAAAATCCTAAAACAGAAGTAACGAAAAGCGATGATATTATATATATCATTGTTTTACAGTTAATTAACTTTATAGAATCATATCCAATAAAAGATTTAATGTCTATTGTTGATAACAATTTAACATTCGAGCAAAACTATATTGCTATAATGAATAAAATCTTTTGTGATTATATAGATAATAATAGTGCCGATGTTATAGGATTGGATTTGAAAGCACCTACATATTTTATTGGAAACGAAAATGAATTAAATCTTGGACTTATTGATGACCAAAAAGTAATTGATTTGGTTGATATGAATAATAATTTTAAAGAAATTTATCGTATTTTATTAAATTTCTTTAGAAAAAAACGTAAAAAGGCAAAAGGTTTATTAAATGAAAATATGTTAAAACTTTTCAACGCTTTAGTTGATAAAATACATAATATTATTTCTGGTAAGAGTTTGTACGAACAATATACACCAACTTTTGAAGAATATGTTGGTCTTATCTCGGAAGATTATAGTTTTAACTATATGCGTCAAAATGGTGGCATACAAAATCAATTTGCTATGCACCAAAGAAGAAAACCTGTAAACATTATTGTTGATTATTTCCAACCAATTAATAAAGCACACGTTTCTATTGCAGAGACTCTATATAAGAAAAACAAACTAAAGACATTGTTTATTTTATTAGATAATAAACAATGCTCACCAATAAAACCTTTTTCTACAGAAACAGCAGAAAAACTATTAAAGAAATTCTTTGAGGGCAATCAAGATTTTGTTAGTGGATATGTTGTTGTTGAGAAAAACACAATAGACCAAATATTAAAATCAATATGCGATGAGTATATTCCTGTTTTGTGGGCTGCTAATGCTTCAAAAATAGACGAATATACAATTGAAATGGATTACGCTCGTAGAAAGAATACTAAATTCAATATCAGTAAAAGATTTAAACTTATAATTGCACCAGAATTGAATAATAATAGAATACTCGATTTTATTCAAATGGGTAATTATGCTCAATTTAAAGAATTAACTCCAAAAGAAATTCACGCTGATTTCTATGAATTACAAAAAGAATTGAAAAAAAATTTGGTAAATAATGCAGAAAATAGTACCTTTGTTTGAGGAATTTATAAAAGATAACAAAATGCAAGAAGAAAAGGATAAAACATTAGTTATATTAAGAGGTTTGCCTGGAGCAGGGAAATCCACATTTGCAAAATTATTATCGAGAGGTAACGATGATATTGTTTGTTGTGCAGACGATTATTTTACAGACGAACAAGGAAATTATAATTGGAATCCAAAAGAACTTGACAAAGCACATAAACAATGTCAAGATAAATGTAAAAATTTAATGGAAAATGGTGAACCATTAATAATTATTTCAAATACAAATGTTTCTCTAAAAGGAATGCAATATTATTTTGATTTAGCAAAAGAATATGGTTATAGAGTTACATCTACTGTAATAGAAAATAGACACGGTAACAAATCTATACATAATGTACCAGATACAGCAATAGAGAAAATGAGAAAGTCTTTTGATATTTCTTTATAATCAAAAACATATAGAAAAAAAATAGCCCTTTGACATAACATCAAAGGGCTTTTTTTGTTTCCGAAAAGCAAGCGGTAAAAAAACATCATAAATCCAAAGCATGATTTTTAAAAGTTTGCAGAAATACCACCTTGCCGTTCTTTTGATAGATTTGTTTTTTTACAAGCGGTCATCATTCTGGTTTTACTTGAACGACTTTCGGAAACTTCAACAATATTAACTGAAAATATTTTAAAGTTTGCTGTAAGACCACCTAACACATCTACCAAACAATATATATATGTAAAAGAACTCTTTTGTTTTATTTACGTCGCAAATATAATAAAAAATTTTTAATTTGCAAAATATTTTTTTAATTATTTTCAAAATTTGGTGGAGAAATTAACGGAATATTTACTACCACCTCATTTTTATTTTGTTTTTGTGCCATATCTTCTAATAATGCATTAATAACATTATTATTACATATAAGCATTTCTATCAATTCATCTTTTTTGCATTTTTTATATAATGCTCTTTTATCATCATCAGAAAGTTCAAGAATATTCATAAACATTTCTGATGAATCGTCATTTACATTCTCCATTATTTTAATACTTTTTCTTTATATTCTTTTATTAGATTATCAATAAACTTGCTACCGTCAAACTCTAAAGAAAGGTATTTCAATAACATTGGAGAATAGCCACTCATAAAGATATTTCCGTCTTTATCCATTTCTGGAGCAGTTGTATTACGAGCATTGAAATTCCACCAAACTATTTTTGTCTTGTACCCTTTTGACTTCCAAAGATTCATAAGTTCATTCTTACTTTTAGAAGAACCACTATCGAACTCCATATCAGAAAGAATCACAAGATAGTCTGGCAAGTTTTCATCTACTTTAGACAACAAATCCATTACTGCACCTAAATCGGTATTACAACCCCAATCTGTACGTTCTATATTCTCCACTCTTTCTTTCATTGTTTTACCAGACAAAGAAACTAATTCTGGGTTTCTAGAGAAAGTAATGAATTTATTTGGCATACAAGTGCTACATACAGATAGATAATACCCTATTGATAATGCCTTACCAATAGCGTCAACACTATTGAACATTGAACCAGACACATCAACAATTGGAACACAACTTAATTGAATTTTCTCCAATTTATCGAAAAACATATCTGCATCAATCTTGTTCATATTTTTGTAAATGTCATAACATGTTGTTGTTGATACATTTACTTTTGTCTTTCCTGCTTTTACATCATTTTGCCATTTTTTGTATCTCTCACTTGTATCATTACCAGTAAGAAATCTTGTAGCATATTTAATTGATGCCAATGATGGAACTTGAGAAAAGTTTATCTTTTCTGTATCTCTTTCTGTCAAATAACTTTCTGTTGTATTAACTTTGACAAATTTATTATATTCTTTTTTAGACATACCCCATTTTTTAGCAATGATATTTGCCATTGCCTTTTTCTCTTTTGAAGAAGAAAAACGAGGCATCCATTTTTTTGCAAGTTCGTTACCGTTTTCTATTTCTTTCTTAATAAAAGCAAGATTTTCGTCTGTCATTGGATATAACAAATCGTCGAAACGACCAGCTTTTACTTTATTTTCAATAGAAACTTCGGATATATCCATAAGTTTTCTTCCGTATGCACGATAACCAAGACCAAAACGTGGATCTCGCATCATCATAGAAAAGATTTTAGACTTTTCGTCTTTTCCAATAATAACTTTATCAAGATTTCTTGAATAGTATTCTGCAAAAAATAACAAATCAACAAATTGATTGTTTGTCGTAGAAAATGCTATATCACCATTCTCTGTTGATTTTGTTGCACCGAAAATATCTTCAATCTTTGCCATGTTTCTTTGTTTTTTAATTTCACGGTGCAAATATACGAATATTTTTTTAAATACCAAACATTTTTCAAAAAAAAAGCCTAACTTTTTTCGTTAGGCTTAAAAAAATATATTTTGTTTACTTATTAGATGCCTAAATCATCGTCTGTCGCAGTATCATCTGTTGAGGTATCACCTTGTGACATATCACCATTCATATCGCCTTGACCTTGTGTACCCATATCACCTTGACCTTGCGTTCCCATATCTCCACTCATGTCACCTTGACCTTGTGTTCCCATATCGCCTTGACCTTGTGTACCATCTCCGCCCATATCTCCTTGACCATTTGTTGTATCGTCAAAAGATGTGTCGTCAAATCCTGCTCCAGAATCATCGCCAGTTCCACCACCAAATGAATCATCACCTTCATTTTGAATGCCATTATCGTCAAACGATTGTTCTCCATCTCCTGATTCAAAATTTTCTGTTTGTGCAGTACCATCACCGTCCCAATTTTCATCATTTTGAGATTGTTCACCATAATTAGGTAATTGAGATAACCATTTATCAGGATCTTCTGCAAATTCATCAAATGTAGGTACGTATGTTTTAACCAAATCAGAACTTTCAAAAAGTGGCTGTATCTTATTAAAAAGTTTCTTCATTATAATGTATTTTTTTTTGTTATTTATTGTTGATTTTGAATAGCATTGTAATAAAAATCATATAATACTTTTCTAACGTCTAATTTATCGTCAGTCATCATTGATTCGTCACAAATGATTTCTTTTCCGTAAACAAATTCTTTTCTGCCTTTATAATCATATTTTAAAAAATGTTTTTCTTTTGAAATATCTAAATTTAATTGATTTTCTTTTGTGCCACCTGATATACTTGCTGGCGTTACAATTATTTTTCCAATACTATTTTCTGCGTATTCTTCTTCTTTGTTTTCTTGTTTTATGTAATATATGTTATGTTGATAAGAAATATCATCATCTGGACTTATTATTTCTACATCTATATCAATAAGAACGTCTGCATTACCAAATTCATCTGCTATCATTGATAAGCCTGCTGTTTTATTAAATACAGATTCTTCTTCAACTTCTTCACTATCTTTTTTTAAATCCATTTGGTCTTGACGACAATCCAAAAAAACAACTTTATATCCGGTATCTCCAATCATTAAAGGTTTATTACCGTCTATTAATTCTCCATCGTTATTATCATATCTTTCTGCACCAAAAATATAAGCATCAATTCCTTGTTTAGTTAATATGTTTTGTCTTGCCATTTCTGTTAGAAATGATTCTATACTTGGTACATATTTTTTATAATTACGATTTTCAGAAATAAATTCTTCCATTGAAGAAACGAATTGTCCCATAAATGTTTTAATTTTTTACCATTATTATTTATTTTGATAGTTTACGAATAAATAAAAAAAAAGTGTTTCTTGATGAAAAAGTTCATTATTCCTACATTTGATAAGTTTGTTAATGAATCAAAAAAGGTATTGATTGTAGAAGAAATTGAAAATAAAACAGAGGCAATGCGTAATTACAAGGCATATCTTAACGGTACAGAACCATTAAGACACGCATTACTCACTCATAGAGAGGGAGATCCGATGTATGATTATATCAAAAATAACATATCAGACAGATTTTCAGTATATCCTAAAGGGTATTGGGAAGATTTACGTAAAAGAAGAAGAAAAGCAATGTTTGATGTGATAAAAAATCGTAAAGGATGGAATTAAAAATATTCGGTGTTGAAAATATTATAACAGAGGCTACTAGTAGATATGAAAATGCTCGTGCTAAAGGTAGTACTTATAGACCAACTTACGATACTGGTACTATGGTTGCTCCTGGGGATGATTATAGAGAAAAAGACTTAAGAAGACAAGCAGGACATACTGTCACATCATCAGAAGAAATAGACCGTGATAGTTCGGAAAATGTAGATTTTCAAAAAAATGAAGCATTTGCTTTAATTGCAAACAAAGAAGCAATAGACCTTGTTATGGAAAAATCAGATAAAACAGACCAAATGAAATGGTTTATATTATCTGGTCAAAATGTAGCAAATGTAAGTGCATTAAATGATAATCATTCATCTTTTTTATGTTATTGTCAAACAGATAGTTTAAATGATGAAATAAAGAATGCAATAAACGCAAATGTACATATTCATTTTAAAAAATTAGATACAAATTTAATAAAAAATGCTATTTTTGCTGATTATCAATACGCTGGTAATTTATATAAAAAATATAAAATAGACGGTGATTTAACAAAAACAGATGACGTTGAATTTGGTGATGATATTGTTAAAAAAGCAAATGGATTAGTTGATGCTTACGAAATCTGTTATAGATTGTTTATGTTTGCAAGAGATTTAAGTCCAACACTTTATAAAGATACAGATCCTAATATTCATGTAATAAAAACTGATTATTTAAAGTATATAAACAATTTATTTAATAATATTGCAGAAAATTTAATATACATTATTGGTCATATTGGTTATTCTAAATATCAAATAACAAACCATATGATTTATCCAGATGGGGAACAGAAGACAATAAACACAAAAGAAGAGTATATTAAAAGAATGACTGCCCTTTCAACAATAAATTCTTATCCTTGGGATTTACTTGGAAAAACAAATATTGTAAATTGGGTACAGAACAATATTGATAATGCAGAAAAAACTGTTCAAGATCGTGCAGCAAAAGGAAATGTAAATACAGGAGAAGCAACTGCTGTTGTTTTATTTGCTGTTTGTGATAAAATAGAAAATTTCAATAAGAAACAATATGATAATTTACCTGAATTATATGCAGACCATATTAGAATGTTAGATTTAATTCAAAGAAAAGTTCTTGATGATGATGCTAAAGATAAATGTATCAAACTTGTTTCTGAAATAACATATACTAAAGCACAAATATTATTATATGAAAAAGAAGCAACAGGAACTACTACTACGACCAACACAGCACATAAAGCTGCTGACGCTGATTATTTTAGTATTGGTAAACCATATAAGTTAGATTTGGGAATCCCAGTTAAAATCGAAGATAATACAGTAGAAAAAGACTCTTGGTTTAGAGGAATTGGATTAGCAGCAAATGATTTGTTTTCTGCTGATTTAGATCCAGCAGCTCAAGCGTGTATGAATAGATTCCAAAACGTAAGAAATTTACATGCAAAAATTGTTTCTACAGTAGGAACAACTATTGATAAAAGTTTTAATAAAGATTTTGCTTTAGGTAGAAAAATATCACAAGCAATTGCGAATGGTATAACACTACAGCCCGGAGAAATAAATCCAAAAATATTAGATTTGGAAGAAGACATTAGAAACATTGGTACATACTTAAAAACTGGTGGATTCTATAAAAAAGGAAAACAAAAAGAATACTATAATTATAAAGTTAATAGAGAAGGTAGTGGAAAATCAGTTGTTGATAATGATAAAACCCCAAATGGAAATGCAGGATTACATAATGTTAATTCAAGTAAGGACTATTCTTATCTAAATATGTTTGGTATTAACGAAGATTTTGCCCCTATGGGTGGTTTTGCAGAGGGAACTGGTGGATATGGTCAAGTAGGAGAAAGAACACCAGGAACATTTGTGAATCCAGTTGAGGGAGACCCACACGCTCCTACACCAAACGATACTCCTTTTGATGAAGACGGAAATAAAACTTCTGCAACACAAAGTGGTTCTGGAGATGATTTTTGTCCTAACAAAAAGAAAAAAAATATTTTTAAATAATCTTTTTTGTTATGGCTGAACCAACAACAGGATATACATCTATAAATCCGACAGCACAACAACAGTCTGCTGACGTAATGCGTGCTGTTGAAAAAAACTCGCAGTCAAAGACTCAAAAAGAAGTAGATCAACAAATATTATCAGCAACTGCTTTCACATCTAACGATGTGGGAAAAGTTGCTCAATATCAACAGAGTGCTGCTGAAACTAAAATAGATGGTTATATAACACATCGTGGTATATTACCAGGAAATGAATATGGTAATCAAATATCAACAGATTATTCCCCAACAGACACAGATGAACAAGATAATAAAAAGGTAGTAGGTACTCAATCTATTCATAATAAATATGTTGTGTTTAAACTATCATCTGTATCTGGGTATACAAATACAGATGGATATGATAGTTTAAAGCATTATGATTGTGATCCAAGAGAATTAAGTACAATAAAAGATGCGACAATAAGCAATGGTATACCATATGAATTATCTCATACAACACCAGCAGCGACAAAAAAATTTGCCCATAAAGATACACCTAAACCAACAGCATCTAATATAATTAAATTTGCAAATAACTATAAGAATTTTGATAAGCCAAAAAACGTAATGGATTTATATATTACAGAACGCTTACCTTATTCTATAAGCGATTTTGTCTATAGTAAATGGTATGGTAAAATTCCAAATACAAACTTAATAACATTACGTCGTTTTGCACAACCAGTAACAGATGATGCTTGTAATAATTACAAACAGCCACAATTGCCAATTGCACAAGCACTTACCTATTTTGGAGAAGGTACTGGTAATAAATTAAGTTCTATATTGACATTTACTTATGGTTTATTATATGATAAACTAACAGCAGAAGTTTGGAATGTTGAAGGTAATGAAACAGGTTTTGGTAATGGATTAGAATCTGTTATAGGTATGAGTGATGGTGGAAAAATGGCTGGTTTAATGGCATATGCAAGAATGCACTATGGAGAAGACAAAGAGTCTGATTCTGCAAAAGGTTTTTTTAATAGAACAACAGCATTAGAATCAGAATGGAGCAGAAAACAATGGTCTGATGGTGCGTATTGGAATCAAGTCTATGGACCAGTTAATGTTATAAATGAAAACCAAAGAAGAAGACGTGGAATGAACTTTCAAAATGATATGAATCTAAAATTTTCATATTGTTTACGTTCTATAGATGGCATAAATCCAAAAGTTGCTATGTTGGATTTAATTGTGAACTTTTTGTCTTTAACATATAATAATGCAAGATTTTGGGGTGGTATGAATAGATATTTTCCTAAAACCGATTTTCAAGTAGAAGCAATAGGCGATTTAGATCAAATTGCTTTAGGAAATTGGAAATCAACATATGAATCTTTAAGTAATATGGCAAAAAATGCCAAAGAAAATGGTGCTCAAATATTATCAGAGGGATTAGGAATTTTTGCTTTGATAGCAGGTTGTGCCCATGATATAGGAAACAAAGATGAATTAGCACAATGGGGAGATTTTAAAAAATTAACTGAAGGAAATTTAACAGGTTTTTTTTCAGATATTGGAGAATCAATACTTAACATTTTTACTGGTCGTAAAAATACTGAACAAAATAATAAAGATAATACAGCAGTAAATGTATTACGGACAATGGCATCTGCTAATATAGCGAAAAACAGACCAAGTAAATTATCTATGCATTCAATGTTATCTGGTGAACCAGTTGGAGAATGGCACTTGGTTGTTGGTAATCCTATGAATCCTATTGTTGTAATGGGGAATATGATTGTTGAAAAATGTACTATGAATTTCAATGATACGTTAGGTATAGATGATTTTCCAACAGAAGTGACATTTACCGTATCACTAAAACACGCAAGACCAAGAGACGTTGCAGATATGGAATCAATGTTCAACCTTGGTTGTGGTAAAATGTCTTATTCACCTTTAATATCAACTTCTTCTGAAATGAATACTTTTGGAGAATCTTGGGAATCTGGTGGTGGTGGTAATTCTATGGTTAATATTGACAATAAAAATAATGGTAAAGAAGATGGTACTGAAAAAGCAAATCTGACTTTTGCTTCATCAACAACAGATTTTAAAAATTTCGACAGAGAATATAAAGTTACACATCAAGCATATGATAATAATGTTAAATATAAAGAAGGGGAAAATCCAACGATTGATAATATAAGAACAAAAATTAGTAACGAATGGGGTAATAGTTTCTCAAATGCAGACCAATTACATTTCTTATTACAGAAAACAAAAATTAAGTGGTAATTATGTTAGATATTAGAACATTAAATTATAAAATACGCTCAAAAGACAAAAATAAAAATACTGTCGTTGATTTAACTCGAAGTTCTGTTGCATCTTTGAACAATATCCGTTTACTTGCTGTATCAGAAGTTACAAGTCGATTTGTCATGAGACCAGATTTAATTGCACAATCATATTATGGTGATGCAAACAAATATGATTTTATCCTTAAATTTAATGGTATATCTAATCCTTTTTCAATATTCGACGGACAAGAATTATTGATTCCAGATGCCGACGATATGGAAGATGCATTTGCAACACCAAAAGAAATTTACGAGCAAGTAGATTCTGGAACGTATGCAAATTTTTCTGTAAACGTAAGAACAAATAAAGATAAAAAGAGACTTGAAGCATTACAAGAAAAAGCGAAGAACAAAGAAGTTCTACCATCTAATATGAATAATTCTTGTGAAGAAAATGTTACAATTACAAACACAAAAATTGTATTAGGTTCGTGTATTTCTGATGTGGACCCGTTGTGTGATGTAACAACAACACGAGGTAGATTGAGACAAAAATTGATAGAAAACAAAATATCAAAATATTAGGTATAATATATAAAAAAATAATTAAAATGGCTCTATCAACTCAAATATTAAAGATATTAGACCAAAATTTAGACATAAAGGAACTACAAACATTTCCACCAACTGATAAAACAACTATTACAGACGCTGAAACTAAAAATCAAGCGATAAAGGTTGCGAATACGGCTGGTAAAATGTATCCTACTATTGTCTTGAACAATTATAAGTTTACAAATCAAGACATTGTTTTCTTTGAACTAACCGAAAAAGACTTTTTGCCAACAATTAAAGTTGTAATTGATGATAAAAACGGTCTTTTAAGTAATATGATTTTTCCTAAAGATAATTGTATTATGAATGTGTATATTGGTTCTGGTTCTGCTGATATTCGTGCTGTTAGATGTGATTTTCTTGTTTATAGTATAGAACCAGCCGGCTCTGCTCCAATTGATATGGAAAATAGAGGTGCTGGATATACATATCTTATTAAAGGTGTATTAAATATTCCATTAATGACAAACTATGATATAAGTTGCTATAATTCTTCTTCTTATGATGCTTTATTTGAAATAGCAAAGAAATTAAGAATTGGTTTTGCTACAAACGAAATATCAACAGCAGACGCAATGCCGTGGATTCAACCGAATATTAAAAATATAGATTTTATAAAAGATATTACAGAACATGCATATAAAGACGACGATAGTTTCTTTATTAGTTTTGTGGATAAGTATTATAATTTAACTTTAGTAAATGTAAACGAAATGTTATCACAAGAAGAAAGTTATGACGCAGCTTATCTATTTGAAAACGCTGTTGAAAGTATTGCTGCTGGTAGTGGTAATTCAAGTGATAACCTTATAAGTAAAGATAATGGTGAAAACGCAATAAAAAACATATTATCTAATTTTACTGGTATCAAAGGAACAAACTTATATATAAAAAGTTATAAAACAAAATCAAATCAAGGTGAAATATTATTAAATAAACCAAACAAAGAAAATATCTTTTATTATGATATAGAACAATCTAAAGAAAATGATAAAAAGTTTCTTAATTATTATATAAAATCTACATTTAGAGTAATAGATGATGATGTTGTTGAAAACAATCAAAATCAAAATGTAAGAAATGAATGGTTTTGGACCAAAGTAGGTAACGAACACGAAAATTATATCTATGCACAAGAAATAAACAAATTGAATATTGCAGAACTTGAAAAAACACAAATGGTTATAACAACAGATGGTATATCGTTAAACTTAATGAGAGGTATGCGTGTGCCTATTGTTATCATAAAAAATGAAAGTTCTGAAATAGAACTATTGACTAAAATAAATAAAAGAAACTTGGCAAAGATTTCTGAAATGGAGCAACTTGGTTTTTATTTTGATGAGAAATTAAGTGGATATTACATTATAAAAGATATGACCATAAGATATTCCAAAACAGCGAGAGGTGAGTCAAAATTTGAAACAGAGGCAACACTATGGAAGAGATTTTGGGGAATTAATTAAAGATAACAAATGGCTATAGATAAACAAAATAGATATTATAATAAACCGAACATACAATCGAAATTTGTAAAAACTCGTCCTAGTAAGACGGGTAAAGATATTGATTTTCTTAATGAGCCAACATTTTTATCTTTTCATTTGACTTTCCCAAGTAATATGTTTGAAACAGGAGAATTGAACATTGAAAATTTTGATAGGGAAAGTCCATTATTTAATGATTCTTTTAATGGTGCAAGTCAATTTTTATTAGGTAGAAATTTAACAAACCAATATCTTTGTTTAGATACATTTAAAAAGAAACTAAATGAAATAACAGAACTTAATCCTTGGTTTTTTCAAGATATTACTGGTCTTAAAGATATGTGGAAAGGTGGTTATGATATGTCTAAACCATTCCGTGCAGAAAAGACAGAATTAAAAGTAACAACATTAGAATCTTTAGATTGGTCAATTACTTATTTGGCTGATTTATATAATTCGTTTACTTATGACCAAGAACTAATGCAAGAAATATTACCAGATAATTTAAGATGGTTTAATTGTTATGCTTATGTTATTGAATGGAGAAATATAAACTTTAATGAAGAATATTTTGAACATAAAATATTAACATTACAAAATAATTATCATCCACTTCCAGAAGATGCAAATTATATAAACAATTATATTCGTTTTGGTTTATATCAATGTGAGTTTGATTTTTCAAATACTGTACCGTTTGATACTCTTTCTGTATCTAAAAAACCAGATCAAGCAAAAAACATTTTTTCTATAAAACCTGGACATATAAGAATACTAAGCAAATATAATTTACAAGAAAATCCATTTCATATTAAAGATTTATCAGAAAATGGTGAATATAATTCAAATCAATTCTTTATTGTATCAAAAGTAAACAAAGAAAATGTTAATAATGAAGAAATTCAAACGACAAATGTATTAAAAAGTGGTACACAAGCACCAGCAGATGTAAAATCACCAGAAAATGGTCAAGATTGGTGGGATTTCTGTTGGGGAGAATCTGTAAAATCTAAAACACAAGTTACTAGAGGTATGTCTAGAGAAGAAAGAAAGGCTATAGAAGCAGAAGAAGCAGAAAAGAATAAAACTGTTGCTGGGTACGAAAAAACACTTAGAGGTAGAAATTTATTTAATCAAACATTCGGAAATAATGCAGAGAATAAAGGTCGTAGAATTGGTACTTTAACTATGTCAAAAACAGAATATGTTTATGCATCTGATGAAGGTAAAGAAATTGGTGATTATGATGATTTTGATTTGAGATCTCATTATAATAACAGTACAATATATGTTGATTATAATATCACAAAAGAAATGTTGTCAAGAACATTAGGAAGAAACTCTCTATCTTCACCAGGAAGATATTTAGGTGAAAGTTATCGTTTTGCAACAGACCAAGGGAAACGTGCTCATTCATATCAAACAAGAAGTGATAGGGACCAAGTAATTTTATCTTGGAATGCAAATAGAACTCGTTCAAATAATGAACATGGATTCTTCGGTAAAGTTGCTGACGATTATTATGAAATTGCAGGAGCATATGATAAAGCGAGAGATATTGTCGTTGGTGCAAGAAATTTCTTTAATATGACTAGTAAAGAGAAACTTGAAACAATTGGTGATGAAATATTAGGAAGTACTGCTGTACAAAACGTGCTTAGTGATTGGCAATATGCAAAAGAACGAATAAAAGCAGCTAATAGAGTATTTAAAGGAATAGAAGAATATAATCCAACGAAGAATCCTATAAATGGTTATAGTGGAATCTTACCATCGGCAAGCAATCTTGACAAAAATCCAAATACAGCAAATAACGCAGGAGATTGGGAACACGAAACTGGAATTGGTAAGAAGAGTGGACTTGGTACTGATTCGTTCTTTGAGACTGGTCAAGAACACGAAAAAGGTATTGGTAAAAAAGTAGAAGGATTAAATTCAAAGAGTAACTTTGAATATGGATATATCCATGAAAAAGGTATTGGTAAATCAAATGATATGAATTCAAGTAGTAACTTTGAAGACGGCTATAATCACGAATCTGGAATAGGAAAATCTTCAAGTAAACACTCAAGTAGTAATTTTGAAGAGGGATATTCACACGAAACTGGTATTGGAAAATCAACAGACCAATCAACAGAAAGTGCTTTTAATGAAGGTTGGAAACACGAAGAAGGTATTGGAAAGAAAACAAAGTATAGTACCGATTCGTTATTCAATAGTAAAGATATATTGTAATAGAAATGCAATTTAATGGTACATATTTAGGTAAAGTAGAAGATATTAACGACCCATTAAAAATTGGACGGTGTAAAATAAGAATCGGATTCTTGTTTGGGGAAGATATTACTACCGAAAATTTACCGTGGGCTTATCCTGCATATTCTATTTCTTTTGGTGGTGGTGGTCAATGTGGCTCTGTTTCCATACCAAAAGTAGGTGCTATTGTTCGTGTACATTTTGAGAATGGAAACATTTATACACCAATATATGCTTCGTTACAAGAACTTGCTAATGATGTAAAAGAATTATTACAACAAAATTATGAGGGGACACACGTAATTTTACACGATAGTGATGTTGATTTACAAATGCATTATACCGCAGATACTAATGGTGGTTTAGAAACAACATTAAAAGGTTCTACAATAAAAATAGGTAATAATACTCTTATAACAATAGCGACTCCAGACGAACAAGCAATAACAGAATATGATAAAGATTCTATAACGAATACTGCCAATAGTGAGATAATGAATACAGCAACAAATGAAATCAGAAACACTTCTTCTGTTGTTTGGGATAAAGGTGAAAAAGTTAAACTTGGTAGTATACCAATAAATTCAGCAGTATTGGGAGAACCATTATTCTTATTATTATCTTCTATGGCTTCAATTATAGACTTAAAAATGTCTCCTTCGCCTGGTGCGTGTACGGCAATGGTTGAAGCGTGTAAAAAATTTTGTTTGTCTAATTCCGTAAAAGTAACTCCTTAAAGAGTGTCTTGTGAACTTGCTTGACTTTGAGTTGAACTATCTTGTCCTTGCATTTGTCCACCGTTATCTTGAGATTGTGTTGTATCTGTTGATGTATTTTCGGAACTATCAGAAGAATTTTCATCTCCATTCTCGTCTTCTTGAGCATTTTCATCTTCTTCTGTATCAACAGCATCAGGATCAAATTTATTAAAATCGTCTTTTTTAACAAAAACGTGACTGTATTTTTGACCGTCATTACATACAACATTAACTAATACAATCGGACAATCTGTATCATTATCTGTATATTTTACAAGATAAACAATATAACCAGGCATATTTAAAGATTTCTGTTCTTCTTGTGTTGCGTGTCCACTCATTACAATATCAAAGAAAAACATAAAATCATTTCCAAAAGCAATATCACTTGATGTAAAGACTAAATCAGAAGCAGATTGTACTCCAAACATTTTAATCAATTCTTGTGAAATATCATTCGCTTCTTTATTGATATTTAAATCTGTATCTTTCTTATAATCTCTCCAATTAGATTGTACTAATGATTCTTTAATATAATCTTTAAATAAAGGTATTGTTTTAGTAAACATTGTATGTAATTATTTTTAGTTATTTAGTTTTCTGGACAGAACTTTTCTATAAACTTATCTAATGGCATTTTAGGAAGTGCTGTTATATTAGAATTTGAAGACACATTATATAAATTACAACCATTTTCCTTTAATTTTTCATATAATTTCTGAAAATCATAATTTATTTCTTTTAATCTATTGTTTAATGCGTGAACTCCATCTTTAGTATCATAATGGTCACGAGTAAAATCACAACCAAGAAGTGCAATATTTTTTGCACCAAAATAATATGCAATAATACAACACATATATGTAGAATTATTACTTATATTCACTCTATCATTATAACCATTCTTTTCAAAGTCGTACAAATTTGTTTTACCAAGAACGTATTTAATAATTGTTTTATCATCATCAAATTTCCATTCGTCTGTTAAATGTGATATAAAATACGGTGATTTGTTATTTTGTATCGTATTACGTCTTTTCTCATCTTTAAATCGAGCAGGCTTATCGGCACAAAAAAGATATTTTGGGTGCATAAATCTACCAATATCATTTACACCTATAGTAATAATGTCTTCTCTGTTTTTATACTTTTCATATTCCAAAAGAGATGGTCCTAAACCTAATACAATAATTGTTGAATTTGGATGAATATTCATATAAGAGTGAAAATTAGGAGTCATTTTATATATTTTTTTGCTTTTAACAAGACGATTTTCAATATAATAATGTTTTTTGTTTATTATAATACATTGATATTCAATAACATTCTCTCTATTTCTTTTCTATATTGGTTTTTCAAAAAAAACATAAAAAACACGCAATAAATAAACTAAACGAAAATATTTTTTCAAAATGATATTATCAAATAGTGTAAATACAAATATCAATAATAAAAACGATTATGTTTTTATTGTCGAATCTATAGACAAACCTATAGAAGTATCTACAACTACTACAACAGAAGGCTGTTGTGAGTATATGGCTGTTGTTGCTAAATTTGGTATCGTTAATGAAAATGGTAGAGAATATCAAAGAGACGATTATTTGGCACAATTACCTCAGTTGTTAGAAAGGATAAAGAAAAATAGTTTGATGGGAGAATTAGACCACCCGCAAAACTATGATACATCTCTTAAAAATGTATCTCACGTAATTACTAATATCTGGTATGACCAATCTGACGATTGTGTAAAAGTAACATTAAAATTACTCGACACACCTTATGGTCAAATCGCAAAAACTCTTATTGATGCTGGCGTACAATTATCTATCTCTTCTCGTTCAGCTGGTAGAGTTGATGGTAACGGAATCGTTTCTTTATTTAAGATATTCACATTCGATTTGGTTGCAGAACCTGGTTTTGCACAAGCAATATTACAACCAACACAAGCAATTAAAGAGAATTTTAAAGTATTAAATGAATCTCTTGATAATTTAAATCAAAATTCAATCATAAATAATTTAGAATTGTTATACGAAGGTAAAATGTATGGCGATTCTACAAAAGTTTATAAAGTAAACGAAAACGATATAAAACTATTTGAAAAAAATTTAAACCAAAAATATTCTAAAAATAATATAAATGAAATGAATAGCAATGTAACTCGTCAAGAATTTAATGAATATTCGAAGGCTATGGTTCAAGAGTTGGCAAATTTAAAGAAACTTCTTGAAGCGAAAGCACAAGATGATGATGCACAAGCACAAAGTCAATCTCAAGCACAGGCTCAAAGTCAAGCACAAGGTCAGGCTCAAGGATATGCACAAGGTCAGGCTCAAGGTCAAGTTCAAGGTCAAGCACAAGGACAAGCACAAGGTCAAATTCAAGGGCAGGCTCAAGGACAAATCCAAGGTCAAGCACAAGGACAAGCACAAGGATATGCACAAGGGCAAGCACAAGGTCAAATCCAAGGTCAGACTCAAGCACAACCATTTGGTCAAGCACAAGGTCAGGCTCAAGCACAACCTTATGGACAACCTCAAGGACAATCACAAGCAATGTTCGGTGGACAAGCACAACCTATGGATATGGGAAGCCAACCATCTAATTTTGGAGCACAAATACAAGGAGCACAAGCACAAGGTAATCCAGTAGCAGAAGTTCCTCAAACAGCAGATGGTCAAATCCCTAATGTTCAAGATACATTCGAGACAGTACAAAAATTAATTCAATATATTAACTTTATTGCTAAACAACTTGAAGCAGTTATGGGACATTCAGAAGTCGTTACAGAAATGTTGAATCGTTCTATTAACTATTCTGAAAAAATTGGTTCTGTTCTTAATGAACACATCAGTTATACTAACGCTCAAGGTAAATTATTGAATGAAACTATCGGTTATACTCAAGAATTGGCTGGTATTATCAATAACAACGGTTTAGTAACTGAAAAAACTGTTAGTTATTTGAATCTTATTGGAACAAAATTGAATGAAAGCATTGAATTATCAAATGTAATTGCTGATAAAACACAAAAAGCAATTGAATTTACAGAATTTAATGCACAAATGTTTAACGAACACGTAGATTTCACTAATATGTTGGCTAATGAAATCAATGGTACTAATTTCACTAATGCAAAAGCAGAAGGTGTTACTAATAGAAACTTAAATGATAATGTAGCAAGTATTTCTGAATCTAATGATGTATTGAATCAAGTTAATAAAGTTTTAGAAAAAATCAATGAAAGATCTAACGAATCTGTTCTTATGAAACAATTCCCATTCTTAACTTTATTAAGTGAGTCAAATCGTCAAGAATTCTATAAATTGGATAACGATACTAAATCTGAAATCGTAGCAACATTACAAAGTGGTTACTATGGTAATGAAGCAGATGTAGTTTCGACAATACACAATGTATTAGAAAACAAAAACAAACAAATTCCTAACTATCTAAAATTCATGCCTGATAAATATAAAGCAATTTATGAATCTTTAGATGAGGCTTCTAAAGCAGAAATCGCAAGAAAAGCCGGTTCAGGATATTACAGACTTAATACACCATATCAAATTAAATCTTTCTGGGATTCAATGAATATGGTAGAAAGAGGTCAAGCAATACAAGAAAGTAAAGAATATGCGGCAATCAATGAGAGTAGATGCCAAAATACAGAAGGAACGATAACAGCTCAACAGTATGCCGATTTACAAAGAGGGTATGATAAAAGTTATATCCAGATGATGACTAGACACGCTCAAAATCATTAATCGAAACAAAAAAAAAATTAAAAAAAACTTAAAAAAATGAGTACAAAAATTTTCAAAAAATCAAACGACGCATCAATCTATCAAGATTGGAAAGCATTTTTGAACTCTTATGGAGTTTTTGAAAGTGCAGAAGATTATCGTGCTCAAGAGAAGTATGAATTCCTTGCTGAAATGGCACACAATCAAGCTTCTTTTGATAATGCACCGATTAACGAAGCAATGACTCCTGGTGCTTATTTCCAAAAACCAGGTATGATTTCTGCAATGGGAAATCCAGTTGCTCCAACACCAACTCAATCACCATTCTATAATGGCGAAAAAACAACTATCGCAAACAGCGGTTCTGGTGATAAATTCCCATCGTTGTTGCCTATCTCAATCCAAGCAGCTGCTAAAACAATTGCTTTCGATTTAGTATCAACAATCAATATGGACTCTCCAGTAGGTTTTATTCCTTATTTGGATTATGTTTATATGGGTGGTAACATTGACCAGAAATTTCCTCCATTCTTGTTCAAAATTACGAAAGTAAAGAAAGCAACAGAAATTGAAGGTACACCAGGTGTTTTCGGTCTTGCAGTAAAAACAGGTGATAAATTTGTTGTTAGTGCAAAAGGTGAAGAACAATTGTCTTGTGTATTCGTAGGTTATACACGTGTTGACGGTTCTGCTGTATTCCGTGTAATTGACTTGACAGCAGCTACATTGTTAGATGCATTCAAGGCTGGTAACGTATTAGAATCAACTACAACTGGTACTTCTGTATCATTGACGTTGACTAATGAAAACAACGAAATCGACTTGACTTCTGCTCTTGAAAACCAAATTAGTGGTTTCACTACAGACAATCAAGACAATCCTTGGTCAGGTAACTATTTGCCAGAAATGGAAAATGGTTCAATCAACTTGCCAAAATCAATGACTCGTGGTGAGGGTGAAGTTGCTCAATACAAACAAATGGGTGTACGTATGTTCACTAAATTTGTTGAAGCAAAAACAGACCAAATCGGTTTGAGTGCAACTGTTGAACAAATCCAAGATTTCAACCGTGTTTGGAACTTCGATGTAATTTCAATGTTGGAACAAATCGGTGTTAATGAAATTGCTCAAACAATTTCTAAGAAAATCACAGCACGTTTGTATGAACTTGGTGATTTGCACAATACCGAAATCGAACAAGTTGAAGGTGAAGGTTTAACAGGTCTTTCTCTTGAGGCTTATGGAGGTATGGAAAACACCTCAACTTTACAACGTAGAATTGTAACTAAAGTTGCTGAAATGGCTAATTTGATTTACCATCGTTCACGTTGGGGAGCTGGTGAATACATTGTAACTAACGGACGTGTAGCAGCTGCTTTGGCTGACGTAAACGGTTACACTTTCTCTCCATTCTCTGGTAAAGCAGCTCCTGCAGCAGGTCAGTTGTATCCATCAGGTGAAGTATACGGAATGAAAGTATATGTAGATCCAAATATGCCTTGGGGTTCTAACAAAATCCTTATCGGTCGTAAAGGTAAAGACGAAGAACCAGGTGTTAAATTCTTGCCTTACATTATGGCAGAAACAATTCAAACTATTTCTGAATCAACTGGTTCGCCAAAAATGTTTATCAAATCTCGTTATGAGATTGCAGAAGCTGGTTGGCATCCAGAAACTCAATATGTATTATTGACAGTTGATGGTTTGGATAAAGTTGTTGGTTCCGCAGCAGCAGTAACAAAAGCTTAATAAACGAAAACGTCTTAATAAGCGTATAATAAAGGCGACGACATAAAAAGTCGTCGCCTTTTTCTTTAACAAAAAATATAAAAAAAATGAATCAATTACCTAAAGGAATGAAATTTACATTAAAGGCAAGAAACTTTAATGAATATCTTAATGCTGTAAATGGTTTATCAGACCCAAAAACTGTAGCAGTTGGTAAGAATAAAGATGCTAACGGTGTAGCAAATCGTGAGCAGAATATTACCGATGTTAAAGGTGGTGGCAAAGGTGCTGAAACAAAAGGTACTGACAGAACTGTAAACAAATTGGTTGTTGAAGGTAAATCTGAAAGAGCAAAAAGAATTAACAAAAGTATTTCAGAAAGAGTATTTGCAATGGCTCATGCTCGTAGAATGAAAAAAGGAAAATAAATAAGTATAGCAAAAAACCTATTCAAAATGAATAAAAACTATGTACCAAACATTTCACAATTTGTTGAAAGTTTGTCTACAAGCAGGTTTGAAGTATTAAACAAAATGCTGGAGTGTAAAAATCCAGCATTTGTTTTAGTATCAATATTAAAACGTGCAGACATAAAACTATTACGTGAAAGTGCAAATCTTGTTGAACAATATGGAGATATTGTCAATAATGTATACGATATGATTTGTGAAGTAAGTAGAATCAGAAGTTATAGAAAAATCGACGGAAAACATAAAAAATATTCTAATTCTACAGGGAAAGGGTCTTTGAAGAAATTGGCTGGCAATGAAAATGCAGAAGATTTAAGTGATGAACAATGGCGAAATATTGGTAGAAAAATTGCACGAATGGAAGGATATAATAAAAGAGATTATATCGGAATGATGAACTTTTTAAGTACGTCTTGTTTTATGCACGAAATGATTAAAAGAGATTTAGCAAGTGATTTGCAAAATAAATTTCGAGGTGGATATGTAAGACAAGGTGCTTCTTCATTAAATGATGAAAACGATGTTGATATATCTACAAAAACTAATACAAGTGGTAGAAGAGAGAAATCTACATATAAAAAACTTAAATATGATCCTTATGGAGAATATGCAGAATATGAAGGGATAAAAACGAAATATAATAAAACAGATATGGTTCTTGAGGCAAAAGAAAAATTATCTGTTGTTAATAATATAGAAGATAAAGACGAAGATAAAAAAGATTCAGAAATGAACTATGATAGTTTATTTCAAATGCTTGCTTATACTTTATCTAGATTAAAAGACGTTGATGTTGCAGATATAAGCAATGATATAGAAGATTATGAAAATGGTGAGTATGAGCCAGATGATTACGACGAAGCATTTTTTGTTCCACAAGTAGATTATTCTGATAATTATGGTAATAATATTATCGGTAATTTTATGGATGGATATATATCTGAAACAAAAGGATATGATAAACAACAAAAAAGAGCAATAAGATACCAAAGATGGAATGGTAGAGGTGGTTTAAAAGCATTAGTTGGAAAGGATTCTGGAGATGATTTAGATGACGATGATTTGAAAGATATTGCTAGCAAAATCAATAAAATGTCTGGTAGTGATAGAGGTAAATATATGAGTTATGTTGGATTTTTAGGTTCTTCTTGCGAAATATTTATGTATATTAAAAGTGGTTTCCTTGAAGTTGCACAAGAAAGAAATATGGATACTGGTTTTAATAGAACGGAACGCTGGGAACAATAATAACATTAAAAAAGATTAAAATATGGCATTAACTAAAACAGAGAGCAATAATTTAATAAAGGCTAAACGTAAAAGTAATGAAGATAGAGGTCTTGTATCTATAAAAACACATTTTGCGTTTAATTTTAAGTTCGCCATAAAAGATGGTATTTTGCATTGGAAAAGAGATAAACAAGGAATCGTTATGAATGATTTGCAAATGATTCCTGGATATGATGTTATACGTACTGTAATAAAAAGTTCTTATATTGAAGAGCCAGGCGGTGTAACTGTTGATACTTCTGCAAATCAGCCAAACGTAGATATTGTTACAAGATTAAATTCTGCATTAAACGATGTAATTCAACAAGAAGATAAACAAATGTTGAAAGAATTATCACCTTATTTTTCTGTAAAAGAATCTAAAGTAGACATTTATAGTCAATATCTTAATAATTTAATATTAGAAGACGTTTCAACTCCTAATCCTAATCTTGGTAAAATTGTAAAAAACATTAAAAATCTTAAAAAAGATGTAAACAATCCAGATAACGACTTAAAACTCAATTATTATTATTTAATATGTGACATTAATCAAGAAAATAATACCTATGATGTTTTATTGATATGTCATAATAATAAATTTTATAAGATAAAATACGAAAATATAAAAGAGAGTGACATAGATTTTTCTAATGCTGATGAAGCAGAAACAGAATTCAATGAAATATATTCTAAATCAGGAAATAAATATTTTGGAATTTTTAATAATTTCAAAATAAGGGTTGTAAATACAAAAAAACAAGAAGGGTATAGAAGTTTAGACCAAGATTGGACAGGTGCTGATGCAACAGAAGAAGAAAAAGTTGAATTAAATGGAGATGATTTTGAAACTGACGATATTTATGAAGGTAAAGAGCCAAGTAATTTTGAATCAATTTATAAAATAAAAAAACCTTGTGTTATAGAAATAACAACAGATAATTTAACTTTTGAAAAAACATATAGTCTTGCTGATGTTTTATTTAATGCTAAATTACCAAATATAAAAACACATTCGTTATATAAAGAAGATAATATTATTGTATTAAGTATAACGGGGCGTGATTTAGCAGCAGGAATGATTAAACAATTGGAAGCAAAACAAACACGTGTATCAATTAATGGTAAGATAATTGAAAAAGTTAGACATGCTAATGTTATGTTACGATATTTATTACCTAATATTGATTTTGTCTTTTATTTAGGTAATTCATTTGGAAGAACGAAAAGTTTGCAAAGAGCAAAAGATTCTATGTCTCCTTGGTCTGATTATAATAAAGAAGTAAAAAATAGGATTTGATTTTTCGCAATAAATAATTAAAAATAACAAATAATAAATATGGCAACTGAAAAATATATACAAAGTGGTTTAGCACATTTTAAAAATAGTACTGCCGCTGTTAATAACTGGGAACCAGTATATCAAAACCAATTCGAGGTAATGTTTCAATTACCGTCTTATTGTAATGGTAGTGAACAGTTGTTATTGGAACAAGTAATATCAGTAGATGGATTGCCTGAAATTACACCAACAGGAACTGTATCTCAAAGATATAAATTCGCAGAACGTGTATATGCAGATGCAGGACCTAACACGACATTAGCACATCTTACTATACAGTTTGAAGTAAACTTGTCTGATAATAATGATATGTATGTATATAACTCTTTGAGACAATGGGCGAATATTCAATACAATCCTACATATGGTTCACAAGGTTTAAAAAGTAATTATGTTGGAGCATTAACAATTTGTGAAGCAAATAAAGCACAAGAAGTTCATAGAAAATGGGAATTTCATAGTGTTATAATGGATGGTGCTATGACTGCACAAAAATTGGTTTATCATGCACCACAAGATATTTACAGATTAACTGCTAAATTCGTTTCTGACTGGTGGGATGAAAAACGTACTTATGCTTACGACGAATCAGATTTGTTAGTGTAAAATAATTTAATAAAGGTTATGAAATTATTTGAAGCAATAGACCCAATGAATCCACAAAAAAACAATTATGTTGAGTTGTTAATGGAAATGGACCAACACGACATAAAACAGCGTGATGTTGTGGACGTAAAGGATTTTATAAAATCTTATGAAAAGGTTACAGATGTAAAACCTTACGATAAAAAAACAGACCCGATTAGATTTCATAGACATAATATGAAAAGGGACCCGTTATTCAAACACGAAATATTTGGTAATAATTACCGAATGTTTGGATTAGAAAAACCATTTGATATAAACGAGTTACCGTGGAGGTGAAAGAAAAAGCCGTTGATTAAATTTCAACGGCTTTTTTATTTGAATTTTCTATGTTGTGTAGAACAGAATTTGCTAATGGCTCATCATCTTCGTCATACACAATCGTATAATTAAAATCTATATTACGATAAGATTTTTCCAAAAAAATTTTGAAGTTTAGAATAGAAGTTAATGATAAGTTTTGATTTACATAAACGATATTTGTGTATTTATCATCATTAACAACTTTGTTTAACAGACGCAATATTTCATAATTCAACAGGAAAGCCTGCATTTTATTCATACAAAGAACATTTTCTCCTATTTTGTTCTTCATTATTTTGTCTATATTAAGAGTATAATCGAAGCGTTGCTTTTTATAATACTTATTAAAGACAAATTTATTGTATCTTGTAAAAATAATTGTTAATTTTTTATTTTCCATTTTATTTAACTATTTGTAATTCAGAAAACATTCCGTCATTTTTTACTTCAATAATTTGGTCAAACATTTCTTGTGGTACAGTTGTGTGTGACATAACGAAAATAATGATATTGTATTTTCGAGCATAGTCTTTAAGAATGCTTGTAGCCTTTGCAATATTTTTAACATCAAGGTTTGAGAAAATTTCATCCAAGAATAACATATTTATCGTTGGGTGTTTCATAAGAATCATTTGCAATGTAGAAAGCAAAACGATTATATCCATAATTTTTTCTTCACCGGCAGATGTTGAAATAGGTACTTCTTTACCATAAACGAAAAGATGTGCATCAAAGTTATCGTCAAAAACAAAATTATATTTGAAATCGAATGCTGTTGTAATATCTGCAATCATTTTGTTAAATGATGGTAGAATCTTACGCATTATTATCTTTTTTAAACCATCATCACCAATAAGGAATGCTGTATTTTCTCGAACAGATATTTCTTTCAGTATTTCATCATTTTCTTTATATAATGTTTTTAATTCAGAATCGAGAGTATTAGACATATTAGTAAGTTCTTTAAGTAACTGAATATTATCGCTCGATTCTATTTTTGTTAATTCAAGAACGAAATTATTTTTCTTTTCTTGTATAGAAACGGTTTTAGCATTCTGTTCTTTATAAATTCTTTCTAAAGTAGAACCATTTTCAATAAAGAAGCTCATTTTACTTTTTGTCTCTTCTTCTGTTTTACTCTTTGTTTCGTCAAAATTCTTTTTTGCTTCTGATTTTTCTATATTTTTCTTATCATAGTTTTCGTTTGATTTACTTGAAAGTAAATTATTGTATCTATTGTTGATTTCAACAGTTTTATCAGAATATTCGCTATTGATAACATTATATTCTGCATTATATTCTGTTGTTGCATTTCTTACAATATCATTTATATTTTGTTCAAGTTTTGCAATCTCAACTTCTGCATTATGTTTTATGTCAGTTATTTTTTCATTCAATAGCGTATTTAATTCATTGAATTTTGACACTAAAAGAAGATTTACATTCTGAATCTCATTATTATAATTAAGCGTATATTGAGTTATCTCTTCTTGTAATTTCTTTAATGAAGATTGTTTTGTTTCAATTTCTCCAGATATTTCACTAACTTTATTTTTAATTAATTCAAATTTTTCATTTATTTGAGATAATCTATCTTCAAGTTCTTTTCTTTTGTTGATATGAAATTCTGTATGGTCTAAATCAACACCACATTGAGGACATTTATGTTGTAAATAGAAGTTTAGACTATTTATAATAGATTGTTTCTCAACTTCTATAGACTTCATAATATCGTTTGCTTTTACCAATCTTTCATTATCAACTTTTATACTTTCTTCATATTGAACCAGAATAGAATCTTTTTTAGATTTATTTTCATTATACTCTGCTGTTAATGTATCTTTTTTCTCTGAAATTTTTGAAATAAGTACGTTCTCTGCCTTCGTTTTATTGTTTTCAATCTCTTTTATGTCAGAATCACATTTTGCTTTTATTTCGCTTATTTTTGCGTTTATTTCTTCTGTTATTGCTTTAGTTCTTTCTTCGACAGAAACGATTTTTTTACTTTTTTCATTAAAATCATTTTGTATTTCTGATAACTCTGCATTTTTTTTGCTTTCTATTTCAACTTGATATTCTTTATAGTCATTATCATACTTTGTATCAATATCAGCAATCAAAGCATTGTATTTGTTGTTTATTTCTGTTTCCGTCTCTTTTGCTTTTGTAAGGAAATCTTGATATTCTGTACCGTTCTTACGTAAATTCTCTTTTGCCTCTTCTTCTTTTAATAAACTTTCCTTTAATGATTCTTCCAATTCTTTTATCTTTTCTCTATAAGATTCGATAATTTCGTCACGAGAATCATCAACCGTTTTCTTAATCTCTTCGATTCTTTCATTTGTATTTTTTAGAGACTCTTCTTTTGCGTCTATTAAAGAAGATTTACCAATAGATTTTTCTTTATATTCTTTTAGTTCTGCTTTTAGTTTAACAAGCATTTCATTAAAGACATCAGTATCAAAAATCTTATCAATAATTTTTCTTTTATCTGCAACTTTCATATTAATAAAAGACTTAAAATCATTGATAGACAACAAAATATTATTAGAGAAAACTTCAAATGGTATACCAAATAACTCTGTTTCAACCATTTTATCTAAACGTGGTTTTGAAGATACATTCTCTGATTTTTTATCTTTACTGTCTAATTTTTGACCACCTTCAATATCTATTTGATAAAAATCTGGTGCAATACCTCTCGAAAGAGAAACAAGACGATTATCATCTGTTTCAAATTTTACAGATGTAAACATATTGTCATTGAACCAGTTTGGTAGATTCTTACTCTGCACACGAGAAGATTTACCATATATTGCATATTCTAATGCCTCACAAATAGATGTTTTCCCGTGTCCGTTTTCTCCTTGTATAAGAATAAGACCATTATCCATATCAAATGGAATCTTTGTCATCTTATTACCATAAGAGCGAACATTTTTAAACTCAAATTCCTTAATCTTTGCCATATTAATAAATTACTATGTTATATTGTTTTTTCGTTTCAACTTTTTTCTCCATATCATAAGAGAAAGATAAATATTCTGACATACTCGGTGCGTGAAATCCTTCTATCATTACACCATCAAAAGAAGACATACTTTTAACTCCTTTCTGTTGTTTTTGATTTACTTCTTTATTATTATTACTACTTAAAATGACACAATCTTGACCGTATTCTTTTAACGTACAAGTATATACACTTGAAAACATATCTTTGAATATGTCATATAGTTTTTTGCCATTTTTACCACAAAACTTCATTTCGTTTGGTTCAACATTGAAATTTTGTTTATAATCGAGCAAGCAAGCACTTAATTCATTCATCATAAATTTAATAGTGCTACTTTCAGCCATAGCATCATTTTCCAATAACAATTTAGGAATCCTTATTGTTAATTCTGGCTGTTTTATTTCATTATCTAATCCAATTACATTCATCTCAAGAAACTATTTGCTAAATTCATTTTATTTATAAGTTCTTGCCTCGCTTTATCTTCGTCTTTTGCAACAGAAGCGGCATATTTTCTTTTTTCGGTCATATAAGAATTTATGTCTTTTGTTTCACACATAGTATTATTTTCTACGTATTTTTTGAAATAAGCAACATCATTTTTATTACCAACTCTATAAGTTTGATCTTCCATAAGAGTCATTCCTGTTTTGTAATAAAAAGCATTTTCAATACAACCATTTGGTATAATCAAATCACCTTGTTTAAATTCCATAACTATTCTTCTTTTTTTACTTGTTCGTGTAATTTTTGCATATAGTTAAGAATATCTTGAATTTCAGATTCTGACTTATTCTGTTCTTTCAAGATTGTTCTACTTGTTTCAATCATATCAAATTTCATCTTTGATAAATCTTCTATATTTGAAAGTTCTTTATTGTAATCTGGAACCTCTTCAAATTTAATTGTTCTCGGTTTAATACCTAATCCTATAATTTTTTCTGATAATTGAATAATATTAAGATTAGTATATGTTTTTGTATCACATAAAACGTGAACGAAACAATTATCTATTGCTTTCTTTGCTTCTTCTATAGAATAATCAAGCAAATCATAAATTAAAACCTTCTGAAAACGTGGAGAAAAAGTATTTTCAACAAAATTATAAGAGAAATTTTCACAATTTATGTAATAATAACCTTTTATATTACCTAAATCACCCCATTCTAATTGATATGGTGTACCAACGTATAATATATTATTCTTTTCTTGACGAATATGTATGTGTCCAGAAAAAATTTTCTTATATTTTGAAAAATTTGCTTTATTTATACCATCTTTGATTTCTATTCCACTATCATATTTCATTTCATTAATATCTGCGTGGCAGAATAGATAATCGGAATCATCTTTTGAAAGAAACTCATTTACTTCCGTATAGTTCTTATTCCAAGGCAATAATAATACTTTCTTACCATTAATAATTAACTGTTCTGGTTTGTCATAACAAATAATATTTTTATTTTTATCATTATTGACAATTTCTTGCACGTGTCTTACTGATGTAATATCATTATTGTCAATATAATAAGCATCATGATTTCCTACAATTATTCTGATTATCTTAAAATGTTTCTTTAATTCTTTTAGTAATTCTACAACATTTGTTAAAATCATCGTATTAATTGCTTCTCTCGAATTAAAAACATCTCCAAGAATAAACAATTCGTCTGTATCTTTGTTTAGACCATTTTCATAAGCACTTTTGACAAACTCATCTTTAAGATAGTCCATCATATAATCTTTCCACGATACCTGATTATTGTACTTTCCAAAGTGTAAGTCGCTTAAAATGAAAATTTTACCTATTGTTAAATTATCGTTTTGCATACTTCTATTATTTAATCGCAAAAATACGAAAAAATAAACAGAAAACAAAATAAATTAGAAAAATTTTACATCTACCTCTTTTGAAAATGAATCAACAGTAATTGCTTTATTATCATAAGAAAGTAGATTAAACAAAATTTCATAAGACATATTCGTCATATTACTGATAATTTCAAAAATATAAGAGATTTTGAAAAATTTTCTAAATTGTTCTTCTTTTATTAGTGAGAAATATAATTTTTCAAAAAACAAATTAACTTCTTCTTGTGTATATTTTTGAATTTTACCATTAACGGCATCATTATCATTCTTTTCGATTATTGTTTTAAGTTCTTCATCATTATTCATTACGTCATATACAAAATCTACCATTTCTGCGTAAAGAATACTGTCAAAATTGCAGCTATCCTTCATATAGATAGAAGCACCTACATCATCTATCTTTACCGACGAATAAAATTCAAAATCATCACCCTTTAAATTCTCACACGTTTTGTATGAGTTATTTAATATGGATTTTTTTCTTTTATTATCCAAAGTTTCCAATATATTTTCATTTTTTTATCGCTTATTATTATATAACGATAAAAAAATGAAATATGTTAAAATGGTGCTTTTTCTCCATTTGCAGGGTCAAACGGCATATCATAACTTTGTGGATAATTATAATTTACGCTTTGAGTTGGTCTCTGAAATTGTGGCTGTTGTGGTTGTGTTGGTGGAACAGCAACTTGTTTTGCTTCAACAATTTCCGTTTGTCCCGTAGAACTTTCACTTGGTCTTACAAACTTTGTCGTATATACAGGTTTTGTTTGTGGTTGAAAATCGTTTATAGGAGTTGTTGGTTGGAAAGTCGTTTTTGGTATCTCCGATTCTGTTACAGTAAGAGGTGTTTGTTGCTCTACAACCGGATTTTCTATTATTGTAACGCTCGGTGTAGAAATATCTATAGTTTTATTTTCATCCGCTTTCTGTACTGCAAGCATAGCGGCACTTTCAGTAGAATCCTTAATAGACATTTCTTCATTCTTCTTATCATCAGAACTCATAAAGAATCTAACATTACCTTCTTCAAGTCGATAATACTTAAACATTTTCTCATAATCGGAATATGCACCCATATATCCGTTATCTCTATTTGCAACGCACTTGAGTTTTAAATTTATAGAGCCTTCTGGACTTATAATACCAACAAGTGTATCAACTGTTGCAATAACACCAGAAGATTCTGCTACATCGTCCATACCCAAATCATCTGCTGTAAAAGCTGATTGTTTTGCTTGTGTAGCAGTAACAACGCACCATAAATTTCTTCCTGCTATTTTACGCAATTGTTCACAAGTCTTTTTGATAGGCATATAAGTTCCACCGTCAGAACCACCTACACCACTAAGGTTAAGTAAGTTTAGATAATCAACAAAAATAACGTCGAACTTTATACCTCTTTTTTTCTCTATTCTTTTACAATAATTTTCAATATCAAAAGCATTAATACTACCAGTCGGATATTCTTTTGTAATTAAAACACCGTGATTTGGATTATTTCTTTCGTATTCTTCTTGATATTGTTTTTCAAGTCCAAGACATTCTTCGTTTTTAAAATTATCATATTCTGAATAAGGAATGCTAAAAAGGTTTGAACCAAGTCGTTTTGTATATTTTCCTGCCGATAATTCTACCGTTATAAGACAAACATTTAATCCTTTGTCAACGGCACGTGCCGCCATGTTACTTATAACAAGAGATTTACCTACTTTTGGTCTACCAAATAGAACAATAAATGTTTTTGGTTCATATCCACCACCCAAAACTTTATCAAAAAATTCAAATCCTGTTCCTTTGGTATTCTTTTCTTGTTGAATATGTGATGTTGGATTAAATAAATCAAGTCCTTCATTATCATTTGTAATATCAACGTCTATATTTTCACCAAGTTCACGTTTTACATAATCAAACGTGGTATCAATAGACATAGGATCTACCTTGTTTGTCTTAATATTTACAGCAACTTTATTAATCTGTGCATTAAGAATTTTTATTTTAATAAAAGATACAAGGTATCTATAAACAAAATCAACGGTGTATTGAGATAGATTTACTTCTGTCGAATCTTTGAAGTCTGCTTTTTCATATTTGATATTTTTTATCGTCAACACATTCTCCAATTCTTCCAAACTTGGAATATTATGGAAATTATTATAGAAAAATTTCATTTCTTCTATAATAGAAACGTGTAATGGTAGGATAAAAAAAGATGGTTGTAATAAACAAAGTAATCTATTTTTATCTACCTTGTGACCACCGTCATCGGCAAGTTCAAAGTCATCGTTTTTATATAAGAGATAAGTAATAATTACTTTCTCAAAAGACTCTATATTTTCTTCAAAATTAATCATTTAAATCAAAGATTATTTGTAATGCTTTTTTTGTTAATGTAATTTGTGTCTTGTTTTCATCTAACACAATAAATTCGTAATCAAAAAGATGTTGTAATTGTTCTTCATTATTGATTAACAATTTTGCCTCTTCATAAGGAAGAACAAAATCTTTTTCAGACCAATTCTTTTTAGATTTACGTTTTGATTTTATTTCATCAACCAAAAGCATTACTAAATCGGTTGAAATACCTAATGAAAAATCAGAGACCACTTTGTATGATCCTGTTAGGTACTTAATTGCTAAATCCTTTCTAAATTCCATACCCATATTATATTTGAGTGCAAAAATACAAAATTAAATTTAAAAAAACAAAAAAACACGAGAAAAAATCTCGTGTTTTCAAAAAACCAAAAATAACATAAACTGACAACCTATTCAGTTGCAACTTCTTCTGTTGCACCGTCAAGCATATCCATAATTTCATCTGCCGTTTCTAAACCATTACTATATTCAAATAATGGTTTGATAACATTTTCATCCATTTCGTGCAAAACTTCATTAGTAAAGACTTTTGATGTGAATGTTTCTGCAAAAGGAACTTCTTCGTCTGAACTTTTTACAACCCATTTTTTACTTCTCATATTTGGATTAAGTACAGCTACCCATTCACCTTTTTTGTCTTTCCACGATTCTGTACGCAAACCGTCTGTTCCTTTTTTGAATTTCTTCTCAAATTCTTCTTTAGTATACAAGTTACCAAAAGCAACGTGACAAATATCCCACGTTAAATATTCTTGTAAACCAACATAAGGATTCATACCGTGAGTCCAAGACAAATTAAATTCGATTTCGTGTGGAACTGCTGTTCTATTCTTTTTCGGTCTTGAACGAATTATTACACCTTTCTTTTCTTTTGTTTGCTCATCTTTGATAAAATTACGAACTGCGAGCATTAAAATATAAGAAGGAGAATAAACTGCACCACCACCACCAGCAGTAACTTCTTTTTCGATAGCAAACATATCAAGGTTTGCAGAGGTATGATTTGTATAGACAAACGGAATACACAAATTAGACAAATCAAGTGTTATTGTTCTAAACAATGCTCTAATTGCTTTTGCTCTTTTACCCATATCTTCTGGGTCCCGACCTTTTTCTGCATTTTCAACTTCTGAATCTGTATTCAACATACCAACAGAATCGACAACTAATGCAACTTTTTCGTTAAACCCTTCTTCTGCTTTTAATTCTTTAATTGTAGATGTAAGAGTATTGATAAAAAATTTTAATTTAGAATAGGTTTTAATATCTCTGATATAAGTAACATTGACATTTTCGTCTTCTTCTTGTGAAGCAGTCAAACCAAAGTTTTCAAAAGTTTTATTATCCAACGCTCCTTCTGTATCAACATAGTAAATATGATACCCCAAATCTGCCATACCTTTTACCATATTAAGGCACAAGAAAGATTTACCAGTACCAGAAGCACCAGCCAACATAATACTTTTAGCGTCAGGTAAACCACCAAATAAACTACCAGACACTTGGGCATTAAGTAAATAGTTTCCAAGTGGAATATTTACTGTTGATTCGCCTCTTGTTTCAAAAAACTTGCAATGTTCTGTCTTATTGTCTAACTTTTTAGATAAAGACTTGTTTAATTTTGCTAAACCACCCATATTATTAATTTTTAATTATTATTGTTATTATTTTTTTTCATGTTTTCTTTTAACTCTAAATTCTTATTATAGATTTCTCGACCTTTTTCTTCGCCAAAAGTATCTATAAAATGTTTTAGTGATTCAGAGTTTTTCTCTGCTTGTTGATTCATTTCGTTAATATCCCAATTATCTTGTAAAGCACCAGATATTTTTTTACCATATTTTATAGCAACTTTAATTTTCTCGCACTTTTCACTTAATGTTGTTGGGTTTTTAACAACACCTTGTTTTACAACGTCCCTCAACATTTTACGTCTTTCAGAACGAGAAATAAACTTTACTGGTCCGTTATCTTTATCAATGTAATTCATGTTTTATATTATTTTTTAACGTCAACAATCAAACAATCTGTAGAAATAAATGTTGTTGCAATACTTGTTGCATTAGTAAGTGCAGTTTTTGTTACCTTTGCTGGGTCAATAATTCCATTTTCAATGAAATCCATGAACATTTCTGCGTTTACATTATAACCAACATTTTTATCTTCTATAGTATCGTTAATTTCATTTTCAATATCATTATTATTAATACCAGAATTTAATAAAATTTGTCTGAAAGGTTTCTTTATTGAATTAAAGAAAGATAATTCTATTTCGTCTGTTGTTTCTTTTTCCAACTTCAATGCCGCACGATATAAAGTAACACCACCACCAGCGACAACACCATCTTTAGCAGCTGCTCTTGTTGCCGATATTGCATCATCAATTCTATCGTTTTTTTCTTGAATTTCAATTGTTGTAGCACCACCAACTCTGATAATAGAAGCACCATTTGTTAATTTACCAAGACGTTCTTGAAGTAATCTTTTTGCCATTTTATCTTTGGTGTTTTCTATTTCTTCTTTGATTGTTTCAACACGTTCTTTAAGTAAATCTTCATTGCCTCTACCACCAATAATAGTTGTATTATCTTTTGTAATTATAATTTTTTCACAAGTTCCCAAATCATCAACGGTACATTTTGCAACTGTCAAACCAGTATCAATCATAAGTTGTCCACCAGTGAAAATTGCAATATCTTTCATCATTTCTCTTGTCAAATCGCCAAATCCAGGACATTTAACACAAGCACATTTCAATACTCCTTGAACTTTATTCATAATCAAACCTTGCAGTACCGTATTATCTATCATTGGCGATAGAATAATCAATGGTCTATTTGAAGTAATTGCTTTTTCAAGAATATGAGCATAACTTTGAAATGTTACAGATTTTTCAAGTGTTAATAGAATATATGGATTTTCATATACTACATTTTGTTTTTGGGTATCAGTAACAAAATAAGGTGAAATATAACCATTATCAAATTTATAACCTTCAACGTGTTCTACCTTTGTCTCAAAATCATTAGAAACATCAATCTCTACAATACCATCTGCACCAACTTCCCAAATAGCTTTTGAAACAACAGAACCAAGTTCTTCATCATTGTTTGCAGATATTTCAGCAATTGCTTTCATGTCTTCAAGTGTTTCGATAGGTTTCTTGTTTTCTTCAATATATGCAATAACCTTTTTTAATGCACTATTATAACCTCTCTTAATTCTGTTTACATCATTAATACCATCTTCAATAAGATTTAATTCGTTGTGTATTAATTCTTGAGCAAGAACAGTAGATGTTGTTGTTCCATCTCCTGCAACGTCGGCTGTTTTGCTTGCTGCTTCACGAATCATTTTAGCACCAAGTTCTTCACCCTCTGTTTCCAATATTACATTTTTAGCAACGGTAACACCATCTTTTGTTGAATATGCATTAGTTGCAGAACTACCATATACAACATTTTTACCTCTTGGACCAAGAGTTACTTTTACTGCATCTGCCAAAGTATCTACACCTTTTAAAAGAATGTTTCTTGCATCTTCGTTGAAATAAAGTTTCTTCGCCATTTTGTTATATTTTTTTCTCTGCAAAAATACGAAAAAAAATCCAAAACTCAAAATAAATAATAAAAACTTTACAAATAACATAAAGACGATATGAAAATTAATTTAGAAAGTCTAAAATCTAGTGGCGTTTACACATTCGAGTATGACGCAAGCCAAACACTTTCTGAGACAACTGAATATGGTCGATTGATTATAGGTTCAAGTAAATCTGGACCTTTTAATACCATCGTTCAATTACAGAATGACACTCAAAAGAAAGCGATATATGGCTCTAATGACCGTGCTTTAGAGAAAAAAGGTAGTTACTTCCATAAATCTCTTGAAGTTTCATTAAGAGAAGGTCCTGTTTATGCTATGAATGTATTGCCAGTTGATACAGCAACAACAACAGAAGAAAATCAAGACTGTGGTTATGTAACAACATTCAATACAGATTCTGCTTCTACAGTATCTGGTGAGGAAATTAAAACACCTCTATTGTATCTTTTTGACAGACAGAAATTCTGGAAAGCAAGTAATGTTGCATTAAACAGAGCAAAAGATTCTGATTATGGTTATTCATTATTGAAACCATATAAGAATAAAGTTCTTACATTCTCAAATGCAAGTCAAAGAACAGTAACTGTATTTGTTCAAAAATCAAGTATAACTGGTTATGATATTACCGTATCTGAATGGTATAAATCACAAGGAGACGATGTTTACGTACCAGAATATTTAGCTGACGACGACTTAATTTCTGATTATATGGTAAATGTATTCGTTGTTGAGGGAGATTGGACAAATTATAGAAAACTTAACGCAGACCCTGTTTATACTCGTTATTTCGACCAAACTGGTTTAATTAAAGATAAAGTTAATGAGTTCTTAATGCTTAAAGGTGTTAATGTAATTGTTAATGTAAGTGGTTGTTTAATTCCAGACTTTAAAGATAATAATGGAAGTATTATCGCTATAGACAGATTATTCAATAACTATTATGCTTCTTCTCAAATGATTTGTGCTATCGACCAAGATAAATTAGATGAGATGACGTTAGAAGCAGAACAATTTGTTGAAGATGATGTAACAACACAACGTGTTGATATTGTTGGTAACGGTATCAACGAAAACGCTTCTAAAATGTTGAATGTTCTTTCTTATAAAGCACCTATCCAAGAAAAGAATAATTTTAATGTACATAACTTCAATAAAGATAAAGAACTTGACGTTGATTGTTTATTCGATTATTCTGACGAAACACCAGTTGTTGTAAATCATATCGTTGCTTTAGAAACAAGTGATTTATATAAAATGTATTCAGCAGGATATTTAAATACTGGTGATAAAGTAGAATGCGAATCTTTGTTTGAAGGTGTAAAATATGCTAAAGTTGAAAAAGCAACTTTCTCTTACATTTACACAACAGAAGATGATAAAGGTGAAGAAACTGATATTACAGTAGAATTACCTTGTATCAATGTATTCTTGTACGAAGATTCTTCTATAGCAACTCTTTATGATATTCCAAAAACAGCAGAAGATTCTGTTGCAATGAATTTCGATTTCTGTAAAATCGGATTGGGTGATTTAACAAAAACATTTGATTTGGATAGTATCAACATTGGTTATACTTATGATGATGCAACACCTAATATGATTACTTTCGATTTCAGCAGTTATATCAATGCTGATAAAACATATGTTAATAATGCTGACGTTGCTAAAAACGCAATTTATGACGAATTTATGAGTTTCTTAAAAGTAAATTCATACATTTATGCTAAAGTAGATGGTATTAGACCACGTATGTTAAAGATAATGACTGTTGCAAACAAAGAAAAAGGCGATAACCGTGTTGTTGTTGTTAAAACATTGTCTCCAATTATGGATTCTGTAAGTGGTATTGGTTGTGAAAACGGTATCATAACTTTCTGTAAAGGTATTCAAAATTTTACAACAGCAATTTGTGGTTCTAAACTTTCTCCATTCAAAGTAAGAGAACAGTTGTTACCAAACGGAACAGCAGAAAGACAAGATGAGATTTTGAAATTCTTATTTGAAGGTTCTAATTTGGCTACTGCAATTGCAGAATCAGAAGAAATTGATATTCGTTATATCGTAGATTCTTATGAAGGTCAGATTACTTCTAATTCTAAATACTATTTGTCTAAATTGGCTGCTACACACGCTAAATGTGGTGTATTCACAAACGCTCCTTCAATGAAACAATTTGAAAACTGCGATGAACCTAAATTCATTGATACTGCAACTGGTTTGTTGAACACGAAATATATTGCAGACGGTGGTAATTTGGATTTGAATCCATCTGTAACTTATGGATTTGCTTCTGATACAGTTAATGGTGTTCCTATTGAATCGTTCACATTCCCTTGTATTCCTAATCTTACAATTAGTGAAAACGGTGTAAGACGTTCAATGGTTCCTGCTCCTTATGTTTGTAACGCATATATGAGAAAATTTGAAGCAAATTCTCCTTATGTAATCGTTGCAGGACAAACAGGTAAATTAACAGAAAACGAAATTGTTGGTGTTGAATACGAATTTACAAAATCTGATAGAGATAATTTGGAACCAGCCGGTTACAATTTAATTATCCAAAGAAGAAGAGAAGGTATAATGTTATTCTCTAACAATACCGCTTATCAATCAGTAAAATCTGCTTTGAATAACGCACATGTACGTGATACTCTTATCACTATTGAAAAACGTATTGAAAGAATATTGTTTAACTTCTTATTCAGATACAATACAGCGATTGTTCGTAGCCGTGTAAAAACTCTTGTAGACAATTATTTGTCAGAGGTTCAACTAAATGGTGGTATCGCTTCTTTCACTACTCAAATAGATGAAAATAACAACGATACTTACGTACTTGAAAACAACTCTGCCGTAATTGATATTCAAGTAAACTTCAATAGAGGTATTCACAAATTCGTTAATAAGATTACAATCACTCGTGCAAACGGAGAATTGTCAATCGTACAATCAGGATTCTCTGACCTATAACAGAGAATTTAATAACAAAAAGAAAGCCGAATCAAACGATTCGGCTTTTTTTTAGTTTTTTTCTAAATATTGTTTTAGGGAAATACAGTAGTTTTTCTTTTCTAAATCTAATGATAATTGTTTTCCGTGATTATCTTCTTTTTTATTATCATTATCATCTACTTCAAAAGATTGTCTTTCATATTTAAATTGAGTAACGTATTGTTGCATATCTTCTTTTGCCCCAGGAAAAGGCAAAGGTTTTTTCTTTTTTTCTGCAATATTATTTTGTAGATTAACTTCCCAAGATTCTAATCTCGCACAAATTTCATTTACTAACTCGAAGAAACGCTTTCTCTTTTTTGCATAATCCATTGTTATTCTGATATAGACAGCCATAAAATCATACATCTTATTAGATGTTTCTGGTCTTGGGTCTATCCATTCAATACCAAAACCTTTACAAGAATATTTTTTTCTTATTTCTTCGGTTATTTTTCTTAATGTGTCTGATTTATGATGAAAGAAATTATTGGTAGAACGACAATCTTTAACCAATTGTGGTAAATCCATTCTTAAAACCAAATCATACTGTTTCAGAACTCCTGGCTCTGATTTGAAACTTAATAATGACCTATATCTGCTCATCGCTTTCTTCTTTAATTTTCACCAAATATAACTCTTTATTTTCAATTATGCAAGGACCAATCATTTCTGAATACTTATTTTTTGATTCATAAGTAATATCACTTGAATAAACAACATCATATCCTTTTTCTCTATATTGGTTTATTTCTTCTCTTGTAATAAGTTTTGTAGAGTTTTCATAAACTTTCATTTTCTTGTCATTATCTGATGTAACAGTCGATTTTGCTAATGTTCCAGAACCTTTTTCTTGTATAAAATTTCTAAAGTTTCTAATTACATTGCCTCTGAATATCGTTGTTGTTTTATCGAAAACAGGATAATAACATTCTAAATCAATACTAAATTTAATTGATTGTTTTTGGTCATCGTTAAATCCAAAATCAATTTTTTTATCGTGCGTAAAAGAAGCGTCGAGAGACATATTAGCACGAATTTTCTGGTCTCTAAAACTAAAATTAACTACATCGTTCTTAAATACTCCCTCAAAAATACCTTGTAATATTCTAAAAGATTGTACGGTATCGTCTGTTCTTATACTAACACTATATTTCAAAGATAGTGGTAATACGTATAATACAGAAGAAGCACCTTTTTTAATTGGTAAATCGTTTTCGTCGTATTCTGTAACGATATGATTACCTCTTACAAATTTATTTGTCATAGAACCAGTTTTTACTGCTATAGAATCCAATGTAACAATAGCAAATGGTTCTCTATCAAAATCACCATCTACATATTCTACATTGTGACAAGATGTCGAATAATTTGTAAAATAGTCTCTCATAAATTGACTATCTTGTGATTTATTATAAAATACTGGTACTGGATAAGTAACTATTTTACCATTTTCCACTTGTTCAAGGAAAAGGTATTCTTCAAGATACTTCATTACAGCAATTGAAGCATTTCTAAAGAATATATCATCTATGTTTTTTCTGTCGATCATATAAATAAAAAAAGGGAGGTTTTTGACTCCTCCCTTTTATTTATTTCTACAAAACACATCGTAGTTTTTCAGCAAGTTCAGAAATTATATTTTGAACAGTTTTTAATCTTTCGTTTTGTATTTTTACATCATCAATTTCATCTGATTTGACAACATTTTCAGCAATCTTTGAAATTGAATCTGAAAGTTTTACTAAATTATTTCCGATTTCATTTTTTCTTTCTTTAATAACAGCACGAAGTTTATTATCTTCTTTTACTTTTTGTTTATGTTTTTCGTCAAGAAAATCTTCGTATAAACTTACAATATTTTCATATTCTACTGTAGAAAAACTATTTAAAGTATATTCTAATCCGTCTGAATAAACACGTCCATATTTAGTCATTGCAATATATACCTTTTTACAGTCTTTATCAATCTTATAATAAGAATCAACGCCAGATATACCATCTAATACGACTTTATTTAAGATGTCTGCATTATTAAGAACGAAGTCAAATTTTTTAACTTCTTCTTCGGCATATCTTACAAGAATATCAAAAATTTCTTCTTCTGTAACATCGTAAAAATTACAAACATATCTTCCAACACATACACCATTTGTAAAAATAAAAAAGTTATAATTTTCTTTAGAATTTTTATTTTTACTAATTATTATTTTGTATATTTGTTGTTTTTGAGTATAAGGATCTCTACCATAAAGATTAAACTCACCATAATATTGCAAATCAATTGTTTGTTGATATTCAACATCAACAACAGTTGCTTTACTAATTCTATATTTTCTATTCTTTTCAAGGTTTTCGTACATACCCTCAAGTATCGTTGCTCCTTCTGCTGCTTCTGGCGAACAGAAAACTCTACCTTTACCTGATTTGTGACGTTCTATTGCCTTTTCTAAAACTTCTTTATCTTTCTTTTCTTTTTCTAATTTTAATATTGTCTCTTTAATTTTTTCTTCATTATACTCACATGCTTCACATATTTTTCTAATTTCTTCTTCACTTATAGTAGGATATTCTTTCTTTTCTTTTTCTATTTTTTTTTCTATGTTTTCTTTGATTATCTCCCTTACCTTTTCTTCATCAAATCCCCAAACTCTACACATATCTTTTATTTTTGAGTCTTCTTCGCTCATAAACTTCGTGTCTCCAATTTGAAGAGGTTCTACATTGCCATCGCAATCATTTTGACCACAATCACAATCTGAATCAATTTTTTCTTTTTCATCGAATTTATCAATAAATTCGTTTGTTGCATTGATTCTTGCTACATTTTCTCTGGTAACTGTTTCAATACCAGAACTTTTTTTTAATTTTCCCATAATATTTATATTTTTTTTGATTATTCTTCTACATATAAAATATCATTAACCATTACTATTTTATATTGATTTCCTTCAATAGTAATTGGAAGTCCACACATTTTTTGTACAATAACGTGGTCTCCTGGTTTTAGATTTTCACCCTCTCTATTAACTAAATTACCAATAGCAATTACAGTAGCAGTTGTAACTGTTTGTTGTGCTTCATCTGGAATCAACAATCCTCCTTCTGTTACCGTTTTTGCTTCGTCCATTTTAACGATTACTCTTTCGTGTAATGGTCTACCTTTCAATGTTTCCATATTATATTTTTATTTTTTTTACTTTATTTGTTTTTGTATTCAATTCAAAAAAGCATTCGTGAGAATGATTATCTGTAATTACCAACATTTCTTCTCCGTCAATATAAATTGTTGGTGGAGTATCTAATTCTGTATGACCGACAACTTGTTTTTCAAAATACATATTTTCTGATAAAGAACGTGGTCTAATCCATAGAGGTCCTTGTGTCGGGTCATCACCATACATATTATAACCACAAAAATCAAAAGACCTACATTTTAATACAAATGTTATTGCATCGTTATAATTATTAATGCCAAACTCTTGTGTAAACACACCCAATAATGCTTCAAGACGTTTTTCATCAGAGTTTGTCCAATTAATTCTATAATAATCTGTTGGTTTTTCTTTTTCTTTCATTCTCTTTTTATTAAGAATGAGCCAAAAATCATCACCAAACTCTTTCTGTAGGTTTATTAACTTTATTAATTCTTTAAAAATATTATTAACTTCATCTAATGAAGAAAATTTATTTTGACGCATCCAAACAGAAGAAAATCCTGCATGAGAAAATACCCAACCATCATATTCAACAGCGATTTTAAGGTATTCTGAATTATCTATAAGTACATTTTTAATTTCTTTTGATTTAAATGCTTGATAACCACTACATTTAGTTCCAGTTATATACTGCATATCGTGATTACCAAGTAAAATATCAAAATTATTACAAGATTTAATTGCTTCTATTCCACGTTGAAAATTCTTTATAGGTTTATTATCTTCCCAATCATGAGACCACGTATCAAACCAATCTCCTAACTGTACTACTTTATCATAGTTAGAAAATTTAGGAATTAGTTTTTGCCAATTCTCGTTTTCGTGTATGTCAGGAATTATTAAAACCCTCATTATTTTTCAACTTTTATAACATCAGAATCTTCGCCAATATTATTACTTAAAAAGTATTTCTTTGCTCTCTCAAAATACAAATCTTCTATCTGATATGTGATTCTAATTGCTTTCTTATCTTCTGTATATTCCCAGTAAAAACTCTTTAATATACTAGAAGATGGTAATGCAATTTCTTCATCATCTATACGAATAGAATAATTACCTTTGTTATTTTTTTCTACTTTTACATCACCTATGCCATTCTCTGAATAAGCATATATAAATCCTTGATGTTCGTCGTTTTCTGTAAAAAATTTCATAGTTTTATAATATTTTTGTATAACTTTTATATTCTTCTATATTAACTTTTGTATTATTATCTATCATTCTATCAATGAAAATAGTTAATTCTTTTGGTATGATATTTTCTGCCAATCTTATCATTGTTATATTAAATTCTAAACCTTTTTTTATCTCTTCAATTTCTTTTATATCTTCTAAAGAAAAAATATCAAATATTTGTTGAGCAATTAGGTTTAATAAATCTTTATCCTTTATATCTATTTTGTTTAATATTTCTGTATCGCTATATTTCTCTTTTAAAGAATTATATACAATATCAGAAACTTTTGCTTTTGTTACATTTACTATTTTCCCATTTCTTGAAAAAGAATAGCAAGGGAAAATATTATCAGAAGATTTATCACCACATAGTATTTTTGTAAATAATTCATATGTTGGATTGACTTCATAATTATTATAGAATCTATCAGATAATGTTTTTATGATATTATCAAAAGAAGATGGTAAAAATGCATTATTTTCTGATAAGAAGTCATAAATATTTTCTTTTTGTTGTGTATTTTCTTTTCTTCCCTCGATAGTAAACATTTTTCTGCGTAATGTTTTTTTATCGTTTGGTCCAAGTATACACACGTTGTTATCTAATAGTTGATGTAAGTCGCTATCATTTGACCAAATAAAAACATCGTTATCTTTCTTAAATTTATATGTAAGATATGCAATTATATCATCTCCCTCTAATCCCTCAACAGACACAAAGTTAATTCCTTTAACACATAAAGAAAGATTATATATAATATTATTAGAAATGTATTTTACAAGTTCAGAAACTTGTTCTTTTTTATCATTATCAATTTTTCTGTTACTTTTATATCCGTCTGAAATTTTATCATAATCTGGTCTGTTTATGAACAAATCTTTATATTTCTTATAATAAAATTTTCTCCAAGATACTTTATCGAAACAAAAATATACATTATCAATATAATTTAAAGAATGAAGAATATTATAAAAATATTTGAAAATAATTTCTTT
>Ga0247611_10000781_pt1 | contig 61545 bp, 56 predicted proteins | sample 177DNAGHGhighgp2_FD_192422 | JGI IMG/M metagenome (GOLD analysis project Ga0247611, IMG submission 192422) | Sheep rumen microbial communities from Palmerston North, Manawatu-Wanganui, New Zealand - 1770 DNA GHGhigh gp2 | ecosystem: Host-associated > Mammals > Digestive system > Stomach > Rumen... | reverse complement strand
CGTGGTGGGGTTGAAGAGCGTGGGTCTGAGAATAGAGAAATTCGGTCCCGGCATGAAGAAATAAATGTGTGATTAGTGAGCTCCGGACACCGGATGTTAATCATAGTCACAATAACACAACCAAGAGAATAGTTATCATGGCAAAGAAACGAATCAAAGTCAATAGCAACACCATCCGCACCGCGTGGAAGATTTTCGCCGGAGTGTGGATATTCATCTTCCTGTTCTTCACACTGCTGTCGTTAGGGTGGCTGGGTTTTATGCCCTCGTTTGAGGAGCTGGAGAACCCTCAAAGCAATCAGGCCACAGAGGTGCTCTCGGCCGATGGCGAGATACTCGGTTTTATCGGTATCGAGAACCGCTCGAATGTGACGTACGACGAGTTGTCGCCCAATCTGGTGAATGCTTTGATAGCCACCGAGGATGTCCGTTTCTACAAGCATTCGGGCATCGACCCGCGCAGCCTGTTCCGTGTGTTCTTCAAGACCCTTCTGGGTCGCCACAGCAGCAGCGGCGGCGGTAGTACCATCACCCAGCAGCTGGCCAAGAATCTGTTCCCCCGCGAGCACAAGGGAGCCATAGGCACGGTATTCTCGAAGTTCAAAGAGTGGGTGGTGGCTGTGAAGTTGGAGCATAACTACTCCAAGCAGGAGATTATAGCCATGTACTTCAATACCGTGGACTTCGGTAGCAACTCGTTCGGTATCAAGACCGCTGCCAAGACTTTCTTCGACAAGACTCCCGCCGACCTTTCGGTGAACGAGGCTGCCATGCTGGTGGGTCTGCTGAAGGCCCCCACGGCATACAGCCCAGTGCTGCATCCCGAGGCCGCCTTGGGACGCCGGAACACTGTCCTCTCGCAAATGAAGCGTTACAACTATCTCAGCGAGGAGGAATACGAAAAGTTTAAGGAGGAGAAGATCGATGTGTCGCATTACTCGCCCCAAAGTCATAACGACGGGTTGGCCACCTATCTGCGTGAGTATATCCGCAACTATATGAAAGATTGGTGTAAACACCATCGCAACAACGAGGGAGACCACTACGATGTCCATAAGGACGGCCTGCGGATATACACTACCATCGATTCCCGCATGCAGCGCTATGCCGAGGCCGCTGTGCGCGAACACATGAGCAAAGAAGTCCAGCCTCAGTTCAACCGCGAGCTGAAAGCACGTGGCGGGAACCCCTTCTGCGACATCTCGCCCGAACAGCAGGAGAAAATCCTGGTTCAGGCCATGAAAGGCTCCGACCGCTACTATCAACTGCACAAGGTGCAGGGCAAGAGCGAGAAGGAGTGCCGCAAGATTTTCAGGGAGAAGGTGAAGATGCGTCTCTTCTCGTGGAAAGGGAATGTCGACACCGTCATGTCGCCGTGGGACTCGCTGCTGTACTACAAGAAATTCCTCAATGTGGGTCTGATGTCGGTTGAACCCGGTACAGGGTATGTGAAGGCCTATGTGGGCGGCATCAACTACCGCTACTTTAAATACGACAATGTGATGAGCCACCGTCAGGTGGGTTCAACCTTCAAGCCTTTTGTCTATACGATGGCTTTGCAGGACTTGGGTATGTACCCCTGTACCCAGGTGCCCAACTCGGAGGTATGCTTCGAGGTGTGGGGTCAGCCGGACTGGTGCCCCAAGAACTCGTCGCACGAGCGCGAGAATCAGATGGTCACCCTCAAATGGGCGTTGGCGCACTCCATCAACTGGGTGTCGGCATATCTGATGAAACAAGGGTCTCCCGAACAGGTGATTGCCATCGCCCGCAAGATGGGCGTGAACAGCGATATTGATGCCGTCCCCGCCATCTGTGTGGGCACTCCCGAAATCACCGTCTACGAGATGGCCGGAGCCATGGCCACCTTCGCCAACAAGGGCGAATATGTGGAGCCTATCTTCATCACACGTATTGAGGATAAGAAGGGCACCGTGCTCGACCGTTTCACCCCCGAAAGGCATGAGGCTATCAGCGAGCGCACCGCCTACATGATGATTGAGCTGATGAAAGGTGTGGTGCAGAGCGGTACGGGTGTCCGCCTCAACTACAAGTATCACCTTAACGACTTCAGCAACGCCATAGCGGGTAAAACCGGCACGACGCAGAACAACTCCGACTGCTGGTTTGTTGGCATCACCCCCAAGCTGGCCACCGCCATCTGGACTGGCGGCGAAGTGCGCAGTATCCATTTCCGCAACATGACCTACGGTCAGGGCGCCGCACAGGCACTGCCCATCTTCGGCTATTATATGCGGAGCATCTACACCGACAAATCGCTCAAATTCCCGCGGGGTGACTTCGACCGGCCCAATGTGCCGTTGGATGTGGAGCTCGACTGTTCGCAGTTCCAGCAGGAGATTATGAACGAAGCACCCGAATACGATTTCTAAACTCTCCGACAGTATGACTCAAGACACCTCTGCCATGCCCGACGGGCAGCCACTGCTGGGAATGACCCTCGACCAGCTGCAGCAACTTTGTGCCGCCGAGGGCATGCCGCGTTTTGCTGCCAAGCAGATATGCGACTGGCTTTATGCCAAGCATGTCGACAGCATCGACGCCATGACCAACCTCTCGCTTAAAAACCGCTCCCGGCTGAAGGAGATGGCTGTTATCGGTCGCCATGCCCCGGTGGAATGCCAGGTGTCGCGCGACGGCACCAAGAAGTATCTCTTCCAGAAGTCCGACGACCCTTCTCAGTATATCGAGAGCGTTTTCATCCCCGATGGCGACCGGGGCACACTCTGTGTCTCCTGTCAGGCGGGCTGCAAGATGGGGTGCCGTTTCTGTGTCACTGGGATGCAGGGTTACCACGGCAACCTGTCGGCTGCCGACATCCTTAACCAGATATTCTCCATCCCCGAATTCGACTGCCTCACCAACATCGTCTTTATGGGTATGGGCGAGCCCATGGACAACCTCGACAATATACTGCACAGCACCGAGGCACTCACCGCGCCGTGGGGACTGGGATGGAGCCCCCATCGCATCACCGTCTCCACTGTGGGCATCATTCCCGGTTTGAGACGCTTTCTTGACGAGAGCCAGTGCCATGTAGCCGTGAGCCTGCACAATCCTTTTGGCAGCGAGCGACAGGAAATCATGCCCATGCAACGGGCTTATCCCATTGCCGATGTGGTGGCGTTGCTTCGCAAGTACGACTGGAGCGGTCAGCGGCGAATCTCTTTTGAGTATACCATGTTCAAGGGACTTAACGACAGCACCCGTCATGCTGCCGAGTTGGTGCGTTTGCTCAAGGGGCTGTATTGCCGGGTCAACCTTATCCGTTTCCACTCCTCGCCCGACACACCTTTCAAGACCTCCCTGCCGAAGGATATGGAGCGTTTCCGCGACTACCTCAACGACCATGGCATCATCTGCACCATCCGGGCCTCGCGTGGCGAGGACATCATGGCCGCCTGCGGCCTACTGGCGGGTAAGAACCAATAAAGTAAAATCTGTCTTTATAAAAGTAGGCGGCACAGGATTGTCCTGTGCCGTCCGCTTTTATCCCAAATCGGTCATTAGGGTCTAATTGCCGAATCGTGCAATGCACGGGGAGATAACCCCTGCCCCGTACCTTGTTCTGCCTACCCGCCCTGCGCCATGGAGCGGCAACGTTTTCCCCTCGCTACGGAGAGGGGTCGTTCAATCCTGCATCGTTATAGTATTGTTACAGTATCGTTACTCGACATGATAATGGGAAACAAGCCGGGAAGCAGGCAACATCGAGCCGGGATTGAACGGCCCAAGTGGGTCGTGGCTTGCCGTCCGCTGAGTGCGGTTATCCCGATTGATAAGTCGGCCTAATGACCGATTTGGGTTATTCCTCTTTCAGCAGTTCGTCTATCTCTTCGCTGAGGTTGGAATAGCGTTTCTTCAGCAGTCGGGCGACCAGGAGGCCGGCAAACAGGCCGGCAGCGCCTCCGAGTAGTTTGGAGGGGTTTTTATAGGCAGAGATTAACATGAGTGCTATGATAATACCGCTAACCACATAGATGACGGCTTTGTGGCGTTTGGGCGTTTGGGAACTCCTCCGAACACTTTCGCGCAGGGAAAGCAGTCCGGATTTTGAATTCGTGTCGGGTCGACGCATGCCGCGTGTCACGATAAGGCTGTATATGGTCATGGAAATCATCAGCAAATCGACTATTATAATCAGCCACCATGGCCATAAGTTTTCATATAAGAGAAACGGGGTGATGACAATGACGAAAATGATGAGGAAGACGGAGCACGCCAGGTTTAGGCGGTACATGCCTATAACACGTCGGCGCACCGAGCGGCGCCACACCTCGTTGTTGAAAGTACTGTGATTGGCTATGTCTTGCTGCAGGTCGCGGAGGTCTTGTTGCAGCTCTTGTTTTAAATCGAGATTGTTTTCCATTGTTGTTTGTTTTAGTCGGTTATTGTTTTGAGTTTTTCGCGTATGCGCACCAAACGGACGCTTACGTTTTTGACGGTGATGCCCAGGATGGCAGCGATCTCGTCGTAGGGCAGGTCTTCGAGCCAGAGGAGGATGAGGGCGCGGTCGAAGGGGTGCAGCTTGCTGATGCGGCGATGCAGGCGTTGGGCAGCGGGATTGTGTTCCTCACTGCTGTCCCAGGAGGAGGCATCGGCAAAGTAGTCCACGCTCAGCTCTAAGGGAGAGGTGTCCTTGCGCCGGCGGTGTTTGCGGTCCATGTTGATGCATGTGTTCAACGCGATGCGGTACACCCAGGTCTTCTCGGTGCTGCGGCCTTCGAAGGTGTCGAAGCCCTGCCACAGCCGTATGAGCGTCTCTTGGAACAGGTCGTCGGCTTGCTGCCGCTCGTCGGCAAACAGGTAGCAGACCGAATAGATGGTCTGCCGTTGCCGCTCCACCAGCTGCTCGAAGTCGCGTTCAATCTGTTGTTTCTTGTTCATAAATGTGGAATCAGTTTTTATTTTGCCCGTTAGACAACGGGACTACCGAAAAAACTACACCCCAGCACAAACTTTTTTTCAATGGAAAGAAAAAAAGAGAGTCTCGCCGTGGTGAGGCTCTCTTCGTTGTTTAGTGATTCCGCTGCGATTCGAACGCAGGACCTACTGCTTAGAAGGCAGTTGCTCTATCCAGCTGAGCTACGGAACCTTTTTGAATGTGTTAACTCGTAAATCTGACTAACAAATTAACGTATTCACACATTATCACGTTCACTTGTCGGGATAGCCTGATTCGAACAGGCGATCTCCTGCTCCCAAAGCAGGCGCGCTAACCGGACTACGCCATATCCCGTTGCCTTTGTCAAGAAAAAAGACGCCTCATGGACGTCTTTCTCTCTTGCTTGGCGGAGAAGGGGGGATTCGAACCCCCGGTACCCTAATCGAGTACGACAGTTTAGCAAACTGTTGGTTTCAGCCACTCACCCACCTCTCCGTAGCTGTCGATTTCTTTGAAAAACCTATGCTTTTCTCTAGTGAAATCGGGTGCAAAAGTACGAACTTTTTTTTGATTGAACAAAACTTTTTTCGTTTTTTGCACTTTTCAGCATCTAATTATTTCTTTTTTGCCTGATTCTTAACGCCTTCTATTTTCTTCTTTATTTCCTCTTGGTTGCCCAAATAGAAGTCATTTTTGAGGTTCATCTGGTCGTCGAACTCAAAAATGTAGGGTACAGCAGTGGGAATATTGAATCCAACGATGTCGGCATCGCTTATTCCTTTGAGTGTCTTTACGATACCGCGTAAACTGTTGCCGTGGGCCACCACCATTACCTCGTCGTGCTGTTGGAAGGCGGGAAGGATGGTTCCCTCGTAGTAGGGCATCAGTCGAGCGATGGTGTCGCACAGGGCCTCGGTAGCGGGCAGTTCGGCATCGCTCACGGCATCGTAGCGCGGGTCTTTGCGGGGATTGCGTTTGTCGTCGATGTCCAGTGCAGGGGGCTGCACGTCGTAGCTGCGACGCCACTGCATCAGTTTCTCCTCGCCGTATTTCTTCAGCGTCTCGGCCTTGTTGGCACCCTGCAAGGCACCATAGCTCTTTTCGTTCAGGCGCCAGCTCTTCTCCACGGGCAGATAGTCCATGTCCATGGCGTCGAGAATCTGGTTCAGCGTCTTCACGGCGCGTTTCAGGTACGAGGTGTAGCACATGGTGGGATGGTAGCCTTCCTCTTTCAGCAGGCGGCCGGCCATATAGGCCTCGCACATGCCATAGGGGGTCAGGTCCACATCAGTCCAACCAGTAAAAAGATTCATTTTATTCCACTCACTCTCGCCGTGGCGCACTAAGATAAGTTTTTTCATTTTTGATTGATTTTTTAAGGGCATGAAGGTCTTCATGTCATCAAAGACCTTCATGCGCCAGTGATTATTTCTTGTTTTTCTTGTCGGAAGTGAATATGCCTTCTTTCAGCAGCCCTTTGTGCGACAGTATCACTATCACTACACCTGCGATAATCATCGGCACGCTGAGCCATTGTCCCATGTCAAGGGTCATCCCTTTCTCAAAGGCGACTTGCTCTTCTTTCACAAATTCGATGATGAACCGCACTCCCCACAGGGCAATCATCCACCAGCCGAAAAGGCGTCCGTTGTGCAGCTTGCCGTTCTTGCGCAGGTAGACGAGATAGGTCACTGCGAAGATGACAAGGTAGCAGAAGGACTCGTAGAGCTGGGTGGGGTGTTTGGGTACGGTCTCGCCGTTGCGCTGGAAAACAAAGCCCCACGGCAGTGAAGTCTCCACGCCGTAGATCTCGCTGTTGAAGAGGTTGCCCAGACGGATGAAGGTGCCTCCCAGAGCCACAACTATCACCAGACGGTCCAGCAGCCACCAGGCGTTGAATTTGTTCTTACGGCACCACAGCCAGATGGTGAGCAGGATGGCGATGGCTGCACCATGGCTGGCCAGACCTTCGTATCCAGTGAATTTCCCTGTCTGCATGTCGAATGGGATGAATATCTCCAGCCAGTGGGCTGAGGTCAGGAAATAGTCGGGCTGATAGAAGAGGCAGTGCCCCAGGCGGGCACCCACCAGTGTGGCCACGAACATCCATATCAGGAGATTCTCCAGATATTTCGATTCGACCTTCTCCCGCTTGAACATGTTGACGAAGATAAGGTAGCCCAGCACAAAGGCAAAAAGGAACCCCAGCGAATAGTACCTCAGTGCAAACGAACCGATATGCACCATCACGGGGTCGACATTCCAATTGATGAAATTAAGCAGCATCTTGTTTAAATTGAAAAATGAAAGTTGAAAATTGAAAATTAGGCTGGCGCAGCGGATAATCTTCAATCTTCAACTTTCCATTCTGTATTGTATTATTTTGCGTAATTGACTGAGCGGGTCTCGCGGATGACGGTCACCTTAATCTGTCCGGGGTAGGTCATCTCGTTCTGAATCTGGCGCGACAGGTCGAAGCTCAGTTTCGTGGCGTCGGCGTCGCTCACCTTGTCGGCACCCACTATCACGCGCAGTTCGCGGCCGGCCTGGATGGCGTAGGTCTTCACCACGCCGGGGTAGGTCATGGCCATATCCTCCAGCTTCTTCAAGCGGTTGATGTAGGCCTCCACCACTTCGCGGCGAGCACCCGGGCGGGCGCCGCTGATGGCGTCGCACACCTGGATAATGGGCGAAATCAGGTTGGTCATCTCTGTCTCGTCGTGGTGTGCACCGATGGCGTTGCACACATCAGGATGCTCTTTGTACTTCTCGGCCAGTTTCATACCGAAGATGGCATGTGGCAGCTCGGGGTCGGTCTCAGGCACCTTGCCGATGTCATGGAGCAGACCGGCGCGCTTGGCCAGTTTGGGGTTCAAGCCCAGTTCCGAGGCCATGGTGGCAGCCAGGTTGGCTACCTCGCGGCTGTGCTGCAGCAGGTTCTGACCGTAGGACGAACGGTATTTCATGCGGCCCACCATGCGCATCAACTCGTGGTTCATGTTGTTGATGCCAAGGTCGATGCAGGTACGCTTACCTACTTCGGCAATCTCCTGCTCAATCTGGCGGCGGGTCTTGGCAACCACCTCTTCGATACGGGCGGGGTGGATGCGGCCGTCGGTCACCAGCTTATGCAGCGACAGGCGGGCAATCTCGCGGCGCACGGGGTCGAAACCGCTGATGATGATGGCGTCGGGCGAGTCGTCGATGATTATTTCAACGCCGGTCAGGCTTTCCAGGGCACGGATATTGCGGCCCTCGCGTCCAATGATACGGCCTTTCACCTCCTCGTTCTCGAGGTTGAACACGCTCACCGTGTTCTCGATGGCATTCTCGGTGGCGGTGCGCTGGATGGACTGGATGACAATCTTCTTGGCCTGCTCGTTGGCAGTGATTTTGGCCTCCTCCACAATGTCCATGATATTGCTTGCTGCCTCCGACTTGGCTTCGTCGGTCATCATTTCAATGAGGTGTTGCTTGGCCTCGTCGGCGGTCATGCCGGCGATGTGTTCCAGTTTCTCGATGCTTTCGTTGTACACCTTCTCCACTTCGGCCTGCCGTTTGCGCAATACCTCTATCTGGCCGTTCAGGTTCTCGCTCACTTGTTTCAGCTCGTTGCTCTTCTTCTGCAGGTCTTCAACCTTCTGGTTCAGCGACTGCTCACGTTGTTTCAGCCGCTGTTCTTGCTCGCGGATGGCGCTGTTCTTCTCATTCACCTGCTTGTCGTGTTCGCTCTTCAGTTGCAGAAACTTCTCCTTGGCTTGCAGGATTTTGTCCTTTTTAATCATCTCGCCCTTCTCTTCAGCATCTTTGAGCACTTGTTGGCTCTTGGCCAGCAGACGGTTGCGCAATGCGTTAGTGGCGAGCCATACGCCCACGCCGCCGCCTACAACGATTCCGATAATGATTCCTATTCCAATCATAGTGTGTAGTTAAGTGTTTTTAGGGGGAACGTCTGCCGCTCGCTGGGTCTTTCAGTTCAATATAGTTTTCAAAAAAACCTGCACCGAATCCTCCGGGAGTTATGGTAAACTCTGAACTATTAGGATTTGAGTGCCGGGTGTCTCAGCCATACAACCTACCCACCCCTGAGCTTACTCGGTTTGTAAATGGTGTTGAGTTTACAAACTGTTTCGGATTCGATGCAGGATATTTCTTAATCGGTGTCGTGGCGTTTGGGCCTCCCTCTGCGGGTGTTCCGTTTTGGGGCCGGTTCCGCGCCAGCAGCAGTGTTTAATCAACGCTGTCGAGCAGCCGGTTTATTTCGGTGAGCCTGTCCTCCAGTTGGGTGTCCTCAAACCGGTGTGTGGTTTTCAGTTTCAGGAACTGGGTTATCTGGGTCAGCGCCACCATTGCCAACAAATCCTGGCGGTCGTTGTGGGCATACATCTTCGCGTAACTGTTGGCCTGCGAGTCAATCAGTGCCGCCGCTTGGCGCAGGTATTGCTCGTCCTCCGAATTTATTCTCATCCTGTACGGCCTTTCCAGTATCCGTATTGTGGCCGGTAGTTCGCTCATTGTGTTGCCTTTGGTTGTTATTCTTTTTCGACTATTCCGATTTGTTGATTAATGCCAAACTTTTGTCTATGCTTCGTATCAGTTGGTTGATCTTAAGTCTAATCTCTACAGAATCGCCCTTTTGAGTCAGCGTGTTCCCTAATTTTAAATTATTGTTTTGTTCTTTTAAATGATTAATTACTATATTTTGTTTGTCCACTTGCTCTTGCAGCTGCCGGCAACGCTCGTTTGCTTCCTCTGCCTCCACACGCAACCGCCGATTCTCACCTATCAGTTTGCGAACCTTCATTTCTATCTCCACTACAATGGCTTCAAAATCAAACATAACCTTTGCCAGTTTATACTACAAAAAGCGGTGCAAAAATACGTTTTTTTTCACACATAGACAAAAAAACTTTACCCACTCCATTCAGCCGTGCTGCCATGACTTCTTTTTGTTGGAGTGTAATGCACAAATATACAGTGTATTGCTCTTGCAGCTATTCACATTCGGCGTTTGAAAGAAAAGCCCTGACCAAGACCTTCCCGTTGGCCCTCAATCTGTCCGAGGGGCTTTCCCGCCAGCCTATTTCAGTGCTGCCAATGCACGAATTTACGGCTCACTGTCTTGCCGCTTTTTAGCCTCACCACCGCCACATACACCCCGGTCGCACAATGCTGCATCTCCAATTTGGCCATGCCGTTCGCAAAGCTCTCTGCTGTCGCTACAGTCCTCCCGGCCATGTCCACGGCCGCCGCACTTGTCACCTCGTTCCCCTCGGTGCGTATCAGCAGGTATTCCGGGCGGTACAACAGCCACACCACAAATGCAGCCCTCTGCGCCGCTTGGTTATGCGCGGTGGTCTTGTGCTTCGCTCTGCTTCTTTGTATGCCCTTTGGTCATCTTCCTTATCCCATACAGCGAGGCGCTTTTCTTCCTCTGCATCAGTGTGGGGCTGTATCCCCCCTTGGGTTTGGGACCTCTGTGTTTCCCCGAAATCGTCTGAATGTGTTCACCGCGACAGGGCATACCAGATGCTGGCGGAGGTGATGTGGTTGAGACTGTCGGCTTTGGATATTTCCATTCTGGAGAAAACGATAAGGATTGAGCCGTCGGGGCTGGTGTAGGTGAGCAGCTGGTCTTTGTGTTTGTCGAGCTTTTCTTTGTCGAGGTTGCTGCGCAGGGTGTAGCCTATCTTTGCCAGTTGGGCGGCAAGGAGGGTGTCGGCGTTGATGGTGCCGCCGGGGTATGGGATGCTCTCGCCTGAGCTGTAACGGTGGTTGAGGAGCATGCGATTGTAGCTCGATATGTCAATGTCGTTATTGCCGTGGGTGTTGTTGAGATAGAAGTTTTGCGTGGCGTATTGCTCTTCGTAGCGGTACCAGTCGTTGTCGATGCGGTAGGCTTGGACATGTCGGGCAGTGCGGTCGCTGAGGCGGTCGAGATAGTCGGCGCGGTCGAGGCCGAGTTCGCGCATTAGCACGAGCGTGTCGCCGAGGTCGTGCTCAATATAGCAAATGGCCTGGTAGGCGGCTCGGTGCTGCGGTGCATAGAGGGTGTCGGCGGGGTCGGGACGGAAGGCGACGGTGTCGATGGTGCCCTGGGGGGAGAGGATGTGCGCCTGCGCGGCGTTGGCACGGATGATATGCAGCTGGGTACGGAGGGAGAGTTGTCGGGCCGAGAGGGGACCCCCAAGGGCCAGTATGAGCACCCCCGCCGCCAGCAGGGCTGTGCACCAGTGCCAAGGCCTGATGCGCAGGAAGGGGGTAAAGAGGCAGTAGAGGGTCATCAGCAGACCGGCAAGGAGGAGATAGCAGCGGTCGAAGGTGAGGCCGTACTGCGACAGGCGGTAGCCTGTGGCCACCCAGAAGAGCACCACCAGTGGCAAGGAGATGAGGCCGAACCAGCGGAAGTACCACTTCAGGGGTTGGCGTGAGAGCAGCGGCCGCACAATGTCGATGGCCATCTGTACTGCCACGAAGGCCATGACCATGCTGGCGACGGAGGATTGGGGCAAGTCCCACCGGAAGAGGATGGTGGCGGCATAGGCATAGAGTACCACGTTGTAGAGCAGCAGGGCAGGAGTGAGGATGTAGTTGACGGTGATTTCCTCCAGCAGTGTGGCGGCAGGGGGTGCCGTTTGCGACTCGAGACCGATGAAGACGAGGGGCGCCACAAGTGCAAAGCAGAGGATAAGGCAGATGACGTAGAGATGATTGACAATGTGCGAGCTGTTGCCGAAGAGCGTGTCGACGGAGAGGAGTATAAGCATAAGCAGCATTGCAAGCAAGGCGGCGACAGCAAGGGCTATAAGGAGGGAACGCATCATGCTGTAGAAGCGTTGCGAAAAGCGAGTGTTGCTCCATACACCCCGTGCCAGCAGGTAAAGGGCTGGCAACAGGGCGTAGAGGTAGCGGATATCAACACTGGAGGCCCATGCGTCGGGCAGGAATGCAGTAAGGATATAGAGCGGCAGCAGGGCCCAATAGGCTATGGTGCGGACTATGCTCCTCGTGCGGTGGAACGAGAGGCAGAGGGCCGCCACAGCGGCAAAGGGGGCGTAGGACGCCGGGAGCATCCATGCGTGGGACTGGGGGTAGGCCGCGGTACAGGCGGCAGCGGCGGCGTGGAGCAGTATGAGCAGCTCGACGGGGTGGCCGATGAGGGCCGTGCGAAGCAGTGCAGCGAAGCGGCTGAAACGCTGTCGGAAGTTTGATGTTGTTTTCATTCCTTGACGATTTTTATTTTCAATTTTCAATTCTCACTTTTCACTTTCTCTTGGTACCAGTTGATTTTCTGCGAGGCATACATGGCTACGGCCAGGATGACGAATATGCCCAGACTGCCTACGAGCAGGGCGTAGCTTTCGAGTTGCATGATGACGTAGATGAAGGTGTAGAGCACCGTGAGCAGCAGGCCGATGAAAAGGGCTGCGCGGGTGTTGCGGAGGAGGGTACGCATGAAGAGGGTGATGAGCCCGATGGTCATGACGGAGGCGATGAGGTAGGAGAGGAGGAAGGTGAGGTGCTCGGAGAAGGCCAGCAGGAGGGTGTAGAAGAGCATGAGGGCGATGCCTACAAGGGCGTACTGGACGGGGTGGATGGGCGTTTGACGTCGGATTTCGACAAAGAAGACCACGGCAAAGGTGAGCAGGATGATGAGGTAGGCATACTTGATGCTGCGGGTGGTCTGCTGGTATTGCTCGACAGGGACCTTAAGATCGACACCGAAGGGCTGTGCCTTCTTCAGCTCGGCATGGCTGTTGAGCACTTGTGCAAAGTCGCGGTTGAGGGCCAGCACTTTCCAGTCGGCATTGAAGCCTTGGTCGGTGACTTCGCGCTGGGCGGGGAGGTAGCGTCCGGTGAAACTGGGTGTGGGGCAGTCGGAGGCCAGATGGACCGAGGTGGTGCGGCCAACGGGCAGGAAGTAGAGGTAGTCGGAGCCTTTGAGGGGCACGTTGATGCGGTAGTCGAGGTTGCCGCTGTCGAGGAACGACTGCAGGTCGACACTGCACGAGAGGGCGTCGTGGCTGCCGAGATGCAGGGCTTCGGAGGAGAGCTCGGCGGACTGGCCGTCGAGAACGAGGGCGGGATTGTCGGAGAAGCCTTTGAAGTCGCTGATGGCGAAGAGGAGTTTGGCCCGGTCGGTACGGAGGTATTTCAGCTGTTCGGCTTTGAGCTCTTTGGGCAGGGAGAATCGGCCTGCAAGGGTGAGGACTGTTTCATAGACGGTGAAGTCGTAGATGCCGCGTTTGAGGGTACGGGAGTTGATGTTGCCGTCGATGTCAAGGGTCTCGGGCAGGATATAGAGGTTGTTGGCAGCGCTGTCGCCGGGGATGAAGAGAACGGGACCTGTGAGGGTCTGCCCGTTGCCCCATTTTTCGTTTACTTCGAGGTTGGCAAGGCCTTCGGTGCTGCTGCGTTCGTTCACCATGTCCATGATGATGGCCTGCGGGATGAGCAGCAAAATGCTGATGATTAAGATGAGCAACAGTTTGATACCGAGTTTGAGACTGCTGCGTGAGTTGCTGTCGGAGAGGATGTTTTTGGGGTTGATGTTTTCCATTGTTTTGTATTTTTAATGTTTTAATTATTTATGTTTAAGAGTACTTTGTAATGCAAAGTATACAGGGCAAAAAAATTAGGCAGAGGTGTTTTTTATAAACTCTTCGAGAGCCTTGAGGTGTTCCTTGAAGGCTTGGCTGCCGGCCTTAGTGATGGAGAAAGAGGTGTTTGGCTTGCGTCCGATGAAGCGTTTCTCGCACTGGATATAGCCCAGCTCCTCGAGGGCGCGGGTATGACTGGCCAGGTTGCCGTCGGTGAGCGAGAGGAGCGACTTGAGGGTGGAGAAATCGACGCTCTCGTTAACCATCAGCACCGACATGATGCCAAGTCGCGCTTTGCTTTCGAAAGCCTTGTTGATGCCGTTGAGAGTGGGAATCATGACTTATTGATTGTTGGCTTGTGCATCGATTTGATTAACAACATTATTACCACAGGCGGTTCGCCTGTTTTTGAGGGTGAAGAAGATGCCGAAGATGATGTGCCACAGGCCGAAGCCAAGGAACCAGAAGAGGATGCCATAGCTGACCACGAAGCAGTCGATGATGCCGAGGAGCAGCTGGCCGTAGCCAAGGAGAGCGATGTCGGAGGTGGTAAAGTGTGAGCAGTTGATTAGCGCAAGGCCATAGAAGACCAGCATGAAAGTGGAGGTAAGACCATAATGTCCCTGCATGAGCAGGGCAAGGCAGACAAGACCGCCCGTCACGGCTGGGACGAAGAAGGCCGTGAGGGAGCGGCGCACGGTGTGGTCGAAGGTGAAACGCTGGTTGACGCGTTTGGTCTTATTATAGGACATGAGGAAGACGGTGCCGAAAGAGATGGCAACAAGCGCAATGGCACAGACGATGGCAAGCCATGTGCGGTACGGGGTGTTGATGAGCAGATTGCCACACCAGTCTGGCAGCCAGCTGAAGGGTTCGTGCTGACCGAGCAAAATCCATGCTCCGAGGGCGACAATAGAGGCGTAAATTCCGATGACGATGATGGAAACACCGCTGATTGTCTGGAACCGTGAGGACTTCTGCATGATGTCCTTAATCTCTCTGAGAGTGTTGATTGCGTCGTTATTATTCATGTTGTTTAAAGAGTACTTTGTGATGCAAAGTTACAAACAATTTTCGAATTGGCAAGTTTTTTTTTGAATATACAATTATTACGATAATCCTAATATTACGATAATCCTAACTCGGTCATTTGGCCGACAGTTCAACCCAATCCCGCCCTTTCAGGTCGATGCTCTTTTTGTTAGAACATACGAGCCTTCATGGCTATGTGGTCAACCCGTATTTCTTGGCCCAGTATTGTTTGAGAAAATCCAGGGAGGTGTAGTAGTTATGGAGTTTTATGGCCGCGATGGTGAATGCGATGACGAGGAGAATAGAGACGATGCAGATGATGATTGCCACTTTGGGACGGAATCGTCCCAGCCATACAAAGAAGAGTTTCTTCCAGAGTAGATAAAGGTAGAAAAAGAGTACAGGTAAGAAGAGTATCCATATAAAATAACTCCAGATTGAATCATCGAAAGTTATTATGAGACTAGGTAATAGTATCCACAAACATATGGTTGAAAGTGCAACTAGCACTTTTAGAAGTAGACTGGGTGGTGAATCGAAACTCTTGCCTTCCGGTTCGAAGGAAGATAGTTTCTCATAACCTTTATAGACAAGTTTCCCATATATATAAGGCAGTAGTAATGGCAGGAATAAAATGCTTAAGCACCCTAAGTCTCCATTATCATCGTTAACCCATAAATAGAAAAACACGATAGCGACTATTATCAGCGCGCCGAATCCACCGGCTCCACCGCCGACTTTTGAAAGGATGATGAGCGAGGTTTTCATGATGGCATTGTTTTTTGTTTCACAATGCAAAAATACATAATGAGTGTACCAAAAAGCGGTACACTATGGTAGAAAGTGCTATTCGTCTCTGAATAACCTTTGAATATAAGAGATAACACGAACCAATATCCATGTCGCAATAAGTGAAAACAGACAAGAAAATACCCGGTCGGAGAAAGGGTATCCCTTAATAAAAAGAATAGAAACAGAGAAGCCTATCCCGGCAGCGAGGGTCAGACAACCACACCCCGTCAAGGGCCTGAAGGATTTAGGGGAGGTTGGTTGTTGATCGTTCATGGTATAATCGGGTTATACGGGCAAGGTGCCCGTGCTCCCGTTGCGGCGGATGCTGATGGTGAGGTGTACCTGGTTCTCGGGGTGGGTGTCGGGGTTGAGGCTGTTGATGCGGCAGTCGAAGATGTCTGTCCAACCCATCTCTAGGAAGGCGGCAAACTGCTGGTTGTCGCTGCGTGGGATGAAACCCAGGAGGTAGTTCTCGCCGTCTTTGTTGTAAATGACCTGCACGGCGTTGGGGTCGTGCGGATTCTGCATGTCGCGCTCCAGACGCAGGGATTGTCCAACACGCAGATAGTCCCATACAAGGTCGGCGTCGTAGTACTTGCGGCCAGCCAGGTGGCAGTCCATGAAAAACGTTTGATGTGCTTTCATCGCTTTAAAGATTTAAGGGTTAATACTACTTTTTGTTTCACGATGCAAAAGTACATGTCCGCTGTACCAAAAAACGGTACACTACAATGGATTTATAACGCCTCTCGATGCATGTCGCTGATACGCTGTGCAATGCTTTCGGGCGAAATGACCTTCACCCACCGTCCTCGGGAGAGGATATGGGCTAAAAAGTCACTTGTCGGGCGGAGGAATAATTCAAAATCGACATACTCACCTTTGTCCTCCACCAACTGTTGCGAAGGGTGGAGAGGCAGGTCGCGCAAGGCATAGCGCTCGTTGCCGAAAGCCCGCAGCACAATGCGCTGGAGCGGGATGCGGTCGTCGGTCATCACGCCGAAATACTCGGAGAAGAAAGCCTCAGCGTCAAAGTCAGGGTCAACAGCAAAGGGCTCGTCGGTGAGGACCAGCGAGGTGATGCGGTCGAAAGATAGCGTTATGGGGTACAAGCCACTGGCTTGTCCATCACCGGGATACAAGCCCCCGGCTTGTAAGACGGGCTGGGAGCCCGCACCCCCGGGATACAAGCCCCTGGCTTGTAAAACGGGCTGGGAGCCCGTACTCCTGGGATACAAGCCACTGGCTTGTAAGACGGGCTGGAAGCCCGTACCCCGTTCACCAACCCATGGCCATTCATCCAATCCGGCATTGGCAGGGTTGTTCAAGATGTAGTTGATGGTTTTCTGTAGGTGGTTGTCGTCGCGGATATAACGGTCGTAATACTCTTCCATCCAGAATTTCCCAGTGCGCCCAAGGATTCTGTTCGCTTCCTTGGCTGTATAGGAACGCCAGCCGTGCATGATTCTTGAAAGTGACCATCCTTCATTCACCTCAATCAATACATGTACGTGGTTGGGCATGATACACCAGCATATTAGCTGGTATCTCTCACCGTCGAAATGTTTGAGAGTGTCTTGCATAATGGCGGCAATCCGTTCGTCTCGCAGGAAACATTGTCCATAGCCAGCATCTTCGTACTCTGCAATCTTTTGGCGGAGCCGCTGGTACTGGATGCTGTCATAGGAGTCGTCATCTTCGTTGATGTCCAGCTTCAGTTTGATCTCCTCTATCACCTCTTTGGGAAGAGAGTCGTATAGGCGGAAAGTGATGCTCTGGAGAGCCTTGTTCTCACGATGGGGGACGCTGTGGAAGCGTCGGTGCCAATCTTTTATTTCTGGTGTTACGGGCAGGGTGCCCGTGTCCCCTTGGGTTATGGATACGGGCAAGGTGCCCGTGTCCCCTTGGGTTATGGATACGGGCAGGGTGCCCGTGTCCCTGTGGGTTGCAGATACGGGCAAGGTGCCCGTACCCCCGTGGGTTATAGTTACGGGCAGGGTGCCCGTACCCCTGTGGGTTACAGGCTGGGAGCCTGTGCTCCGGATGTTGCCGACTAGGTACCAGCGGCGGCGGAAGAGCTTGATGCAGTAGGGGGCTATTGTCCAGGAGGCATCGGCAGTAGAGCCGTAGCGGCGATAGGTGATGTCTATGAGTACGCCATGTTGCATCGCTTCTACTATCTGTCGTAACAATTCTCCTTCGGTGGGGATGCTTTCTAGCAGGATACGGTCGTGCAGGTTCCGTGCTTCTCCTACGATATTGCTCACTGTCAGCGTGCTGAGCATCCATTGTTGTACGGTGTCTGTGCGAAGAAGGTTGCTGTTGACGATATAGTAGCGGTTGTCGGCGTCGCAGCCGATGGTGATGCCGAAAATCTCCGCCACCTCGTTGCGGTGGCGGTTGAAGGTGGTGCGGCTCAGCGGACGGCCTTCGCTGAGTTCCGTGCGCAGCCAGCGTTCGTTCAGGTCGGCCAGGGTGATGCGCTTGCAGCGCTGGATGGTGTCCACCAGCCACACGTATTGCTTGAAGAGGAAGGATGCTTTCATTTGCTGTGGTATTCGATATTGTTTTCGGCGGCTGCGGGGAGCTGTTCTTCCCCTGTGGTGAAGGGGGCGGGAGCATGCTTGTAGCGTGCAAGCATATTGCTGTTGAGCAGCAGCTCCACCTCGCGCATAGTGTGATCTATCTGATGAGGGGTCAGCTGGCATTCCCACACCACGATGACCTGCCAGCCGTTCTCCTGCAGCAGTTGGTAGTTCCGCTGGTCGCGCTCCTGGTTGCGCTTGATCTTCGCCACCCAGAACGCGCGGTTAGACTGTGGAATCTTGCAGCAAGCGGAGTTCTCAATCTGTGCAGCACCATAGTCCACAGCCTTTTCATTTTTCAATTTTGAATTTTCAATTTGTGCAGCACGGGAGTCCTCGGAGCAGACACCCTTTTCACTTTTCACTTTTGAATTTTCAATTTTCACGCCGTGTCCGTGCCAGAAGCATCCGTTCACGAAGATAGCCGTGCGGTAAGGCCGCATCACGATGTCCGGCTTGCCGGGCACGCTCTTCACGTTCAGGCGGTAGCGGTAGCCGTGGTGCCACAGCCAGCGGCGCACCTTCAGCTCGGGTTTCGTGTCCCGGCTGCGGATGTGCGACATGCACCGGTGCCGCTGCTCAGCTGTCATCGTGTCGGTCATGGGACTTATCTTTTGTTAAATATATTTCCAAATTCCTCTGCTGATTATAGAGCTAGCACTCCATAGTAGCAGTTGTTTCGTGGTTGGGTTTATTATTTTATCACGTATTTCATTAAAGTGGCTAAGGATACTCCTTCTGGTTCGGCAATCAAATGACCTTCTTTTAATAATCCGTCAAGACTCATTTTGTGAATATTCCATCTGACATTCTTAAACTCTTTTTCAGGCTCTGTATCAGCAATATCAAAAACAACATAATAGTCTGAGTTTGGAGAGTATAAGCTAGAATAAGGCATTTTTTCCAAGACCGCTTTCGACATCACCCTCGGCCCCCTGTTGCCCAGCCGCAGTAGGAGTTGTTTACTGTCGTTATGCAGCAAGACATATTTAGCTGTTGTGATCTCTTGTTTCAATCTCAAAGAGCCGTGCTTTGTCCCAGTTCGGGTATTATATATCTTGTTGTTGAGTATCCAATTCAAATGGTTCTCATCGCGAAATGATCCTACCAACACAAAAGTCTCCTCTGGTATCAAACTGCGATTATCACCATAAGGTTCTGGCAAAGATTCACTGACCGTCAATGGCTCTTCTTTATGGATTTCATAAGTATGATATGCCATACGCTCGCGCTGTGAGGCTCTGTTTAGCATGTGTTTCAATATGTCGTGCAAGAAGTGTTCAATCTCCTTTGAATCCTGTTCAAATCTGTCCGGACTGAGACAAAACGCTCCCAATCCGGGTAACACCTCATGAAAGCCTCTGAGTCTTTTGTTTTCTGTGCCGGGATAAAGAATGTATGCTCCGCTGGTGCGGCGGATTGCATCTTTGTAAGCATGCATCTTAAGCAAATCTACCCGTTTGTAAATGCCTTTTTCCTCCTCAAGTTTCTCTTGATTCATAATCAGCTCATCTTCGGTTAGACCTTCATCGTCACTATTACTGAAAGTATGAACTTCATCTTTGTCTTTTTCATTGAGCAGAATCCTGTCCAACTTGTACTTTGCGTCAAAATGAACGTGAACGATGATGTCTTGCTTTTCTGCATCCTCTTCTTTTATGCTTCCAGGCCATATCGATAGGGTGTAGTCTGGACGCATGTCGGTTGTCCACGAGCCGCTTCCATCTAATTGACTTGACCCCTTGAAAGTTCTATTATAATACAGTTTGACTTTCAATGTGCGGGAGGCTTCATGAAACTCTCCACCCACCATTGTCATGCGGCCTTGCCTGAGTTCAAGATTGATGTTGTCCTTGTCGGTTTTTACCAACTTCTTTTCATCTGCTTCTGTCAGTTCCAGATGGAATGTCTCTTTGACTATATCGAGCAACTTGAAGAATACCCAATATTCGTATAGTGCAGCCACATTACGCATTCCTGCCCGATACACATTGTCGCCGCCTTTCCACGTTATTTGTGCTGCCAGTTTTGACATCATCCAGGCCTGCAACACTTCCCTGTAGCCGTCTTTCCTTTGCAATGCAGGACTGTTCAGTGTCATGACCTGCAGGTTAGCCACCTCATGGAAGAAACTGCGGCTCAGCCATCCTGTCAGTTTCTTGGCTGTTAGTTCAGCCTCGTTTTTCAGTCTCGGGCTAGCGTTGTCGCATTGCTGGATGGTGCTGCAAAACGAAGCAAACGATTGCAATACATATTTTACGAAACGGTTTTCAGCCACATCAACTGTGTCTTTCTTATAGGAGACATTCAGTCTGCGGGGTACACTATCAATCCCCAAGCTATCACTTAATGGCAGTCGGTTCTTGCTGGATACAATCTGTTTTATTTCGTGTCGGCCAAGTCTTTTTACAGCACAGATGTCTTTCTCTACGGTCGTCCCTGTCCACTTATGGATAGGATTGTAGAATATCTTGTTCAGGGCTTCTTCAAACTCTTCGCTGTCCACCAAAGACTTCATAAAAGCAAATTGCTGGTATAGCGTCTTTCTGTCTTCATTGATATCTACTTCAAACCGTTGTGTGACAGGTGAACCCTGCATCATCACCAAATCCGTAAAGTGTCGAGTGATGTCGTGAAGCATACTTCGATAATCCTCCCTGTAATCCACTTTTACGGAACGCACCTCAAAGCTCACTTCCGTTTCAAAGCCCGATTGATTGGCAACATACAAAGTCAGGCAGCCGACATAGATGCCTGTCTTAATCAACCCTCTCGAAGGCGTACTTTTTGATGGGCGAACAAGTTCATGCTCTTTAAAGTAGTACCCAACTGCTGGCCCATGCTCACCTTGAAACTCATACTCATAATCCTCCCCCTCAACCAGCTGCCATCTCGCTTCACCCAAATCATCAGCCTGCTCCTCCTCAAACACTTTCGCATTCGATGACAGAGGGTATATTATCAGTTTTATACCTTCCGGTTTGTTGATGGGTATTTCGAGAGGTTTATCCATACTACATCAGTATCGTATTCACCATTTTGCGCAGTTCTTCTTTATTCGGCAAATATAGTTCATATTTGGAAACAAACAAGTTCGAGTCCATACCGTATGTGGCATATTCCACCATCAATTCATCTTTGTAGTGACTCATAATGATGCCTATAGGAGGGTTGTCTCCCTCTACGTTCTCCTCTTTTGCAAAATAGCCAAGATACATGTTCATCTGCCCTATATCCTTGTGCTTCACAGCTCCTCGCTTCAGGTCTATCAGCACAAAGCAACGTAGGATTCTGTGATAGAACACCAAGTCTATATGGTAATGCGTATTGTTGATTGTGAGTCCATATTGCCGCTTGACAAAAGTAAATCCCTTGCCAAGTTCTAACAGGAACATCTGCATGTTGTCTATTAGTCTCTTCTCCAAATCACTCTCCCTATATAGTTTCTTCTCCTCAAGGCCAAGAAATTCCAGCGTGTAGGTATTCTTCACCACATCTTCTGGTGTTTGAAGCTGCTGCCCTTTATTTGCTAGCAGAAGAACCCCCTCTTTGTCTTTGCTCAATGCCAAACGCATAAACAGTCCGCTCTCTTTCTGCCGATGCAAAGCGTCTGCCGTCCACCCCTCTGCAACACATTCCTTTTCGTAGAATTGGCGTTCCAAAGGGTCATCTATCGTCAGCAGTTCACAAATATGCGACCAGGTTAATTTGTCAGATATCTGACATATTGAATCGGATTTGTCAGATGTCTGACAATTTGGATACATCAGGTAAAACTTACGCATATTGTTCAGATTGGGACGACTGTATCCGCGCCCTACTTTTGCTCGGAGTATTTTGGATAAATTAGCCAATAGCGATGTCCCGTATTTGGCGCGGGCATTGCCTTGCTGCTCAAATTCCACGATATGTTGCCCTATTCTCCAATAGGTTCTCTTCATGGTCTCATTGATGCTGATTGCCAAAGCCAATCTGCTTTCTTCAATCACTCGTACAATCCTATCGGCAAGAGTCAGCAGTTCCGAATCTGGCAACGCAACCTCTTTTTTCACTATTTCATTTGCCATACTCCAATCGGTTATTAGGCTTCTGCAAAACTGGTAAATCCGTTGTCCACCACAGCGTGGTACATTCGTTGAATCTTCTCGGCCGACTCAGGATATTTGAAATCAGCCACGTCATACTCAGCATCTATTTCTTTGGCAACGCCGTCTTTCAGACAGAGTTTCCACATGGCAGTTAGCACGGGCACCAGTTTCTTCCGGGAACCATGCAGTTTGGGGAGTAGTTTTTGCAAGATGGCGGTGTCAATGGCATTTTCTTTCTGTAGTCCATCTGTATCTTCACCAGCATAGTGAAGATAATGGCATATTTCATTCACCGTGCGGTAGCCAAACTCAGCATTTACCTGCTTCAATTCCTTGAAGAACGAGAGCAAAATTTCTTTTTCCTCCCCATTTTCTATCTTAATTTGCATCTTTGCTTTCTCCACAAAATCCACAGCCATATCAGCGCAGGCCGAGTAGGCCTTTTCAAGGTGGATATCTTTCTTCTCGTTGAGATAATGCTCCATCTCCTCAGGTGCGATTTTGAACTCAATCACATTGGCGCGGTCGAGCACCTTGGGGCTGAACATATAAGTGGTTTCATCCACATTGATGGTGCCGATGATAAAAACATTCTTGGGGAGCGATATTTCTGCAGGTACTTCCTCGCCACCATCCCAAAGCTTTATTTTCTCTCCCGACTCCATAGCACTGAGGAAATCGGCAAAGTAACGTTCCACCACGCTGAGGTTCATCTCGTCAAGAATCAGGAAATAGGGCTTTGTGGAATCGTATTCAGCACGCATCAGCAATTGCAGTACGCCACTTTCTGGCATCACATACTCGTCACTTCTCAACGCATTGGGATAACCCAGCAATGGCTCGCGGTTCGTCCAATCCGCCCCGATGGAAACCGTGCAAACCTGCTCCTCAATATTCTCGCTCATACATTTGGCAAAAGCCAACGCCAACTGCGTCTTCCCCGACCCAGCCAAACCACTCAGGATAACAAAAGGCTTTGCCAACAACGAATAGGCAAGGCGTTTTATAAGAGTGTCAGAATATATGAGGCCGGTGGAGAGAATGTTTGCAATAACAGATGTTAATTGAAACGGTTGATATGTTTCAATTGTTTCTGAGGGAATCATAGAACGCCACATTAGTGAGCGTTGCTTACTTGAAATCCCTCGGTATTCCATTGGATGATCTGGATTGACAATAGTTGCGCTAAAATGCAATTGAGATTGATTTTTAATAGAAATATCATGTACAAACCAACATCCTTCAGGTGAACAGCCTATAGCTTCTTGCATTTTATCAATGCAAGACTGATTTGAGATGCCATTATATGTAATGTAAGGTGCATAACTAATAATCAATCTCCCGTCATGACTTTTCGAATGTTCCCGAACAAGTAATAGAACAAATTGAGAATCATCAATTTTTATTTTATTAATAAATATATCATGGAAAAGAGAGCATGTAATGACTTCTCTGTCACTGCTTCCGGCAGAAATATCCAATTTATCTCTGTCAGAAACACTCTTATATGTCATACCGATAACCATTTCAACCACTTCGGGTCTGAAATCATCTATCCGACATTTTCTAGAATCATTCTGACCGATTGAAGTTCCCCATGCTGGTGTTGCTGTTTTGCCTTCAATTTTTGAATTGAAGAACATAGAAGTAATATCTACCTTCATAATAGTTGAAAGAAAATGTGATTTAATAATTTTCCAACAAGATTAACATCCCACCCATTGCCAGCTCTTCGCCCTAGTTTTGTATAGTTTTGAGTTGGAGGGAAAAGGATTTCGTTATTAATTCCATCCATGTGGAATCCCATAAGTCGGAAGTGTTCATCTAAAGATAACTTTCTGAAGCGTTCTGCCCCATTTTGCATTGGCTCAATAATGCGAATGACATTATGTTCAGGAGGAGTAACTGTCATGCAGATTCTGTCATATCGAATTTTCCGATTGTAAATATCGTAGCAAAGGGGCTCATCAACATCAAAAATGTCATTATGATGTATTTCGTGTATTCGAGCAATTTGTCTCTGTGATTTATATAAGTCAGGTGATGGATTTGGATCAAGAAAATCAGCCAAATAACCTTGTAAAGGTTCTTCAGGAGGTATCAAGTTGAAATTTTCTGGTAACTGCCCCAAATACCCGAATATCCAAAGACGTTCTCTGGTTTGTGGAATACCATAATCTTTAGAATTAAGTACGGCATATCTGGTATCATATCCTATTCTGTGAAGCTCTTCTAAAATAATATCAAATGTGGCTCTCATCTTCCCAGTTAGCAGCCCCTTTACATTCTCCAGAAGAATGTACTGCGGCTGTTTGACTTCACAAATTCTGATAATGTCACCAAAAAGAGTACCACGTCCCCTTTCATCATCCTGTCCTTGCCTTTTCCCTACAGTCGAAAAAGGCTGACATGGGAATCCTCCTGTAAATAAATCGAAATCAGGGCAACGTCGGCTATTGGGGTCTATTTTAGTAATGTCACCCAAGTTGCGAACATTTGGAAAATTATAGTGGTATAATTCAATAGCATCCTCATCAACCTCCGAATAACCAACTACGCGATGTCGAACACCTGAACGTCTCAGTCCAAAAGTCGCACCACCATATCCGGCAAATCCTTCGAATACCCTGATAATATTATGTCTTGGTAGTCTATGCATTATTTTTTCTATAGTTATCAAAATGAATGGCCAACAAATCCTTGTCGGGAAGGAATCGTTTGGGCATTATCAGTTTTCTGTTGTTAATACTCTTTACGTACTCCCTTGTAGAGTCATCTACATAATCCAACTTGGTCCCCAAAAACTCATCGGAAACAAACACCACGTAGTCTGGAGAGATACCAATTAAGTACTCATCATACGCTTTATGGAAAAGCACATTAAGACATAAACCATTTTGCGGATTAGTCCTATTCGACTCGTCTTCACTCCAGCCAATAATATGACAAGCATGAAGTAGTTTGGGATTATTGATGCCAGTAATACAGCACTTGTTTTCATACGACGATAACACTGTATCCCTAAAGAAACTTTGATTGATTCTTCGCTTTACCTCCTGGGTTCGCTCAGTACCTTTAGGTAAATCGTGAATATCAATGGTCAAAGAATCTTCAAGTTCCTTGTTCCTGAACTTTGCCAATAGCACTTCTGCATCATAAGCAAGTTGGTCCCAATGGCCATAATACTTATTCCAGACAATCTCATCAAGCTTACCAGTGTGGCCAAGACCACCAACGCCTCTTTCTTTCATTTGAGGGTCAAAACTGGCAAGATTCCCAACCTTACGGACAATAGCACCAGGAGAACGACCAAGTAATTGCCCTAAATCTTTAACAAACTGCTTAGTCCCTGAGAATTGGCCAAAAGGATTCCGGCAATACTCATAAAGTACCACCGTAATCTGTTCTTCTGTCCAGTTGTCTCTTGCCATAATTTTATTTTTGTTTGAAGCCTTCTTTCAGAATATTAAGGAATAATTCATTGTTTGCTTTAGCATCTTTAATAAAAGCATCAATAGATAAGATATACGTTCCAACCTTATATGGCTTACTATCATCAGAAAGGTCTGTGTACCACTCATTCTCTTTGTAATAAAGGCTGTCTTTTGAATAAAGTGGAGTATAATGATTGTTTCGCAATGATAATTTAAAATCGTCCGTGAATTCCACGATGCCATAGAACCACATTCGTTGTATTTTATTGGGGAAGTGTTTCAGTAGTTTTACAGCTCGTTGCTGTAATTGACTTTCGGCTTCTTCCGTTTTTGCCAAACTTATGCCTCGTTTTTTTAATTCAATAATTACAACATCTACAGAGTTATTCTCTGCTTTTTCGGGATTATCTGAAAACATTATGACAATATCAGGCCTGCCATCATCTTCAATGTTATTTGCTTTTTGAGTTATCTCGTCAAGGACTTCTGTCATTGTTCTCTCGCTCATAGCTGTTGTGTATGTCATGTATTTATTGTCTAACAACCACAAATTGTTAGAGTAAATGCTCTCCATGTCGCCTTTTTTTAACACAGAGCGTTTGGGCAGTATAAGGTTGTGCAGGTCTGCTTCCGAGTTTTTGTCAGTATATTTTTCTATCTTTTCAATGATTTTTTCACGATACAAAATGTATTGTGCCAAAGTTCTTGAAGAAATGTCCAAAGCCTTATCGTATTGTGCATCATCAAGCGTACTTGCTTCTAAGATTTCTTTTTGAGCTTTTAGGAACAATTTTTGGGCATCATCGATGGTTTTTGCTCTAGGGATAACACCAATTTCACTATTGTTAAAATAACCGACAAGGTGAGGATATATTTTTGTCAGATTATCTTTTTCTTTCCCTCTTTTTTCCTTGACGAATGGAATCTCTTCCCCAATAACTTCGGCAACTTTCTCTCGGAATAATGTTTTTGTCGTTTTTAATGTGGTTTCTGATAGAGTAAGAGATTGTCTAGACGAATCTGTTTTACCATCAAATATAGAGGATCGTAGCAGGAAATATAGGGAATATCCTGTTGCAGGAAGATTTTCTACCGCTATAATATCATTTAAGATATTGGTACGTTTGTCCACACACAACGCAGTCATTAAGAAGGTGGTTTTTGAAGGTTCTTCTTTTATGATTGCATAATCCATATTTGTCTCCGTAAACCATTCGATTAGGTCTGTATTTACAGGAACAGTTTTCAGAGAAGGAATATCATTGTTTGTTACAGAAACGCTATGGCGACCAACAATTTGCTTTGGTTTTTTATTTGGTATTGTAATGGAAAAATTTATAGAAAAGTCAATTCCATTGGTTTTCATAACATATAACCGAGGAAAGAACTCTTGAATCACAACATGGCTTAAATATTCAGGTGTAATTACAGAATAGCTGCTGAGTCTTTTTAGGGAGCATTTGTCAAATGTAAGTTTTGTCTTCAATTCAGATTCCTCACAAGGGACATTGAGCATATCGGCGGTTTCTTTGTCAAAGTCTTGATTATAAGAGAAAGTCCTATGGTATCCCCCGTGATAACTGCTTATAGCAATCTCATCAAAATAAATCAAATAAACCAATCGTCCTACTCCTTTGTGAGTTTCTTCTTCAACCTTTAACAATTCGCAGAATTTATCATATCGTTCATCGGTAAAACCTTCTCCATTGTCAATAATTTCAACTTTTAGAGTTTCTTGCTTCTCAAAAGAATCAATAAAAATATGAATATCAATGTTAGTGGCATTTGCATCTAATGAATTTGCAATTGCCTCTTTGAAAACCATCTCCAATGATGGATTCTGGAAAAACAGCTTGATGGCTTGTTCGGTATTGACTTTCATGGTACTAAATTGAGAGGTTTTTGGAAATAAATAATATCAAAGACCCCAGATACTCTGAATTCAGATTCCAGTGCTGAGGATTTCCGTAGTTTCGGTTGGCTTCTTTTATCAACTCTTTTTGACTTCTTGTTTCTCCCAACAAGGCTTCGAGGTAGCCGTATATCTTGGTCTTCTTGGCTGGGATTGTTAAGGGCGGTGGTGTTCTGCCTGGGATGTCGAGTTGTACCAGTTCCTGTTCGTAGTGTCCCCAGCAGTCAAAGATGGGCTGATTGTTGGGATTGATGATGTTCTCTAAAAGGTCTTCCAGTGCCCCAGCGTCTTTGTTGTTTGGCAAAAGGAATAGTTCAAAATCAACACCGTTTTGTTGCTTCCAAGCCAGTACGTCGTTACGACGAGCTTCGAAGTCTGTGTCAGCATCAAGGATGACAAGGTTTACACCTCCATTGTCTGTAGTACTGTGCATACGCTGTAAAGCAGAAATGCCTTTGAGATTCGTCCAACCCTCTAAATTGACAATGCGTTCATTGGGGACTGCAATTCCAAAGCAATGTTGGATGTATTGCTTGAAGAATACCACATCAGCAATGCCTTCGACATATAGTGTGTAATACTTCTCGCTCATAGGGCAACGCTTCTGATTTCGATATTATTCTTGCAGGCTTCGGCAAGCCCCTCGTAGGGAAGGCGGTAGGCTTGATGTCCTTTGAGTTTTGTCTGCTCCAGTGTGTACAGGCTTAGTTCGTTCCTATATTCGGTGTGCTCTTCCAGCATCTCGTTCAGGCGGTAAAGCGTCTCTTTGCTGTGCGTGGTCACAAACAGCTGCTTGTTGGTGTCAATGGCCAAGGAGAATAGGGCATACCACAACTTTTTGTATGCGGAGTAATGAAGTCCGTTGTCTATTTCGTCCAGCATGATGATGTGTGTCATGGGGTTGGCAGCGCATGCAGCTATGCTCAGGTATCGCCTCAGGCCGTCGCCAGTCATGCGAGAGGGCAGCATCTCTGCCATGCCCTCAAATCCTATGTAAACATCATCATTCAAAATCTCGATGCTGTTGATTCGTTCATCAAACAGTTTCAATAGGGATAGCGCAGTCTGTTTTTTGTTCCGCTTGAAGAGTTCTGCCAAGTCCCATGTTGTGTTATTGGATAGCAGGTCGGCTGGTATTAGCCATCCACGAAGTCTCTCCATATAGCCATCTGCTATCTTGCGGTTGACCACGATTCCGGCAGGATTGATGCGCAACCAACTTTTGTACTCCTGTTTTTTTCCATCGGCAGTCATGTCAAAGTTGATTTCCAACGTGTTCACATATACCACTGCCCCAGTTTGCTGGATGGGTTCATTTTTAGGCTCTGCCAGCTCGTCAAAAACATAAGTCAATCCGATATTTAAGTGTCGGACATATCCATCGGTCTGCTCCATTGTTAGGTCGGGGGGAGTGGACATGTCTAAATTGTGAAAGAAGTATTTTGTGTCTAAAAACGTGCTGAACGACTTACGTGCGCGGATAGTGTTAATGGCCTGTGGCATGTCGGGGTTTGACATGTTCAAGGATAGGTCGATGGCCTCCAACACTGAACTTTTGCCAGAATTGTTCTGTCCTAAAAGTATGTTGACACGCCCGAGGTTATCTAATTTCAAATGGTCGATACCTCTGAAGTTTTTGATTTCGATATTTTTAAATCCGTCCATTGCCGTTTTTTATAGTGAAATATTATTATATAATATGCATTGCAAAGATACGAATTTTTCCTGGGTTTTCGGGTTTTTTGGTAGGGAAAAAATATTTTTTGTATATTTGCATGGTGGATGTTTTGGGGAAGGTTGGCGTAAGATGTTGTGGGGCTGTGAGTAGGGCCGATATTTTAACGATAGAAGAACGTTATTTCTATGTTTGTATGACGATATTCTATCGTTGAAATATCGTTGATGTATCGTTGAAGTATCGTTGATGTGACGAACCATGATTGGTTTTTCAGTTTTTGACAATATATTTTTTCAGTTTTTGACAATATAAAAAGTACAGGATTATGGCTAGGTTGAAGCACAAAGGTGTCACCCTCAGCGGGACACTGAGGAAGGACGGGGTGGCGTTTTACACCCGTGGCGGTAAGGTGATTATGCGATCGGCAAAGAGCGAGCAGCCGTTGCGACGCACACGCGGGCAGTTCGTTGCCAGGCAGCGGTTGGCGCATAACAACACGCTGTGGAAACGGCTGCGCGATGCGGCAGAGCCGATGTTTGCGGGCAGCGTGACGGCTTACGCCCGTTTCCGCACGCTGATGAGCAAGCTGCCTGTGGTTTTCTTGACCAAGAAGGAGCATGAGAATATGGCTTCGCTGCTGTTGGAGGGGATGCCCGTGAGCGACGGCCTCTTGCAGGATCTGGATTACCACCTGGGCGAGGTGGAGGGCGAGCGGGCGTTGCTGACGTCGGTGAGGATGAAGGGCGCGTTGCCCGAAGGGGCTGAGGCGTTGGATGTGGCGGCGGCCCTGTGCGGTGCGGATGCCGACCTGCAGCGGGGCGACAGGCTGCGGCTGTACCGTTTGTGCCAGAAGGAGGAGGAGGGTGTGCCGAAGGTGTATGTGACGGCCGAGGAGTTGCTGCTGGATGGTGATTGCGGGGGTACGGGTTTCAGCGGGTTGGCGCTGCGGTGCGTGGAGGGACGTCTGGCATTGGTGGGGGATGAGTTCCTCGACGAGATGTGGGGCTGGGCGTTGGTGCGCATCAGCGGCGAACGGTGCTCGAGCCAGTCGGTGGCGACGCGTTGCACGCTCTATGAGCGGTACACCACCGAGGAGGCACTGGCCCGCGCGGCGGAGAGCTACGGCGGGCTGACGGATGCGCAGTGAGTCGGGCGGCCCGCAGTCCGCGACGATTCACGGCATTGCATCGATACAATATAGCATTGATTGTGGCGTTATTGAATAGTTATGGCACAGCCGATCAGTATTTCTGAGCATTTCGGGTATCGCAAGTTGTTGCGGTTTACCGTCCCGTCGATGGTGATGATGGTCTTCACGTCCGTCTACAGCATTGTGGATGGGATGTTTGTGTCGAACTTTGTGGGCAAGACGGCCTTTGCGGCCGTCAATCTGATTTTCCCGTTCCTGATGGTGCTGGGTGTGGTGGGGTATATGCTGGGCACGGGCGGCAGCGCGTTGGTGGCCAAGATGCTGGGCGAGGGGCAGAAGGAGCGGGCGCAGCGGGTGTTCTCGCTGCTGGTGGCGACGGCAGTGGCGGTGGGTATCGTGTTCGGTGCCACAGGGATTGTGTTCCTGCCACAGGTGTCGCTGTTTCTGGGTGCCGACCAAGCGATGCTGGACTTGTGTGTGGAGTATGGCCGCATCCTCCTGTTGTCGTTGCCTTTCTTCATGCTACAGTATATGTTCCAGTCGCTGATGGTGACAGCGGAACGGCCTAGGATGGGGCTGGTGGTGACGGTGGTTGCGGGGTTGATGAATATCGTGCTGGACTTTGTGCTGATTGTTGTGCTGCACATGGGGCTGCGCGGAGCGGCATGGGCGACGGTGGCCTCGCAGGTGACTGGAGGCTTGATACCGGTGGTTTACTTCCTGTTCCCCAACGGGTCGCTGCTGCGGCTGGTGCGGCCGGTGATGGATTGGCGGGCCCTGCTGCAGGCCTGCACCAACGGGCTGAGCGAGTTTTTCGGCAACGTGTCGGGCTCGGTGGTTTCGATGTGCTACAATTACCAGTTGATGCGCTATATCGGCGAGGACGGCGTGTCGGCCTACGGGGTGATTATGTATGTGCAGTTTATCTTCTTTGCAGTGTTTTTAGGCTACACAATAGGGTCGTCGCCGATAGTGAGTTATTGCCACGGGGCAAAGAACTATGCCGAGTTGCACAATATCTTCGCCCGCAGCCTTCGGATTATGGCGGTGCTGGGGGTGCTGTTGACGGCGGTGCTGGAACTGCTGGCTTGGCCGTTGACGGCGGTGTTTGTGGGGTACGACGAGGCGCTGTTTGCGCTCACGCGGCGGGCTTTCATGATATACGGAGCATCGTATCTGTTGGTGGGGTTCAACTTCTACGCGTCGGCCTTCTTCACTGCGCTGAACAACGGCATGGTGTCCGCCCTGCTGGCCACGGTGCGGGCATTGGTGTTCGAGACGGCGGCGGTGTTTGTGCTACCGGCGGTGTTCGGGGCTGGGAGTATATGGTTTTCGGTGGTTGTGGCGGAAAGCCTGTCGCTGCTGATGTCGGCGGCGCTGCTCCTCGCCAACCGGAAGAGGTATCATTATTGACGAGGGTATTCTGTGTTGGCCAAAAAGTGAGTTTAAAATAGTGTGCGGACGGTTTCTGAATTGCGAAATTGCATTTTTTTGTCGTTTTTTGCCATTAAATCCATATTATTCCAATTTTTATTTGTATATTTGCAAGTCAAAAAATGATGCATTATGGTAGAGAAAATAAAGATAAGGAACTTTTTATCGTTTAAAAATGAGATAGTTTTCAGCTTTGAGGCCTCGAAAGATTCTTTTGCCGAAGGAAGCCAGGTTGTCAGAATCAACGAGGATGTGCGCCTGTTGCGCTTTGGGGTGGTGTATGGCTATAATGCATCGGGCAAGTCTAATTTGCTCAAGGCTTTTGATTTTTTACATGGTTTTTGGTTTGATAAGCACGACTCGGTAGATGAGCCAATAGATATTGCCCCATTCAAACTGGATGAAGAATCGCCACGGATGCCCAGTGGGTTTGAGCTAATTTTCTGGGTTGACGGAGTGAGGTATAAATATCAGCTGGAGTTGGACAGGGCACAGGTATATAAAGAGACGCTTTTTTGTTATAAGACATCAAGGCCGACAACCCTTTTCGACCGGCATCTTGATGGTGAGCAGTCGATTATTAAATTCAATACTGAGGTTTTGGGAACCGACCAAGAGGCAGAAAAGGCCATCACACTTGCCTGCCTGAATAATACTTCTGTTTTTGTAGCCCGCAGCACTGTGAACACCAGCATACCGCTTATTGATGCTGCCCGCAACTGGATGAAGAACCACATGATGAGGGGCATTTCCCCTGCCACCTCACTGGTCAGCTTTGCGCAAAGAAGGTGTGCTGATGACGGACTTTTGTCACAGTATCTTCTGTCTTTTCTGCGTGAGGCCGACTTTAATATAACTGGTATCTCTGTTGAGAAGGATGAAAAACCCTTACCTCCGTTGTTGGTGGATATGGTGTCGCACGCGACCACGATACCGCAGGACATGAAGAATCTTTTTGCTGAAAACAGATTAGCGACGCAACATAGAACGGTTTTTGAGCACACCGTGGATGGGGGCAAGACTTATCGGCTTATGGCCACTGACGAGAATGACGGGGAGGAGTCGAGAGGCACGATGCGCACGTTTGGCTTGGAGTCGGCCTTGTACACGGCAATCAAGGGCGATTCTTTCCTTACAATTGACGAAATAGAAACCTCTCTTCATCCAAAACTGTTGGAGAAGATTCTGTTTGAGTATCTGCGTGCAGAATCGAAGTCGCAACTTATTGTTACCACCCACAACGACGGACTGCTGGATTTAGTGGGCGATTTGTTGCGAAAGGATTCGGTATGGTTTACAGAGAAGAACGGAGCCGGGGTGACAGATTTGTACAAGTTGACTGATTTTAGGGGAGTGAATAGATTGTCGTCCATAAGGGAAGCATACAGAAACAAGAGGTTTGGTGCAACCATGAATTAATATGGCAAAGAGGGATTTAAAAGATACTGTTGAAAATCAGTATTTCAAAAGAGAGTCAATCCCCGTAGCGGGAGAAGAGGGCACAAGGGAAATGAACCCTCTGCTCCCCTTTATCATTAGCGGGGGTAAAAATACTGAACGGTATTATTTTAAGCATATTAGTCATATCACACCATTTATATTCAATATCAAACCAGAATATTTTGGAGATGAATCCCAATATAATGTTCGCTTCTCGGAAATAGTTGATGAGATACTTCGGAGAAATGGAGAAGACTCGCGCATATTCTGCGTATTTGACTTAGATACCATCATTGGAAATAAAACTAGAGAGAACAGCCTTAAAGAGTTTGAGAAACGAGTAAAAGGAAAGGCCACACTTTGCCCCAGTATGCCGAGCATAGAATACTGGTTTTTGTTGCATTTTGAGGACTGCTGTGAATTGTTAAAGGACTGGAGTGATATTTCCCAAAAACTGGCGCCATATATTAGAAGTTATTTTCCTGATAGCCATGGAGTATCTTTAAAGAAATTATTGAAGAGTGAGAAACATGTGAAAGATTCCGCTTGGGTAGAAGAATTGTGCAAGGACGGCAAGTTGGAACTTGCAGTTAGTAGAGCGGAAAAGAATATTGAGGCAGCCCGTAATGCGGGCACTCTTGAGGATCAATCGTACTCATTTGTATATTTGGTTTTCAAAAACTATTAACAAAAACACGAAAAAGAAATGAGGACTTATCAACACGAAGTGAAGTATTATGAGTGCGACCGGATGGGGATTACGCACCACTCGAATTATGTGCGCTTTATGGAAGAGGCGCGTGTGGACTGGATGGACCAGGTGGGCTACGGCTTCGACCGCATGGAGGCCGAAGGGGTGGTGTCGCCCGTGGTGAGCGTGGAGTGCGTGTATAAGCATCCCACTACGTTCAAGGATGTGGTGGAGGTCGAGGTGAAGGTGGCGGAGATGAGTGCGCTGAAGATTGCCTTCGGCTACACGATGCGCGTGGGGGACAAGGTGGTCTGCACGGGTCGCAGCGTACATTGCTTTATGGAAAAGGGCAGGCCGGTGAAGCTGGCGGACCGTTTCCCGCAGCTGTATGAGGCTGCGGAGAATTCGTTAACGTGTTAATGTGTTAATTCGTTAGTCCAAGATCGGGGTAACACTTTGCCAGATTATCTCGTTGTTGCGTCCCTTCGGGACGCTGGGGTCAGGGGGTATTGAAGACCCCACACTGCGTTCCTTAGTGTGGGGTTATTAAGATTCAGCATCTTCGATGCTGTTGAAAAATAAACTTGGGCTTCCGATAATCGACTAACACATTAACGAATTAACGCATTAACATAATCAAATCTCTTCATATCGGTAGGAGACTTTGTCGGCGCAACGCACCACGAGGTAGGAGGGTGTGTCGTGGCCCTCGTTGAGATTGTCGGTCATGACGTAGGGGACCCCGCCAAGGGTGTGCTCCTCCTTGTGGTGGAAATGTCCCATGAGGAAGAGGCTGACATTGTGGGCGCTCATCAGGTCAAGAAGTTCGTAATACTCCTCTTCGGGCAGGTTGGCGGCGGGGGTGGTGCTGTAGTTGTAGGAGGTGCGGAAGAGACAGGTGTGGGTGGCGACCACCATGTGGCGGTATTCGTCGCGGTGCTGCAGCTGTTCGCGCAGCCATTGCAGCTGTCGGCGGCCGTGGGTGGCGTTGCCGCTGTCGAGGAAGATGAAGAGGTCGCGGGCTCCCCCTGTGGTCTGCACCGTGATGGTGTAGGTGGAGGTGTGGAAATACTGCTGGAAGTACTGCTGACAGTCGAAGTAGATGTCGTGGTTGCCGATGGTGACGAAACAGGTGTCCGCAGCCGCGTTGCTACGCAACAGGCTGTCCAGCTGACGGAAGGGGCGTGGGCCGCGCTCGTTGGCGATGTCGCCGTTGATGATGCTGAAAAGTCCATTGGCGTCGGCTCCTTCGGCACGCAGAAAACGCTCCACGCGGTCGGTGTTGCCCTCCAGGTGGATGTCGGAGCAGACGTAGATATTGTATTGGTCGGGGGCGTCGGAGATGACGACGGCGGGATGGCTGTCGTTCCAGGCAAGCCATTCGGCCACACGGTCTTCGGTATGTGTGCCGCTGGAGAAGAACATGCCGGCCACATCAAGGCGGTTGCACGAGGTGGCAAGCAGCAGGGCAATGGCGGCGGGAATAAATTTTCGTGTTGTCATAGGTGTGGAGTGTTTGGTTTGGATTACAGGGTGCGGATGGCTCCAAGGTGGAGGAACCAGCCGTCGTAAGAGGCGGTGAGGTTGAGCGAGCCGACGGGATGGAGGCCCACTTCGGCGTAGAAGGCGGTGCTCTCGGGCAGCCGATACAAGGCTTTGGCGCTGAAGAACCAGTTGGCCACGCGCTCGATGATAAAGTCGTTGTAGTTGCTCCAGCGGAGGCCGACATTCCATTGGTGGGGAGCAAGCTGGTTGTGCCACCAGCCTTCGGCGGCGAACATCACGTTCATGGGTTCCAGCACCGTGCCCATGCCGCCGTTGTTGCGTAGCACCAGCTCGGCATGGTAGCGGTTGCAGAGCCCCAGGTGGAGGTTGACATGCCGTGCGTACCAGCCCACCTGCAGCGCACCGGTGAACTCCTGCATATTGAGCGACGGGTAGTGCCGCCACAGGTAGCTGTTCTCCAGCGTCAGGCATCCGTTGTTGGTGGTCAGCAGGGTGGCCACACCGCCCAGCTTGGCGGCAATGCGGTTGCTGCTGACGTATTCGGCACCGATGCCGAGCTTGAAGGCAGGGGCCACCTGCCAGTCGAGCATCAGGGCGCCGCCGCCGATGCCGTCGGTGGCATAGTGGAAATCGTAGAGACCGTAGCCTGTCAGCGTAAGGGGATGGCTAACGGAGTCCGGCTCCTGGCTGTGGGCGGAGGGGGTGGCCATGAGCAGCAGAAGCAGTGGGAAAAGGTATCTCTTCATGGGTGGGAAAGACATTAATGGAGGTGTGTGTTATCGGGGATTCTGTAGAAGTTGGGTGGAGAGTTGCTGCATCTCCTCCAGCAGTTCGTGGTTGTGCTCCAGGAGGTTCCAGATGCCGTCCTCGCTCAGCACACCGCGCTTCAGGTCGGAGAGCAGCAGGCCGCGTTCGTCGTCGGCCAGGTCTTTGCGCCAGTCGTCGCTGCCCAGATAGGCGGCAAGCATGTCGATGGAGGGTTGAGCGGCCTTGTATGCCTCAAGGGCAGCCTCCAGCTGGTTTGCTGCTGCAGTGGCTTGGTCGAGGTGTTGTTCCATTTCGCGTATGCGTATCATGTGTTTGTCGGAATATTTGTTTATTGAGTTTGCAAAAATACACTTTTTTTCTCATTTGGTAAAGAATCGTTCGCCGCACCGAATTTTTTTGGTATCTTTGCAGTGCTTTCCCGCAACCGGAACCGGTGCTGCCGCAGGCGGTATCCTCCTGTGTCACGGAGTTGTCCCGCCGATGGTTGGCAGTGGCTTCCGCGTCCGGTTGCCGGAAGGTGTAAGGAAATCCAAGCGTGCAATGAGATGGCTGATATTCGACAACCCGCCCGACTGACCGAGGCCGTCGCCCAGCTGCTGGGGCGCGCGCCCATGCTGCGTGTCGTGCTGGCATTTGCTGCCGGCATCGGCTGTGCCGAACTGTTCCCATCGGTCGGGATGTTGCTCCCCGCGCTGCTTGCCCTCATGGCTGCCGGTGTGGCAGCCGTAGGTGCTTCTGGACGTGTGCGGTGGCTCACGCCTGCCTTTCTGCCCTTCCTGTGGCTCCTGTTCATGGCCCTTGGTTTCTTGACCGTCACCCACCATCGCACCACTCCGTCCGATGGGTTGCCTGCGTCGGGCTGGTGTGTGGCAGACCGTGAGCCTGCCCTTTTCAGTGTACGCCTTGCCGACACCCCCCGCAAAGCTCCCCGCACCTATAAAGTGGCCGCCCGTGTCGAGGCGGTATACGACGGCGCTGTCTGGCAGGAGGCCGACTGCCCCATCCTCCTCTATCTCCATAAGGACAGCTCCGCCGCCGCCCTGCAGTATGGCGACCGGCTAGTTATCCACGCCAGCCCCCAACGGCCGGACAGCAGTGTCAACCCCTATCAGTTCGACTACCGCCGCTATCTGTTGCGCAAGGGGATTGCGTGGCAATGTTATGTGGCGCAAGAGGGGTGGTACCGGCAACCCGATAGCCTTGCAAGCCACAGGGGACTCCTTGCATGGTCCAAGCGGGTGCAGCGGCATCTTGTCCAGCGCCTGCAGACCACAGCCCTCAGTCAGCAACACAAAGGCATGGCGGCAGCCCTGCTGTTGGGATGGCGCGACGACCTCGAGCCCTCGACCCTCCTCCACTTCCGGCAGGCGGGCATCATGCACCTGCTCTGTGTTTCGGGCCTGCATGTGGGTATTGTGGCGTGGCTTGCTGGTCTGCTCTTCCTTTTTATGGGCAAACTCCGCTGGCAGCGGGTGCTGAAAGGCTCCGTCCAGCTGTTGGCCATCTGGGGTTTCACTTTCGTCACAGGCATGGCACCCTCCACCCTCCGCGCCGCCGTGATGTTCTCCCTGTTGCGGATAGGCTACATGGCGCAGCAGCGGCCTCTGGCACTCAACAACCTCTGCACCTCCGCCCTGCTGCTCCTCTTCGTCAACCCCGGGCTACTCTTTGATGTCGGATTCCAGTTTTCCTATACGGCGGTGGTGGGTATCCTGGCTTTGCAAGACCCTTTGCGTTTGCTAGTTAAACTGCCTTTCGAAAAGCGGTGGACGGCTCCTGTGCGCTACGTATGGAAATTGGTCTGCCTCACCCTCTCCGCCCAATTGTTCTGCATGCCGCTCCAGCTGTACTATTTCCATGAGGTCTACACCTGGTTCATCATCGCCAATCTGCTTATCGTGCCGTTTGCCGGTCTCTTGCTGGCAACGGTGCTGGTTGTGGTGCTACTGCCGCAGGCCTCAGGGCTGGGGCATGCTGCGGTATGGCTGGCTGGGCAGGAACTCCATCCTGCCGACGGCCTTGCCGCCTGGGTGGGCGGACTGCCCTGTGCAGTGCTGGACAACCTCTATTGCAGTCCCTTCATGTTTGTGCTGCTAGCTGTTGCACTATTGCTCGTCACGCTTTTTCTCCGCAGCAGGTTGCGGTGGCCGTTGCCTGCGGCCGCAGCGGTGCTGATGGTGGCGGCGGTGTGCCTCACGGTGGTCAATACGAGGGCGGCTAATCGGCATGAGGTAGTGGTGTACAAAGCCGACCGGCATCTGGCGGTGGAATGTTTCGACGGCCGCCACAGCTATCTGGTGTGCGACAGCGTTGTGGCACGCAATCCGGAGGAGATACGTTTCCAACGTGAGGGGATGGTGAACCACTGCCGTACGCTCTCCACCACAGTGCTGCCTGTCGACACCGTGTTCAACGACGGCCGCTGTGCACTGCAAGGCGGCATCCTCTGTTTTGGGGAGGAAAGGATTGATTTAAGTTTAGAACAGAGAAGAAGTCGGCGCTGACGCTTCCGCTGGTGGGTAGGAATTGCTCAGCGGCGTATCAGCACATAGATGAGATAGCCGGCGACCAGCATCGGCACTAAGCCATACAGTATCGGCCAGATGGCACTCACTATCAAGCCCACGCCCATGATGGCCATGACTTTTACGGCCATCTGTTTGCGTTCGGGCAGCACCTGCATGGCCAGGTGTAGCTTGCTGCGGGAATCATGCCATTTTGTCATTACGCGCTGCCACCACCCACCGATGGCACTCACTTTGCGGCCACGGTGATCCACCGTCTCCGCTTTCATGGTGGGCATCTTTTTCACCCGCACGGCAATCTTCTTGCGGTAGGTCTTGCCGCCCATGGTCACGGCGATGGTGAGGTGTGTGCGCCCCTTTGAGCGGTTGAGGCGGAAACGTTTTGTGCCGCTAGGTTCGAGGGGAATCTCAGTGGCGCGGAAGCCGTTGTCGAGGGTCAAAATGGTCTGTTCCGAGCCGGTGCAGTCCCACTTCACTTCCACCACGTCGCCCTCGGTGACGGTGTGGCGGTCTATCTCGAAAATCATTCTTTGCTTGTCCATATACCTCGTAGAATCAAAAACCGTGCCACACGTGGCGGCTCAAGGGGTGAGCTGGTTGCCCACCATGCGCTGCATGTAGGACTGGATGATAGCCTGTGTGCGTTCGGTGTAGCGGGCGAGGCGGCGGTCGTCGGTAGGCAGCAGGTTGTGTTGCAGCATGGGGTCGGTCTGGATGTTGTACCACCCCACGGGTTGCTGGCCGTCGAAGAGCAACAGGTGGCCGTCCTGCACATATTGGTACACGCCGTTGTTGTAGTGGATGGCCCAGGTGAGGCTGTCGGGGGTGTGGAGCAGGTCGACACCGTAGGCGATGTATGGACGGCGGCAGCCCGTAAAGCCGAGGAGGGTGGGCATGATGTCGGTTTGCTGGGCCACGGCGTTGCTCATGCCGGTGGGTAGCTGGCCGGAGGGGGAGAAGAGGATGATGGGCACGCTGAAGGTGCCGAGGGGGGTGTTGTAGGTGCGCTCCTCGTTGATATTGGTGTGGTCGGCGGTGATGACAAAGAGGGTGTTGCGGTACCACGGCATACGGCTGGCTGCAGCGAAGAAGCGGCGCAGGGCGTGGTCGGTATAGCGGATGCAGGTATGCAGCGGGTGGCCGTCGGCGCGGAGACTGTCGGCGTAGCGTTCGGGCACGACGAAAGGATGATGCGATGTGGCGGTGAAAAGGGCGGTCATGAAAGGTTGCGGCAGCTGCTCCATGACGGCGGCGTAGTACTGCATGAATTCCTCGTCCCAGATGGCCCAGGTGCCGTCGAAATCGTCGGCTCCGCCGAAACGGCTGTCGGCTTCGTACTCGGTACGGCCATAGTAGTGCTGGAACCCGGAGGTGCGGGCAAAGGCCTGGAAACCCATGGAACCGTTTTCGGCACCGTGGAAGAATGCGGTGGTGTAGCCTTGGTGCGACAGCTCGCCGGCAATGCCGCTGACGTTGTTGAGCGAGTAGCCGGTGACAAAGAAGGGTTCGACAAACATGGGTATGCCGGAGAGGATGGAGGGCATACCGTCGATGCTCTTGCGGCCGTTGGCGTAGGAATGGCGGAAGGTGAGGCTGTGGGCGATGAGCGAGTCGAGGAAGGGGGTGTAGCCGGGGTAGTCGTTGTATGCACCGAAGTATTCCTGACCGAAGCTCTCGAGAATGATGACGACGATGTTTGGTGAGTGTGTCAGGGAGTCGGCTCCAACGTCGCAGGGGAGATGGAGGGGGCTGTAGATGGCGTTGAGACGGTCGTCGGGGAAGTACTCGGGGTCGGTGAAGGTGGTCTTGCCCATGGTGCGCAGCAGGGAGAAGGGAGTGTTGAGCACAATGGCTGCCTCGTCGGGACGGTTGACATACTGGTTGGCGTTGCTGATGGTGATGGGACGGATGGCCGTGGAGGCACCGCCGCGCATACCTATCACCGCCAGTGGGGCATAGAGTAGCACACAGCCGAAGGAGATGAGCAGGTACTGCCAACTGCGGAGGGGTCGCGGCGAGGGGTTGTTGTAGGGATGGCGGTAGAGCAGCACGAGGGCGGCGATGAAGGCCAGTCCGATGAGGACAAGATACCAGTGGTGCAGTATCTCCACCCCCACGATGTCGGCCAGGTTGCCTTCGTTGCTGAACTCGGAGAAGAAGGTCCAGGTGGTGCGCCGTCCGCTGTAGCGGGAATAGACGGTGTCGACCAGGTTGAGCACAAGCATGAGGGCGTTGACCACCACATAAAGCGCTTTGAGGACGGTACGCCAGATGTGGCCAGCCGTCAGTTTGCGTGGCAGGGGGAGGAGCACCAGCAGGATGTAGAGGGTGTTGGTATAGAGGATGGCGGAGGTGTCGAACCGCAGGCCGCCCACCAGCAGACTGCCTATGCTGAGGCGTTGCCACCCCTCAGAGTAAAGGTCCCAGAACTCGCAGACGTACACCACACGGCAGAGCATGTAGAGCAGATACACCAGCAACAGGTTGTTGAGCAGGCGCAGCAGCGAGACGGGGTGGCGGGAGGCAGTCATGGACAGGTGCGTTTAAAATTGGAAATAGATGAAGGGCTGGAGGTCGGCAGTGATGAACTGGTAGGCCACAAACACTGTCGCCACAACCACCACGGCCATCAGCCACACGGGCATGGAGGCGAACCAGAGACGGTAGCGCCGTTTGAAGCGGTCGGGCAACCAGTGGATAATCATGCCGATAATGAAGACGATGAAGACAGGCGCGTAGTTGTCGAGGATGTCGGGGACTTGGCTCCAGTTCCATTGTCCACCGATGCGCTCCACCATCTGGGTGGCGGTACGCCAGGCGGTCTCGTTGGCCTCGGCGGGGTCGAGGTTCGAGCCGCTGCGGAAGAAGAGTCGCGTGAAGCTGATGAAGAAGAAGGTGAGCAAGGTGTTCCACACGGTGACCAGTCCGCTTTTGAACCGCGAGGGGCGGTATTTGCCACCCCACAACAGGGGCACCACATTGAGCAGGATGATGGCCACAGCCACTACCAGGAAGGCGAAGTGGAACATGCTGAGTACCGGAACGGGGAACCAATGGTAGAGGCATTTCACGGCAAGGTATACGAGGATAACGGTGAGGATGCGGGCGGCAGGGGTTTTGGTTTTCCACCACTTGTACACCAAGATGCCGATGCCGTTGAGGGCACCCCAGGTGATGAAGTTGAAGGAGGCGCCGTGCCACATGCCGCCAAGGAGCATGGTGTCGAAATTGTTCAGATTGGTGTCGAACTCGCGTTTGCGTTCGGGCGAGGCGGCATAAAGCAACACCAGCAGCGACACGGCAAAGGCAGCGACAAGGGTGAGCCAGAGGCTCTTGGCCATCAGTAGCACCACAACGAGCATCACCGCCGGGATGATATAGGTGGCGGGAGTGGCGTTGCGGTTGCCGCCCAGGGGGATGTAGAGGTAGTCCTTCAGCCAGTTGCTGAGGGAGATATGCCAGCGTTTCCAGAAACCGGCGGCGTTGGTGGCCTTGTAGGGCGAGTTGAAGTTGAGGGGCAGGTAGAAGCCCATGAGCATGGCCACGCCGATGGCTATGTCGGTATAGCCGGAGAAGTCGGCATATACCTGCAAGGAGTAGAGCAGCAGGGCGGAGAAGTTCTCGAACGAGGTATACAGCAGGGGGTTCTCAAACACACGGTCGACAAACGAGACGGCCAGCCAGTCGCTGAGGATAAGCTTTTTGCAGAGTCCGTTGAGAATCCAGAAGATGGCGATGCCGAACTGGCGTCGGCCAAGGAAGAAGGGTTTGTAGAGCTGGGGAATGAACTGGTCGGCACGGACGATGGGACCCGCCACAAGCTGGGGAAAGAAGGTGGTGTAGAAACCGAAGTCGAGGATATTGTCGGCATGGCGCACTTTGCCTTTGTACACATCGACAATATAGCTGATGTTCTGGAAGGTGAAGAAGCTGATGCCGACAGGCAGGATGATGGCGTTGGCTATGGAGTAGTGGGTGGAGGCGATGGTGTTGAAGATGTCGGTGAAGAAGTAGGCGTATTTGAAATAGCACAGCACGCCCAGGTTCACCACCACGCCCGCAATCATCAGGGCACGGCGGCGCTTGGCGGTACTGCTGCCGCTTGTGGCTTCGCGGTTGGCCAGGTGGGCAAAACGCATGCCAAGGAAATAGCCCACGATGGTCGCAAAGATGAGCAGACCGACATAGAGGCCGGATGTCTTGTAGTAGAAGAAGAGGCTCACCAGGAACAGATAGCCGTTGCGCCAGAGCCGGCGGCCTTTGCCCATCTGGCGGCCTTTGCGCCCCAGCGACACGATGAGGCAGAAGAGGGTGTAGACGATGAAGAAGAAAGCCCAGAAATGGAATTGGGTGAAGAGCAGCGGATGCTCCGAGTCGAAGGCGAAGAGGTGGGTGAGGTATGTGAGGAGGTCGTTCACGGATTGGCGGAAGGGTTAGCGTTTGGACAATTTAGGTGCGGGCGAAGGGGAAAGTTGCGGTTGGCGGGCGACCTCGTTGTAGAGCGCCTCGTAGAGCATGTCGCCCACCAGCCGGTAGCCGGCACGGGTGAAATGGACCTTGTCCTTCTGTGCAAGGCCGGCTTTCTGCCATTTCTCCATCGATCTGAGTCCGCCCATAATCTCGAACTGGTCCCAGACGGCACCGCCGGTCAGTGCCGCCAGCCGGTAGAACACCTCGCGGGCCAGGGGACCGTTGGTGTTCACCGTATAGCGGCGGCGGACTTTGCGGTAGCTGTCGTTGTTGGTCACAAAGATGAAGGCGCACTTCGGGTTCACCTTGCGGATCGAGTCGCACAGGGCCAGATAGTTGTTTTTGAAGGCAACGGTGTCGAAATCCCTTTCGTGGGCATCGTTGATGCCGATACCGAAGATGACAAGGTCCGGTCGCAGCAGCCGCAGATCGTCGGCAAGGGGGCATTTCAGGTAGTCGGGTACGGCGGCGCCGTTCACACCGATGGAATGGTACGAGAACCCCGGCTGGCGGTTGCCGAGACAGACCCCCGTGAGGGTGAAAGTCTGTCCCGGGGTGCAGGGCAGGACGATGTCGAACGAGTCGGTCGGTTGCCGCAGGTTGAAGACAAAGCGGTGCGTCGAGGAGTCGATATAGGAGGGCGCGATGTCGCGACCCTCATAGCTCAGCAAGGGGACGACGCCTTGTGGCGAGGAACCCAGCACCACGATGTGGCGCACACCGTAGTCTACGGCCCTGTCGGCCGCAAGCAGCTGGATGCGGGTGGCTGTGTCCTTGGCAGTGATGGAGATGCCGCAGAGCCCCATGGGGTATTCGGGCTCCTTGTACACGTTGCGGGTCAGGATGACCTTCTCCTTGCAGTGCACCTTATAGTCGTCGGGATTGTTGCACCTGGCTGCCGCCGAATAGGGGAAAATCATGCCGCGACCCCCTACCAGGTTGGGGTACTGCTGCATGATGCGCGTGCGCACCTGGTTGGGGAAGACCCCGGCCTGCACGTGCGAGCCGCCGATGTGGACGATGTTCACCGTGCCCTGCCCCGTGGCGGCCACGCGGTTCCATTTATTGAAAAAATAGCGCAGGGTGGACGCGCTGCTGTCGTAGTGCAGCACATTGGCCTCCTTGTGGATAAAGGGATAGGCGTTCTGCCCCTGGCAACCCGTGGCCCAAAGCCAGAGGGCCGCGAGGATGAGCGAATGGCCGAGGGTGCCGCGAGCGGTGTTATTCAGCATCGGCCACCTCCCTCTCTGTGCCGACGGTCGTGTTCCGTCTCATTTTATAGAGTGTGTACATATTTTCGAAAGCTGTAGCCAAGCGGTCGCCCATCACGTCGGCGCCCCGTTGGGAGAAATGAATATAGTCGCCGCTCCCCAACCCCTGGCTCACCCAGGCCGACATCGAGTTGGCGCCCCCCATGGCGTCGTAGATGCTCCAGAAGGCCGCCCCATGGGCGCAGACCGCCTCGCGCAGCGCCTCCACCACGCGGGGAATCCAGGAATAGGAATATAGGTCGCCCTCTTCGGTACGCCTGCTCATGTCCGACGGACCGACGAAGAGTATCCGTGCCCCGGGGCAGCATTGGTGCAGACGGTCTATCTGTCTGCCCATCTCGTTGGCATAGGCCTGAATCGAGCGGTCGTTGCTGAGATAGGGGACGGAGTTGCCGCCGAACTGGAGGATGATGAGCCCCACGTCCATCAAGGCGTAAGCCTGCGTCAGCTGGTCGCGGTTGATCTGCGAGAACTGGTGGCCCGAGCATCCCCGCATCGGGATATTGTCCACCGCCACACCGGGACCGTCGTCCACCATCACGCCGTAGAGGTCGGCAGCCCCTTGCACCGCGATGCGCAGCTCGGTGGCGGTGGAGTCCAGCCGCCAGTCGAAGAGGTGAACACCCGCAGTGGAGTCCTCCTGCTCGGCAGTGTAGCTACCCGCCCGCAGCGTGGCATGCAGCGGACCCGGACGGTTGCAGAAGAGCAGACCCACCCGGCCGAAACGGCCGAGCCTGCTGTCGCGGTTCCTGTGGGTGGTGGCCCTGATGCTGCTGGTGGCCGAGCCCGCCACATGGAAGTCCTGCACCATAGGGCCGTAATTGCCGCCCGCGCGCACTACGATGCTGTCGCCGAAAGGCGACTGGCGCACCAACGCACCGCTGCCGTATGTGCTGACGGAATAGGAAGGGATAAGGGTGGCAAAGGGCACGAGCCCCGGACCGCCGCCACCGAAGAGAGACTGCAGCCGCGACCGCAGACGGTCCGACATGCGGTCCATCTCAATCTGCGAGTCGCCATAATGGACGATGCGGATCGTGCGGCCCGTCCTGCCCGTCTTCTCCAACTGGGCGAAGAGAGTGTCGAAGAAACGGTCGTCGCCGTCGGGAAACCAGAAGCGGATGTCGCTGCTGTCCAGCTGCCGTCGGTAGCAGGCCATGGAGTCCTGCAACGAGTCAAGCCTGGCAGCAAGCGAGTCCTGTTGGCGGAGGTAGGCCTCCACATCGAGCTCGTGCTGCGGATTGAGTATCTTGGTGAGTGTGGGGAAACGGAGATTCACCGTGCCGATATGCCAGCGGCCTTGCGGAAAGAGATAGCACACTCCCGCCAGCATGGCAATAACCACAGCCATAAACAACAATATCCGCCAAGCCTTCATCTTGAATTCATCAATTCGTCAATCGACTAACACGATAACACATTAACACGATAACACATTCCGAAAATCACTTATTCAATCGTTTCAGCTCCTGGATGTCGTTGTACATCTCCTCCAGTTTGCGCTGCATGACGAAGATTTTCTTCTGCCTGTCGGCCGGCATGGCGGGGGAGCCGAGTACAACGGCGTCGTCGCCAATGTTGCGGGTGACCCCCGACTGGGCAGCAATGGTGACACGGTCTCCTACTTTGATGTGGCCGACAATGCCCACTTGCCCGGCGATTATGCAGTTGTCGCCCACCTTGCCGCTGCCTGCGCAGCCCGACTGCGAGGCCATGACGGTGTTGCTGCCGAAGGAGACGTTGTGGGCTATCTGGCAGAGGTTGTCGATTTTTGCCCCTCGGTGGATGATGGTGGAGCCCATGGTGGCACGGTCAACGCAGGTGTTGGCGCCAATCTCGACATCGTCCTCAATCACCACGTTGCCAATCTGGTCAATCTTGCTGTAGGAGCCGTCGTCCGTGGGGGCAAAGCCGAAGCCGTCGGCACCCACCACCACGCCGGCGTGGAGGATGCAGTTGTTGCCCACCTGGCATTCGCGGTAGATTTTCACTCCGGGATAGAGGATGGTGTTGTCGCCTATCTTGCAGTAGTCGCCCACATACACTTGGGGGTATATCTGAACGTTGTTGCCTATCTGCGCATGGCGGCCGATAAAGGCAAAGTCGCCCACGTAGCATTTTTTGCCCAAACGTGCGGAGAGGTGGATGCTGCTGCGCAGTGAGCGTCCCCGCTTGGGACCACTGGCGGAGTTGAACATGTGCAGAACTTTTGCCACACAGAGATAGGGGTTGTCCACGCGTATCAGGGTGGCGTCGACAGGGTGTTCGAGAACAAAGTCGCGGCTGATGAGGATGGCCGCCGCCTTCCGCTCGTAGATGTAATGGGTGTACTTGGGGTTGGCAAGAAAGGTGATGCCCCCTTCGTCTACCTCCTCAATGCGGCAGGGTTTCCAGATGAGAGCGTTCTCGTCGCCTTCGACGGTGCCCTTTAACTTTTGGGCTATTTGTTTGGCTGTGAATTGCATGTCAGATAAGGTTCTATATGTTTAAAGGTTTCGGTGTCGATGATAGGGATATTCAAGATGTCGGACACTTGGTTGAACGCCCCTTTCTCTTCGCGCATACGAACGATGGCTTTGGCTTGGTAGTAGTCGAGATAGGGATGGCGTTTCAGTTGGTCGATGGTGGCAGTGTTGAGGTCTAGACGTGTCACCAGCGCACTGTTGACGGTGAGGTGTGGCGCGATGTCGGCATAGCGTGCTGAGTCGATGCCATAGACTTCGTGCAGTTGTTCCTTGCAGTAATAACCTCCCAGCAGGGAACGGTATTTCAAGATACGGCGGGCGATGGTCGGGCCGATATTGTAGAGCTGGACAAGGTCGAGGCTGTCGGCACTGTTCAACTCAAAAACGAGGGATTTCTTTTTGGGGAAGGCATGCCAAGCCGAGGCTGATGCCATTGGGTTGGGGTGGGACGAGGGGGAAAGACTGTCGGTGGTTGGGACGAGGCTGTCGGGTAGAGGAGGGAGGCTAGGGCTGGTGCCTTTGGGCTGAGAGGCCAGCAAGACACCTGTGGCCACCAGAAAGAGGATGGTGAGCCATACATAGCCGCGACGACGGGTCATTCCTCCTTCCATTCCAGTGTGCCTCTTTGATGAATAATATGGGGTTCGCGGAACTCGTCGTCACTGTCGAAGCGGTCGCCCAAGGTGATGCGGGCTCCGTTCTTCGAGCGGAGGGGTTTGTCGCTGTATACCCTGTGCTGTAGCTGGTTCCAGATGAGGTCCTGCAGGTAGACCGTGTCGCCGTTTTGGAGGTCGACGATGACAACGCTGTCGCGTAAGATGGTCTCCTGCCGTTTGTCGTACGACACAGCATAACGTGCCGTGAGGGTGCCGGTGGGTTTGTTGTAGCCATTGAAGAAACGCATCTTGATGCCCTTTGGGTATTCGGTCTTGGGCTCGGGTTTGCTGTATTGGCACACCAGGGGGGCCTCCATCAGCAGTTGCAGGCTGCCCTTCTCGCTCCGGCGGATGTGGGCGTTGTGGATGGTGCTCTCTGGCAGGGTGTGCGGCTCGAAGATGCGGGTCTTCTCGATGTCGTTGCCACAGGCCGAAAGAAAAGAGGCAAGAAGCAGGATGGCGAACCTGCTTCTTGCCTTAATTAACATTGAAATGCGTGATGGCATGAGGTGGGGGTTAGCGTGTGCGGATGATGGTGCTGCGTCCAATCCATCCGGGGACAGTGTAGGAATGTCCGTCGATGAGGTCGAGCATGAAAGCGTCATTCTTTTTGGGGAAGTAGCTGGAGTATGAGCTTATCAGTTTATCGACGAAGCTGATGATTTCGTCGGTGGGTTCAACCTGCTTGGCGTGACGGAGTTCGTCGACAGCTGCCCAGTAGGCAGAGCGTCCGCCCATGCCGTCGTCGATGCTGCGGCTGCTCTTGGCATAGGCCTGAGCCAGCTGTAGATAGGGTTCGCCTTTGGTGCGGTCGGTCTCGGCGGCATTCAGGAAGGCGGTGCGGGCTGCGCTGTAGCTGCCTTGGCCGGAGTAGGAGAGGCCGAGGATGATGTAGGCACGATAGCGGTCTTTCTTATCGGTGAGGCTCTTGAGAGCATCCTGCACATATTCTACAGCCTTGCCGTACTGTTTCTTGCTCCAGCACATCTGGCCCATGCGCATGGCGGTGCTGGGCGAGGGCTCGAGTTCATACAGCTTCTCGGTGGCATCGAAGAAGAGCGGGTTGTCCTCGGTGCAGCCTTTCTTAATCATGATGCCGGTAATCTTCTTGAGGAGGGCGATGTTGTTGGAGTCGGCCTCGAATTTCTTCTGGTAGATCTCCTTCAGCTGGTCGCAGGAGGCGTAGGGGGAGAAGACCGATTCCACGCTGGCGATGTAGGTGCGGATCTTGGCAGCGTTGACGCTGTCGTCGGCCTCTACATTGAGGGTGAGGAGGGAGTCGAGGAGGTCGCTGGCGATGTCGTAGTTATCAACCACAAGGGTGGGGTCGGCGAGTCCAGCCTGCACATAGTCGACAGTAGATTTGAAGTAGAGGGTGACGTAGTTCTCGTCAAGCTCGTGGGCACCCACACGGATGGCGTCGGCATAGGTTTCGTAGATTTCCTTTACAGCCTTTGGACGGAGGGTGCTGAGGTCTTGGGCTTTCATGGCTTTGACCTTGGCCTCTTCGCCGAAGTACTGGATGCGCTGGTCGTAGGTACGCATCAGCTCGTCGATGTATCCTTCGCGTTCTTCAGCGGTCTGGGCAATGTTGATCATAGACTTGATGATGGTGGAACCGCGCTGATAGACGGTCTTGCTGAAACGGGGGCAGTGCTGAAGAATCTGACGCCACGGCTCGTAGCAGTCGGTATAGCTCTTCTGTTTGTAGAATTCCTGATAGAGTGAAACGTTGCTGATGCAGGCAACGCTGTCTTCGGGAGTCTCGCCCCACTTGCTTTGGGCATTGGCTGCAAGACTCATGCTGAGAGCTGCAGCTGCGATAAGGACAATTTTCAGTTTTCTCATGGCTAATAATTGTTATCGTTGTTTGATATTTAGTGTTATTTTATTTTCGTTTATTGCATGTGGCTAGTTATATTTGCGTTTTACGAACCACCGTTCGCACGAACCCACGGAGATGCCGAAGGTGACCACATCGCGGCGCAGCAGGTCGGCGGTGCCAAGGCTGGAGTATCCCACGCTCAGGGTGAGAATGGAGCGTCCCTTGCGCATAGGCAGGCGGATGCCGAGACCGCAACCCGTCTCGTTGATGCTCACGGGGTCGGTAGCCGAGACGGTCTGCAGGGTGAGGATACCGTGGGAGTGATAGACACCTGCCGTGATGCCTATGCGTCCCCAATAGGTGACGGCACCGGGGTTGCCCTTCCATTCACCACCGACGGCAAAGCGGTAATTGGGTGCCGACCGGAAAGCGGTGGAGCCGAAAAGATTGTAGGAGGGGTCCTCGCGGTAGTCCACGCCGCTGTAGGGCGAATAGTATCCGTCAATGTCAATCTCCCAGCGCTCGTTGCGCTCGAATGCCAGGCCTGCACCGATGGTGAAGGGTTGTATCAGGGTGCTGTTGTAAGTGTCGCTTTCGCCGCGGGCGGGGAAGATGGTGTCGAAGAGATATTCCATCGATGTCTGGCGGTGGAAGGTATAGCAGAGCGACTGGTCTTGGACCTGCATGGTGCGCGGCACACGGCAGGTGACACCCAGACGCATGGTGTATTTGGAACCGAGGGGCTGTGTGTATTGTGCTCCCAGGTCGAAGAGGAGGTTACGCACGTAGGTGTTCTTTTGTCTGCGAGAGTTGATGTAGAAAGTGGTGTCGTTGCCCGGGAACTCGTAGGTGATGGCACGTGTGATGTTGCCGTAGAGGAAATCGACATTAAAGCCCAGCGACAGCCGTTCGCCGATATTGAATCCGTTGCCCCAATACAGCTGCGACACGCCCCCGTGGCCGGCATAGATGGTCTTCACATTGCCCAGTCCGGCGGGGTCGCTTTTGGTCTGCACCGACTCGTAGTTGGACTTGCTGTAAGGCAGCAGGCCTGCCGAGGTCTTCCACCACTGTGTGATGGGGAAGGCCACTGTGATGTAGGCCAGGTTGCCGTCGGCGTCGGTCAGCCGGTTGACGTCTTTGCGCAGCACACTGGTCTGAATGTTCAGCCCGATGTCGAACACAAAGCTCTCCGTCTCCACCGCTGCATAGGAGGCGGGGTTGAAAGGATTGATACTGTTGCGGGCCGCGCGGGCATACACCGTACCTCCCATCCCGAAAGCGGTAGGCATGTTGTTGGGCATATCGCTCAGACCGATGCCGTACTGCGAAAATGGGATGTTGAAGTTGTGTTGAGCCTTTCCCTGTCCGGGCAGGCTGATGGCCGCAAAGGCCAAGGCGATGATGAGTAGGTGTCTATTTTTCATTTTCTTTCAGTATCTCGTTAAGTCCAGTCATCACCAGGTTGGGATGTCGTTCGACGGTCAGCCGCGCCAAAGAGCCTTCTTCTGTCAGTCTCTCGGCGTCGCCACCGGTGACGAGCACGTTCACCTGGCCGTGAAGGGAGCGGTAGTGACGGACGAATCCCTCTACCGCAAAACGGGTGGCCGTCAGCACTCCAGCCGTAATCGACTGGTCTGTGCTTCTGCCGGTTACCACATTTTGTTCTCCTGTCACATTCTCTAATAACGGCAATCGAGCCGTAAAAGTATGCAGGGCATGGAATTTCATGTCAATGCCTGGCAGGATAGCCCCGCCGCGGTAGGTGCCGGAGGCATCGACAAAGTCGACAGTGATGCAGGTGCCGGCATCGATGATGAGGCTGTTGGCGTGGGGGTGAAGCCGCCAGGCTCCGCAAGCCGAGGCGATGCGGTCGGCCCCCAAGGTCTCGGGGGTGGCGTAGTCGATGGCGATGGGCAGCTTCGAGGAGTGCGAAAGCAGATGCACCGGGCGCCCGGTAAGGGTAAGCGGACGCAGGTCGGCATTGCCCGAGGCGCATACGATGGCTCGCTGCCACGCCACTTGCCCGCAGAGGTGGGCAAGCCCCTCAGTGGTGGTGACACCGAGGTCCGCCAGTGTGTCCTCTTGGAAGAGGGCCCACTTGGTGCGGGTGTTGCCTATGTCGAGGGTGAGGTTCATTTGTTGTAGGAGTTCATGGCGCGGTCGGGGCCGAGGGTGACGAACGTCTCGACGGCTTTGCAGGCGGTCTGGATGCGGGGCTGGATGACGGCTTGCTCGTCGGGGGTGAAGGTGCCGAGCACATAGTCTATCTGTTGGCCGCGGCCGAAGTTGTTGCCTACCCCTATGCGCAGGCGGCAATAGTCGGTGGTGCCCAGGAGCGTCTCGATGTTTTTGAGTCCGTTGTGGCCGCCGCCGCTGCCTTGCTTTTTCATGCGCAGGGTGCCCAGGGGCAGGGCGATGTCGTCCACCACCACCAGCAGGTTGGTGAGGGGGATGCGCTCGGCCTGCAGCCAGTAGCGCACTGCCTCGCCGCTGAGGTTCATATAGGTGGTGGGTTTGATGACGACCACGGTACGTCCGCGCAGTCGATATTCGGTGCGGTAGGCGCGCCGTTCGAGCGTCCATGGGGCGTCGGCCTGTTTGGCCAATGCTTCTGCCACCATGAAACCGATATTGTGGCGGGTGCCTTGGTATTCGGCGCCCACGTTGCCAAGTCCCGCTATGAGGTATTTCATGCTGTCTTCTTCGCATGGGGCTGGTTTGCAGCCTCCAAGCAGTTTTTTAATCCATTCCATCTGTTTGCTATCGGTCTGCAAAGTTACGACTTTTTTTTTGATTGGCAGGTGTTTTCCTTTTTTATATTCAGGTGTTGACGCTGTAGGGGGCAGCTGTTTTTTTCTTGTGTTCGGTTTTTTTTTCGTATCTTTGCATTTTGTTTTTAACTTTGTCGATATGAATATTCTTCTTGTTGGTTCAGGCGGGCGTGAACATGCTATCGCCTGCCGTATTGCGGAGAGCGTACGCTGCTCCGCTCTGTATGTGGCTCCCGGCAACGCCGGTACGGCCCGCGTGAATAAATGCTGCAATGTGGATGTGGACCCGTTGGATTTCGAGGCGTTGCGTGCGGTGGTGCACAGGCACGATATAGATATGCTGGTGGTGGGTCCCGAGGCTCCGCTGGTGGCGGGGGTGACGGACTTTTTTGCCGCTAACAGCGACCTCCGCAATGTGATGGTGGTGGGTCCCGGCAAGGCGGGCGCCCAGCTGGAGGGCAGCAAGGATTTTGCCAAGCAGTTTATGCAGCGCCACGGGATCCCCACGGCGGCTTACCGCTCGTTTGCGGCAAGCGAGGCGGCGGAGGGCGAGGCGTTCCTCGGCTCCCTGCAGGCGCCTTACGTGCTGAAGGCCGACGGCCTGGCGGCAGGCAAGGGGGTGCTGATAGTGGACAACCTCGACGAGGCTCGGCACGAGCTGCGTGAAATGCTCGAGGGTAAGTTCGGGCAGGCCTCGGCGAAGGTGGTGGTGGAGCAGTATCTCGACGGTGTGGAGCTGAGTGTGTTTGTGCTGACGGACGGCAAGCATTACAAGATTCTGCCTACGGCCAAGGACTATAAGCGCATCGGCGAGGGCGACACGGGCCTGAACACGGGCGGCATGGGCTCGGTGAGTCCCGTCCATTTCGCCGACAGGCGTTTCATGCAGAAGGTGGAGGAGCGCATTGTGGCTCCCACGGTGCGCGGACTGAGCCGCGACGGCATCCCGTACAAGGGCTTCATCTTCGTCGGTCTGATGGCTGTGGCCGACAGGGCTACGGGCGAGCTGGACCCATACGTGATTGAGTACAACGTCCGCATGGGCGACCCCGAGACGGAGTGTGTCTTCCCGCGTATCACGTCCGATGTGGTCGACCTGTTCGAGCGTGTGTGGCGCGGCAACCTGCAGCAGACCGAGCTGACTGTCGACCCCCGCGCGGCGGCGTGCGTGATGATGGTCTCCGGCGGCTATCCCGGCCATTATGCCAAGGGTAAGCCCATCCAGGGGGTGGATCAGGTGACCGACTGCCAGGTGTTCCATGCCGGCACCAGACTGGCCGACGACGGCACGCTGGTCACCTCGGGTGGACGTGTGCTGTGCGTCACGGCTCTGGCCGACTCTATGCCTATGGCCATGCTCAAGTCTTATCAGGAACTGGCCAAAATCAGCTGGGAGGACTGCTATTTCCGCCGCGACATCGGTCAGGACCTCCTCAAGATGCTGGTATGATTAGTGATTAGTGATTAGTGATTAGTGATTAGTGATTAGTGATTAGTGACGGGTGATTAGTGATTAGTGATTAGTGACTAGTGATTAGTGACTGGTGATTAGTGATTGGGCTTGTGGCCCCGTTGCTTTATCCCAATCGGTCGTTGGAATATACCTATTCGAAATCTCCTACGGAGAATATGTCTGTATAACAACGTGATATGCTATTAAACGAAAGCCCCTACGGGGCAGGAATATTCTCCATGCATTGCACGATTAGGCAGATACTCTGTAGGTGTTTTCGGTTTCCTAATGACCGATTTGGGTTAACCCCACTTGGGTCGTTCAATCACGGCTCGATGCTGCCTGCTTCCCGGCTTGTTTTTCCGTTATCATTTCGAGTAACGATGCTATAACGATCCTGTAACGATGCAGGATTGGACGGCCCCTCTCCGTAGCGAAGGGGAAATGGTTGCCGCTCCACGGCGCAGGGCAGGCAGAACATATAATGTAACCACTAATTATTCATTTTTGAAGAACACGAATAGTACGAATAGCACGAATATTAATTCGTTAGATTAGTGTAATTCGTGTTCAACATTAATTATTGGAGGTGGCCATAAAAGGAATGCGCCGAATGGAGGGACGGTCACTGCTGCCCGTTGCGGGCCAGGCGGCGCCAGCGGACGATGCCCATGATGCAGAATAGCTCGAAGACTACGTATAGCACCGCCGAGGCATAGTTGCCCGTGAGCCAGAAGAGCGTGATCATGATGGGCTCGACGATAAGCCACAGTATCCACTGCTGCCAGTATTTCTGCGAGAGCATCCACATGGCCATGATGGAGAGGGCCGAGGAGACGCCGTCGAGCACCGGGTACTGGCTTTCGCCCAGGGTGCGGAGCAGCCACCACAGCACCACCGTGAGGACTGCCACCACGGCAATGATCCACGGCAGGAAGCGCGCAGGACAGGAGCCGACGGGTCGTTCGGTGCGGCCGTTGCCCTGCACGATGCCCCGCCACACCAGCAGTCCGTAGACGGACATGACAAAGTTGTAGCAGCAGATGGCGCCGTTGGCATAGATGCCCGAGGTGAAGTCGATGACGATGTAGAATACCGACATGAGCAGGCTGAGGGGCCAAAACCACCGGTCTGCCCTATATTCGCTGATGATATAGGCCAGGCCGATGGCTGCTCCGATTACTTCGATGGGGTTCATTGATGGCTGGTTTTATTGATTGGCTAAAACCTGTAGAGCACTCTGGCCGTAAAGTTGCGGCCGGGCTGCTGGAAGTAGCCGCGGTCGGTGACCACACTGTGCGCCGTCGGGTCGTAGTAGGCGCCGCACCAGGCGTTGGTGCGGTAGTTGTGGTTGAGGATGTTGTTGACGGCCAGCTGGCATTCCAGCTCATTTCCATTCGGCATATTGAAGGTGTAGGCTATGCGGGCGTTGAGGAGGAAGTAGGCGTCGAGCTTGGCGGCAGCGAGGCCGGTATTGTCGGCATATTGTTCGCCCACGTATTTGCCTATGAGCTGCACTTTGGCGTTCTTGACGGGACGGTAGGTGAAGACGGCTGCACCCACCAAGGAGGGCGAGAGGGCGAGGTCGGTGGTGCCGAGAGACACTCGCTGGTGGTCGGACCAGTCGGTGTACCAGAGGTCGGCCACGTAGTCGACAACCTTGTTGGTGCTGAGGGTGAGGTTGGCGTCGAGCGAGAAGTGCTTGTCGAAACGGTATCCACCCACAAGTTCGAGACCGAGGCGGTAGCTCTTGTCCACGTTCTCCATGAGGGCGTAGCCGCTCTCGGTGATGAAGCCGTTAGGGGTGAGCTGGTCTTTGTAGAGCATGGCGTAGAGGTTGGCGTGGAAGTGGAAGTCCTGTTTCTGCAACTGATAGCCCAGTTCGATGTCGAGCATGGTTTCGGGATGGATGGGGTGCTGGTTGCCCACGGCCTCTTTGATGTCGGCGCGGGCAGGTTCGCGGTTGGAGATGCCGGCCACGGCGTAGAGGCGCTGCTCGCTGCTGAGGAGGTAGTTGACACCCACCTTGGGGTTGAAGAAGAGATAGGTGGTGTCGAAGGGTATCTTGCCATAGTCGTCGTCGGTGCCGGCAATGGTGTATTTGATGAAACGGGTCTGCAGGTCGGCATAGAGGTTGAGACGGCTGTTGATGTCGTAGTTGAGTTTGGCGAAGAGGGCGGCGTCGTGCTTGTGGGAGGTGTTGAGGTACCAGTCGGCGAAGGGTTTGTCGGCGGTGAGGGTGGTGCCGCGATGGTCGATTTCGCGTTGCAGCCAGATAACCTCGCCGTGGTGCTCGCCGTCGTAATAGAGATAGCTGCCGCCGAAAGTGAGGGCGAGTGAGCCGCGTTCGTAGCGAGCCGAGAGGTTGGCGGTATAGGCGTTGTTGGACATGGGCTTGCGATAGATGAGGTCGCTGCGGCGGAAGCCGAAGGCCAGGGTGTCCATACCATAGCTGTCAATTTTCCTGTCGCGTTTGTAGCTCTCGGTGTAGCCGAAGCCGTGGGTGTAGTCGAGGGCGGCGTTGAGGGTCCAGAAGTCGCTGAGGAGGTAGGAGTAGTAGAGCTGGTAGTGCTGCTGTTTGTAGTTGTCGGTCTCGAAGGGATAGTAGGTCACGTTGCCGAACTGGTCTTTGATTTTGCCGCGGCCGTTGTAGCGGGGGTCGGCGTCGAGATCCTCGGCCGAGGCTCCGTCCCAGGTGATGCCGCTGTGCTGTTCGCCGAGGATGGCAATGAGTTTGAGCACGGAGCGGTCGCTATAGTGGCTGGCCGAGAGGAAGAGGCTTTGCTGGTCGGTCTGACCGCCGCGGATGAAGCCGTCGGAGGTGAGGCCGTTGTAGGCGGCATCGAACGAGAAGCCGTGCGTGGTGAGGCCGGAGCCGGCCACAATGCCATACTGGCGGGGGTTCCACGAGCCCCACGAGAGGTCGGCGGTGGCGTATGGCTTGGAGGCAGTGTTGAGGGTTTGCAGGTTCATGGCACCGCCGAAGGCTGCGGCACCGCCGTTGCTGGCACCCACGCCGCGCTGCAGCTGCACGCTCTGGCTCATGCCGCCCAGGTTGGGGATGTTGTACCAATAGACTGTCTGGCTCTCGGCATCGTTGAGGGTGATACCGTTGATGTTGACGTTGATGCGGGTGGCATCGACACCACGAATGCGCAGATTGGTGACACCCACGGTGCCGTTTTCGGACGAGGTGACCACACTGGGCTCAAGCTCGAGCATGTAGGGCAGCGCCGAGGCGATTTTGTTCTCCTCGAGCGTGCGACGGTCGATGGTGGTGGTGGTGAGAGGCGTTTTGTTGTTGGCGCGGACGTCGCGAATAATCACCTCGTCGAGGGTGCGCACGGTGTCGCGCTGAGGGGTTTGGGCGGCAAGGCTGCCGCAAAAAAGGGTTGCGGTCAGTGCACAGCAGGCTATCATCTGCTTGGCACGGGGACTGGTGGCCTTGAATTGATAGCGGCCACAGGTGTTGTTTTGTTTCTTCATAGTTGTTTCCTCCGCCGGCATTATCCGGATCAGGTTCGAGGGTGTAATCTCAGCCACAAACAGTTGTAGCACCCCTAAACGATATCCATCCGCTCGGAATCGAGTGCAAAGATACAAAAAAAGATTGAAAAATTGAAAAAATGACGAGATGCCTCCTCACTTTTCTTTTGTCCTGAGGCCCCATTGGAACGACAGTTATTTCAGCCGTATGATGTCGCTCCAGCGGGTGGTGGGGTTTTTGCTGCGGAAGTCGTGCTTGATGATGTTGGCGAAGACCTCGCTTTTGCCTTGCTCGTTCTGTTGGCGATACTGCTGGGAGGCGAGGATGACGGTCTCGGTGCCGTTGATGCGGTTGATGCGGTCGACCACAGCATCCAGCTTTCTGAGTCGTTGCAGTTGGTCGGCATTGAGGTCGAAGAGGTTGAGTTGTACCGGCGACGAGGGGGAGATGCCCATCACTATTACCCCTGCTTTCTTGTATCTGTAGCCGGGTTTGTAGATTTGTGTCAGCACGTCGGTGGCGGCTTTCACTATCTGGATGGAGGAGTTGGTGGGGGTGGGCAGCGTCAGCTCGCGGAACTGCCAATACTGGGGCAGGTCGTCGCGGAAGAAGTTGGTGTTGAGAAACACCGCTACAATCGCGGCCACGGTGTCCTGCTGGCGCAGTTTCTCGGCGCAGCGGGCGGCATAGTTGCTGACGTGCACTTTCAGCTCTTCGAGGTCGGTAATCATGCCGTTGAAGCTCCGGCTGGTGCAGATGCTCTTCTTCTTGGCCATGGCCTCGTCGGGCACGCAGTCGCGGCCGTTGAGTTCGGCCCAGGTGCGGAGGACTACCACATTGTTGAATTCGGCGTTGACCCATTCCGCCGACATAGAGGCGAAGTCGTAGGCGGTGGGCATTCCCATCTTCTCCAGCCGTGCAGCATAGCGGCGCCCTATTCCCCATACATCGCCGATGGGGAACAGTTTCAGTGCTTTCCGGCGTTTCTCGTCGGTGTCGATAAGGCAGCAGTGGCGGTAGCCCGGGTAACGTTTGGCAAAATGGCTGGCCACCTTGGCCAGGGTTTTGTCGGGAGCGATGCCGATGCTGACGGGCACTCCCACCGAACGGGCTATGCGTCGGTGCAGTTGTTCGCCCCATTGTTTCAGGTCGACCGACTCCATGCCGTCCAGCATCACAAAGCACTCGTCGATGGAATAGCGGAAATAGCGAGGGGCCTCCTGCCGGATGATGTCCACCACGCGGGCGGTCAGTTCGCCGTAGAGCTCGTAGTTGGAGGAGAAGACGGCAATCTTCTCGTCGGGGAACTGCTCGGCGAGCTTGAAGTAGGGCATACCGGCTTTGATGCCCATGCGTTTGGCTTCATTGGAGCGAGCCACGATGCAGCCGTCGTTGTTGGACAGCACTACCACGGGCTTCCCCTTCAGGTCGGGACGGAAGACCCGCTCGCAGCTTACATAGCAGTTGTCGCAGTCGATGATGCCGTACATGGTGGTATCAGTTCTCTCCCCTGCCACCTGGATGCCAAGCGCGGATGGTCCACACCACTACACCCCATACCTCGAAATCGTCGGTACTGTCGATACGGATGGGGTGATAGCTCTTGTTGGCGGGACGCAGTTCGATATAGCCATCGGATTTGTGCGAGAGGTCGAGATATTTGATGGTGAACTCGTTGTTGACATAGGCCACTACCACATCTCCGTCCTGAGCCTCGACCGAGCGGTCGATAACGGCAATGTCGCCGTCGTTGATGCCGGCGTCGATCATGCTGTCGCCGTCCACACGTCCGTAGAAGGTGGCTTCGGGATGGCGTATCAGGTCGCGGTTGAAGTCCAGCCCCTCGTGGGCGTAGTCCTCGGCTGGCGAGGGGAAGCCCGCTTTGAGCGCCGAGGCCAGTTGCAATTCGAGTCTTTGGCCAAACTCGCTTGGAAGGATAGTCACTTTAGTCATCTCAATATCAGTAATAATGTATATTGGCGGGAGCAGGCCGCCAATATGCAAAGATACAATAAAAAATCACTTTATTCAAAAATCAGAATCCAAAGACCAGACCCACTTCGTGGACATTCTCCAATGGACCTTCAATGTAGGAGGGGAGGAGATTGGCTGTAAAACTGAGGCTGTGGAGGAAACTGTTGGGGAATGTGATGCCGACGCCAAGCGTCATTTTCCAGGGGTTGATTCCTTTCAACCGGCGGCCACCGATGATGTTGGAGACAGGTGTGACGGCACGCCCCGGTGTGAGGCTGAACAGGTACCCCGGGCGGTTGTGGCCACGGGGGTAAAGGTCGAAGGTGAATGGCAGTGTGGCGTAGAGGGCGAAGTTTGGGTAGAGCCATGTTGTCTCAATGATTTCATCGGATGAAGTGTACTCTTCGAATGCATCTAAGGAATTGGATCCGTGATAGGAATAATCGTATTTTGCCCCTCCCAATCGAAAGGCACGGGTGTTCAGGTATCCGTCCACGCCCACTCCCATAGCCATCTCGTAGCGGGGATTGGATGTTGTGCCGCCGCCGGAGACAAGGGCAACACTGACGCCTACTCCGGCGTTGAGGTAGCTGTACTCGTAGCCAGAAGGTGCGGTAGTAGAGCCGCCCACTTGTGCGGTGAGGTGGAGGCGTCGGCTTTGGGGAGCAGGAGGGAGTACCTCAGCCGTGGTCAGGGGGGATGGTATCGCAGGAATGGTTTTAGCGATGTTTTCGGCAGGCGGTGTTACCGTCTGCGGCAGGGGCTGTACGGGGTCGTCGTGCGAGGACTCGAGTGCTTGCTGTACGGAGGTATCGAAGGAGACAGGCTGCACCTTGGTAGTGGCAGGAACCACCAGCCGAGAGGTGTGTTTGGCATGAGGGAGGGTGGTTGTGGCATTGGAGGCTGTTGGGGGTGCCGAGGGCGCCGGTTGTGGTGCAGACACTGACATTGGGCTTGCTTCGGCCAAGATGGCACCCACGAGTGAGTCTTGTTCCGGCAGCAGGAGACGAACCATCGGCACACCGACCAATACCAACAGTGCAACGGTGGCCACCGTCGTCACGATGCGGCGTTGTCGGCGAGCCATGCCGCGCACCCGCTTGGCAGCTTCGCTTTGCTGTCGGCGGTCTTCTGCATACTGCTGCAACAGTTGCTCTATGTCTTGGTTTGGATTGCTGTTCATTGTATCTTGTTTCGTAATATGGAATATACTCGGCTCATGATGGTGTCGATGTTGGAGGGCGAAAGACCGGTGAGGGAGGCAATCTCTTTGGTGCTGTGACCCTCGATGTACTTCAGCTGCACGAGCTGTTGCTGCACCGGCGAGAGTTGGGCAATGGCGTTTTCGAGTTGCTGGAAGCGTTGTTCGGCATCGAGGGCTTCCTGTGGAGGAGCATCGGGCAGGGTGTCGGCCAGACTAAAGGCATCTACTGTGGGGCGCCTACGCCGGAGCATATCCAAACACTCGTTGCGCAACGCCCGGAGGCAATAGCCGGTCTTGTCGTCAATCCTGCCCAGTTTCCACCGTTTCGTCCAAAGGCGTGTCAAGGTCTCTTGCACAGCATCGGCGGCCTGGGCTTTGTCGTGCAGAAGCTGCTCCGCCATGCGTCGCATGGCGGGCTGCAGTGAGATGATGTCGCGGATGAACTCGTCGGTGGTCAATGCATTTTAGAAGGTGTAGTTGATGCCTATGTTGAAGCTGGAAAGCTGGCCGGGGCTGGTCATGAGTTGGTAGCTGTCCATCAAGAAGACCCACATCAGGTAGTTCTGTGTCCCGAAAGAGGTGGTGTTGTATGAGACCTTGCTGCTGCCACCCTTTCTGGGATGAATGGTGTAGTGACAGTAGGACAGGCTCAGCACATTGAGATAGAGGTCGGCCGAGAGATGGCTGTTGAAACGGTAGGAGACACCCGGGGTGAGGTCGGCATGCATCGTGGCGATGATGTTGTCGTCGTTCCGTTTGGTGGTACGGGTGTCATAACTTTGGGTGGATGGATTGTAAATGAGCTTTTCGGCAACATGACGCGAATAGGTGTTGCCGTAGCCGGCAGTGAGGTGGGCAAAAAGCGACAGGTGGCCAGTGAGGGGGATGTCGTAGCGTGCATAGACTCCGGCGTTCCAAAGCAGCACCTCGTCGCAGCTGTATTTGGTATCATAGTAGTTGGGATATTCACCTGGCTGTGCCGGTGGGTTTTCGGTCACCTTGTAGCGGTCGCCATTGCATGCGTACGAAATGTTGCCGGTGACGCCCACCGTGAGATGGTCCGCGACGCGGTAGCCCAGTATCAAGCCGGGCGACAGGGTGTAGAGGTATTCGTTGCGTTTTTCTCCATTCTGGTTTAAATGGCAGAAACCGCTGTTGACACCAAGGGTAAATTGTGCCTGTGCCGCCATTCCGGCGACGGCAAGTAGCAGGAATATAATCTTTTTCATGATGATAGGGTTTTATGGGTTGTTCTTCGTTTATATAAACGCGGTGGGTGCGGAAATCTTACAGGTGCATAGTGTTAAATACTGTTAAAGGCAGATGCCACCGCTTCCGGTTAAACCTTGTTACAGCGCTGCACAATAAAGAGAAGGGAGTTGCTGGCATAAACCTGATGGGAATAAACAGTTATCCCCATCGAAA
>Ga0247611_10000780_pt1 | contig 61579 bp, 49 predicted proteins | sample 177DNAGHGhighgp2_FD_192422 | JGI IMG/M metagenome (GOLD analysis project Ga0247611, IMG submission 192422) | Sheep rumen microbial communities from Palmerston North, Manawatu-Wanganui, New Zealand - 1770 DNA GHGhigh gp2 | ecosystem: Host-associated > Mammals > Digestive system > Stomach > Rumen... | reverse complement strand
GTAACGACATCTGGGTGGCTATTGCGGCGGGGTCCCACCTCTTCCCATCCCGAACAGAGAAGTTAAGCCCGCCTGCGCCGATGGTACTGCAATGCAATGCGGGAGAGTAGGTGACCGCCCTCTTTCATAATAAATACCACCCTGACAATCCTTTATGGAGTGTTAGGGTGTATTTTTTTTGCCAAAAAACGATCAAATTGTGTTTTTTTTCGTATTTTTGCACCCAAATTGCTTTTTAGGATGAGAAAATTCTCCTTATTGACTTTGTTGTTGGTGTTGTCGCTGACTATTAGCGCTAATCCCATCACTCGTAAACAAGCCTTGCAGAAGGCTCAGGTGTTTGTCGGCTCCAGGATGAAGTCGGCAAATTCGCCTTTGCGTTTTGCTTATCAGACGAGTGAAAAGTCCGACAGTGCAAATTTGTTTGTCTTCAATATTGGAGCGAAGAAAGGATTTGTGGTGATATCGGGCGAGGACCAGGATGGCGAGGTGCTTGCCTATGTCGATGAGGGAGAATTCGATTTGTCTGCCATGCCCGAGAGCATGATAGGCTGGCTGAGAGCCTATGAGGAATATCTGCAAATGCGGCGTGCGCAACGGCAGCCCGTGAACAAGTTGCAGTATCATCCTACAACAGTGGTTGAACCACTTATCACCTCAAAATGGGGTCAGCGGGAGCCTTACAATTCTTTGTGTCCTTCACTTTATGGCATTCAGACACCCACCGGATGCACGGCTACCGCACTTGCTCAGGTCATGCGCTTTCATCAGTATCCTGTAGAGGCATGCCAGGAGATACCCGCTTATGAGACAAGCACCAACCATATTAAAATGCCAGCACTTGAGCCCACCACTTTTGATTGGGACAAGATGCCCGACGAGTTGTTCCTAAATTCATCACAGGAAAGCATCGATGCAGTGTCGAAATTGATGCTCTATTGTGGTCAGTCTCACAATATGAATTATACGACAAGTGGCTCAGGTGCCTATACTTATATTATCCCCGAGCGATTGCCCGTATATTTCGGATATGCCAATACGATGCATTATGTCTATCGCAAGTCTTATTCCGAGCAGGAATGGGACAGCCTGCTGGTCAAGGAACTGGTGAACCGCCGTCCGGTGATTTACACGGCCTACACCAATTTGAGCCAAGGGCATACGTTTATCTGTGATGGATATGATGGCAACGGTCTCTTCCATATCAACTGGGGATGGAATGGAGTAGCCAATGGATTTTACCGCATCTCGGAGGCTTTCGCCACAGAAGAGGAACTGAACGACAATATCAAGAACTATCATCTCAGCATCGACCAGACAGCTTTGCTTGGACTTCAGCCTTCGGGTGAGGACGATTTTGTGGCACCCCTCAAAGCCATCAGGGCCTATTCCCGCCCAAGCCTGAAAAATGGACGTTCCTACTCCCGCGCCTCTGTCAGTGCGGATTTCACGGGGATTACCATCAAGCAGAAACTCGTCAATACCAGCAAGCCCAACACCACCAATGCCACCAGGTACTGGGCTTACGGGCAGGCTCTCTGTGATGAGAATGACAATGTGCTGAAAGTGCTGGGCAGCGCCACTGCCAGAATCTCTGTGGGTGATACCAAGACCTATGAACTGGTCGATGCATCGCTTGGCGCGGGTCTGGCTGACGGGCACTATACCATCAAGCCAGTCTTCAGGGCCAATACCTCATCCACATGGCGTACGGCGGGTGGTGCCGAGCAAAACTATATCGATGTTGTCGTCGACGGCCTTGATATGACCCTCACGCCCGTGCCCAGGGCCGACTTCGTGGTGAAGGATATCAGCATGGAGAAAAGTTATGTCGTGCTCAAACTTGAAAATCCTTACGAGGCGTTCTATGGTCCTTTGTACATTCGCAGATACAATTCATCCACTGGAAAAATCGCACAGGTTTCCTACGACTATATTTCGTTTGACCCCACATCCAGCGAGCAGTTCGACATATATGTCGAAGACAGCAAGAAATTCGACATTTACAATGATGTCTTCTATCTGTCGGTGGATGATTACGACACGCAGTATTTCTATTGCAGCCTCTCCAACGCCACCATCGAGATGGACAAGCATTTTGAGATTCTCAATCCTGGAGAGACCGAACTGTCGGCAGTGGGCGACCGTATCATGCTCCAGCTGACCTTGGAGAGCAAGAGTAATTTTGACTATGAGAATTATGTCACCACAGAATTGGTGAATAGCCAGGGAGAGGTTGTGCAGACCATCTCGGAAGTGGTGGAACTGAAATCGGGCGCTACACGCGAGTTCTTGTACGAGTTGCCAGTCTCGGATTTCGAACAAGAATACGTTGTGCGGACCACACATAAAGAGTCGCCGAAAACATGGGGCGTGGATTCCATTTCGGGAGTGACGGTATCGCGCGGTGCCATCTACTGGACGAAAGACGGAACCATCAAGACGAAGCCTGCCGCAGCCAACTTCAAGGTTCCAGAGGACGCACTTGCCATCAATGTGCGTGAGGCATACACCTCAAGAGTCACCCCCAACAGCAATCCTAACACCATCTATATGCTTGGCAGCAAGATGGCCAGAGGGCTTGAGAACAAGAACTATGTGAATTCCAGCAACAGAGGTACGCAACTCCATCTCACCGACAGTTGTGATTATTATTTCCCCTGCGAGATGTTGTTCTCTGGCACAGTGTCCTACACGCGTGCCATCCATGAGGATGACAGTCTGCGATGGGATGCCATCACTTTGCCTTTCGCACCCACAGCCATCACAGCCGATGGTGATACGATAGATTGGTGCAAGAGTGCTGACGACGAGGAAGGTGTTTTCTGGATGATGGAGTTTGACGGTATCGAGAACGACACACTTCGCACCCAATACGCCCAGGAGATGCGGGCCGACGTGCCCTATCTTATGGCCACTTCGCAGCAACTTGCTGGCAAGTCGCTGGTGTTCTCTGCCCAAAAAGTGGCTTTCGCCCCTACCAGCGAGTGCATCCGTGATGTCGCCCTGGGCGACACCATCCTGCATGGCACATATTGCCGGGATTCTCAACCAGGCGGATATGTGTTCAGTGAGGGCGCATTGGTATATGCTGAGCAGGGAGAGGAAGTCGTGCCATTCAGGGCCTACCTGACGTTTGTGAAGGAGGAAATGCCCGATACACTCGTAGTGAGCCCAGTGTTGGGAGAAACCGAACAAATCCCTGATCCGACCCCGAAGATGGGTGATGTCAACGACGACGGGACGATCAATATCACTGATGTGATGTTGCTGGTCAACTATATCATTGGAAAGATACCCAGTGTCTTTGTCGAGGAAAACGCCGACATGGATGGCAGTGGCGACTATAATATCGCCGACGTGATGTTGCTTGTCAACATGCTTTTGGAGGATACGCCGGAATCACCGGGCGATTGATGCACATTCCTGGCACTGCAGACTGAAAAAAAACGTGCGAATATTGCAAGTTTGAAAAAAAATGTGTAGGTTTGCAACCAAAAGTGTGAATTGACCTTCCGAAGGATGCATTTTCTGAAAAGAGCGTGGATCTGGACAACCAGAATAGGCCGTAGCAGGGGGTTCGGAGTGCAGTCGCCCAACGACTACCGTTTTCTGCGCTATGTCATCGGCGAGCCCCTACCTTATTATAAATATGAGGTGCTGAAAAACACGGTGACAGACATCGGGCGCTCAATGAGAAAACTATGCCAGCTCTATTTCAGAGTGGCCAACTATTGCCAGCCGGCGGTCTTTGTGGATGTAAGTCCTGAGACAGCGGCATATCAACAGTATGTGACGGCGGGCTGTGAGCGGACCCAAGTGGCTGCGACACATGCCGCGGCTCCTGCCGACTTTCCCGATGTGGCGGGTGTCGTCCTGGCCCGGATGGATGCCCGGCAGGAGGTGGAAAGCACGCTGGGACTCCTCTTACGCGAGGCTCCTGTCGGTTCGATAGTCATCCTTCAGGGAATCTACGAAAGCGATGAGGCCCGGAAACTATGGCAGACAGCAGCGGGGCATGAGCGTGTGGGAGTGGCCTACGACTTATATGTGTGTGGGGTGTTGCTCATGGAACACCGGCAATACAAAAAATGTTACAAAGTAAACTTTTAATATAATTAACTATGAAAATTACAAAAGTCTATACCAAAACAGGAGATGAGGGCACAACAGCCCTTGTTGGTGGTTATCGCGTGAGAAAGACCAATGCGAGAATCGAGGCATATGGCACAGTGGATGAACTGAGCGCCAATTTGGGTTTGCTCGCATCCTATATGAAGGATGGAGACGACAAGACACTTATCATCCGAACGCAGAGAAACCTGTTCACCGTTTGCTCCAACTTGGCTACCGACAAGTCGAAAATGCCCGTTGCGTCTTCCTATACACTCGATCCGGGCGAGGTGGAAATCCTGGAAAATGAAATCGACCAGATCAATGCGAGTATCCCTCCGCAGAACGCCTTTATCCTACCGGGTGGTTCGCATGAGGCCGCTTTCGCTCACGTATGCCGCACTGTTTGCAGAAGGGCAGAAAGAAGGATTTTCTTCATGAATGAAAGTACTCCGGTCGACACCGAAATTCTGAAATATATGAACAGACTCTCAGACTATCTTTTCGTTCTCGCAAGAAAATTAAACTTTATTGATGGTGTGAGAGAAAAAATATGGAAGAAACCTTTGAAATAATTATAAATATCATTACTTTTGCGCTCTAATTAATTAATCTGTAAAAATTTAAGAATATGTATTGGACACTGGAATTGGCATCGAAACTGGAAGACGCTCCCTGGCCCGCTACAAAGGAGGAGTTAATAGATTACGCAATAAGGTCGGGAGCACCTTTGGAAGTGTTGGAGAACTTGCAGGAAATAGAAGATGAGGGAGATGTTTATGAAAGCATCGAGGACATCTGGCCTGACTATCCAACCAAAGAGGACTTCCTGTTTAACGAGGATGAATATTAATGGAAAGTGGCATTAATGCCACTTTCTATGTCTACTGCCTATCTGTCCTCTGTGATGGAACGACATCCTTATTATAATATAAGGTGTTGGAAAAAATGTTTTTTCTTTGCGCAAAGGATAGGTAAAGAAACTACCCATTGAAGGGGGGTAAGCGAAGGCACCTCCAGAAAGAAAGTCGGGAACTAAAAAGGTTTAACGACTATAAATAAAGGAAATTTGTCATTTTGACATATTGTTAACACGTGTTACAAAATCTAAAGTATGTGAAACACTTGTAAGATAATGATAGTGTGATTTTTTCTTAATTTTGTGCCCTACAAAGTCTTTAACTAACATAAATAAATAACTTATGAATCAAAATCTGTCAAAATCTATGAATCTAAAGCAACTGATTAGACAGACCTTGCCCGCGATTCTGATGCTGTTCGCATTCAGCACTATGCTGTATGCCCAGGATGGCATCACAGTAAAGGGTTCCGTCACAGACAATACTATGGAGCCATTGATTGGCGCCACAGTAATCGTGAAAGGACAGGCTACCATGGGTACGGTGACTGATATCGACGGTAACTTTCAGTTGAAGGTGCCATCGGAATCGTCGGTACTGGTTATTTCCTATGTAGGAATGACAACCAAGGAAGTCCGTGTTGGAAAGCAGCGCAACATTAGTGTTTCGCTTGAAGAAGACACCCAGCTGGATGAGGTCGTTGTAGTAGGTTACGGTCAGCAGAAAAAAGTATCTGTGGTGGGTGCTATCACACAGACCACAGGTGAAGTTCTTGAACGTTCAGCAGGTATTGGTAGTGTCGGTGCAGCCCTCACAGGTAACCTCCCTGGTATTGCTACAATCGCTTCTACAGGTCAGCCTGGTGAAGAGGATCCCCGAATCTACATTCGTGGTGCAGCCGCCTGGAACCAGGATGCTCAGCCTCTGATCCTCGTGGATGGCGTGAAACGTGAGATCAAGTCCGTTGATATCACGTCAGTGGCAACAATCTCCGTTCTGAAGGACGCCTCTGCCACCGCCGTTTACGGTGTCGAGGGTGCCAATGGTGTTATCCTTATCACCACCAAGCGTGGTCAGGAAGGCAAGGCCAGGATTGATGTTGGTTTCAATGCCACATTGAAGGCCGTGTCGAAACTCCCGCGCAAGTACGATGCGTACGATGGCTATATGTTCCGCAACCAGGCCATCGAGCATGAACTTGCCATCGCAGGCGACGCTTCCTGGGCATACTATCGTCCACAGACCTTCATCAACAACTTCCGCAACCAGGACTACACTGTCAAACCAAATTATGATGCCGGTGGCAACTACCTTGGTGACTACAGTCAGGCCGAACGTTACCCCAACGTCGACTGGCAGGAAGAGATGTTTAAAGATTTCACCTTATCTTATAATACAAACCTCAATTTGTCGGGTGGTACCGAGTTTGTGAAATACTTCGTTGCCTTCGACTTCCAGAACGAGGGTGACATGACCAAGATTTGGGACAACCACCAAGGATATGAGGGTGGTTATACATACAATCGTTTGAACGTACGTTCAAATCTTGACTTCCAGATTACGAAGACCACCCAGTTCAGGGTCAACCTGGCAGGTTCGAATGCCCAGCAGAAGACACCACGTTATTATTATGGTAATAGCGGCGAGTTCTTCCAGCAGCAGAAATGGGCAGGTGCCTACGGTATGCCGCCAAACCTCTTCCCGGTTCAGTTCTCTGATGGTTCCTGGGGTTACTATCCTTTGGTTTCCAATATTGAGAACTCTCCCAGAAGTGTGGCAACATCAGGTTATGAGTTGGCTACAATTACTCGCGTTTTCACCGACTTCTCTCTGGAGCAAAATCTTGATTTTGTAACAAAGGGTCTTATTGCTCGCGGTACCATTTCCTGGGACAACCAGTTCAATGAGGGTAGCCGTGGTATTTCCGACCTCCACGCCGTGAAGAATGCCTACATGCTTCCTGAGGATGGTCAGATTCTTTATGAGAACAACATTGACCCCACCACAGGCTTCGATTTCTATGAAAGTCGTGACTGGACTGTTGAGGCAGGTAACGTGAGTTCTACATTCCGTGCAACGGAGATGTCGCTCCAACTATTCTGGAGTCGTGAGTTCGGTGTTCACACCATATCGGCTATGGGTAACTGGAAGCGCCGTATCAGTGCAGGTGGTGCCGAGCTCGAGAATCGTCGTGAGGACTGGGTGTTCCGTACCACATACGACTTAAAGAGCAAATATTTCGCTGAGTTCAACGGTGCTTACAACGGCTCTCAGAAGTTCTCACCCGACCATCGCTTCGCATTCTTCTGCTCAGGAGCAGCAGGCTGGATGCTTTCAGAAGAGAAATTCATGAAACCACTTAAGGACAAAGGTATTGTCGATATGTTCAAGATTCGTGGTTCTTTCGGTGAGATTGGAGATGACAATGCTGGTGACCGCTGGGCCTACCTTACAGGCTGGGAAGTGATTGGCCCGTATCAGGTATCTATCGACCACTCCAACAGCCCCTTCACCGGTTATAGGGAAGCAACCATTGCCAGTCCCGACCTCCGTTGGGCTACAGTACAGAAGAAGAACCTTGGTTTCGACTATGCATTCTTCCATGGTATGTTCGCAGGAAGCTTCGACTGGTTCCGCGATGACCGTTACGATATCTTTATCTCCGGAGTCAACCGTTCTGTACCTTCATACTATGGTGCTTACAAGACCCCGGACATCAACAAGGGTAAGATTAAGAACACCGGTTTCGAAATCGAACTTCGCTTCAATAAGGTGTTGAACAATGGCATGCGCTTCTGGGCAAACACCAACTACACATACGCTCACAACGTGATTAAGTTGAAGGATGACCCGAAATTGTTCCCAAATTACCGCAAGGCAAAGGGATATTCCCAGGGTCAGTATATCTCATTCATCGACAATGGTTTCATTGGCACTTACGATGAACTCTATAGTGCGCCCGAGCGTCAGAGCAGCGATGAGTCTGTGCTTATTGGCGACCATTATATCGTCGACTTCAATGGTGACGGTATCGTAGACGAGACCAACGACCAGGCTCCTTACGGCTATACCGGAAATCCTGAGCATACCTACAATGCCACTATCGGCTGGGAATGGAAGGGCTGGAGCATGTTTGCACAGATGTATGGTGTGACTGGTGTCACTCGTGACGTAGGTCTGCCCTCTTTCAACAACAAGTTGCTCACTGTTTATGATAATGGTACTTGGTGGAATCCGGTAGATGGAACAGGTAAGGTTGTTGTTCCGCGCTTCACCTCCCAAGTTGCCTACAATGATGGTACACAGTATCTCTTCGATGGCTCCTATTTCCGTCTTAAGAACGTGGAGGTAGCTTACACTTGGACAAAGGGATGGATTAAGAAACTCGGCTTCACCAGCCTTAAAATTTACCTGAATGCCAACAACCTCTTCCTGATTACAAAGATGCCCGACGACCGTGAGGGTAACCTGACAGGTAGTGGTATGAGCTTCAGTGGTGGTGGTGGTGCCTATCCTACTGTCAGACGTTATAATTTCGGATTTAAGCTTTACATTTAATTGCGCGTATTATTATGAAATATTATCATAACATCAAATCCCTTTTGAGTGGTTCACTGCTCTTAATGGCCAGTGTTGTCTCATTCACTTCCTGCACCGACTGGCTCGATAAAGATCCGGAGTCGATCGTTGCTGAGGATGAGGCATTCAAGAACTACCGCAATTTCCAAGGATATATCGAGGAAATATACAGCCTGGTTCCGGACAAGGAGAAGGTCAACTATTGTACGGCTTGGAATTTTGGTGACGACGCTGTTCACAATCCAGAAGGCTATGCGCACATGGACCATCAGGTGGACCTTGGCAACTACCGTAACTGGTGGACCAACAGCCAGTGCTGGCTGAATGGTGACAGAAGTTCACTCTGGAGAAACTCATGGTATTGTATCCGTAAATGTAATATGGGTATTGCAAACATCAAGTCGCTTATCGGTACTGACGAGGAACGTGACCTGTTGCTCGGTCAGATGTATTTCTTCCGTGCCTGGTGGCATTTCGAGTTGATGTGTTACTTCGGTGGCCTTCCATACATTGACGAGGCTTTCGAGGCAACCAACATACCTGAACTTCCTCGCCTTTCCTTCCAGGAATGTGCAGACCGTTGTGCAGAGGACTTCGAACAAGCATACCGTCTTCTTCCTTATGACTGGGACGAGACACTTGCCGGTATGCAGACCTCGGGAAAGAACGATTTGCGTATCAATAAATTCATGGCACTCTGTTATCTTGGAAAGGTTTATCTCTGGGCCGGCTCTCCTCTGATGAAGGAGTTTGAGAAGACCAAAAACGGAGGTGTTGCCCAACTTTTGGGCGCCAGCTCCAATGGTAAGACCTATGACTATGATATTGAATATTGCAAGAAGGCAGCAGAGACCCTCGGCAGGGCTCTTGATTTGGTCAGCAAAGGACAGGTAAAATACAAACTCGCAGAGTACAAATACTCCAGCATCTACGACCAGGTGCGTGATGAGAATGCCGAAACTTGCTACTCCGACATCTTCTGGACCGAAAAGCAGAACTGGAATCAGCCAGGTTCAACAGAGGCCATCTTCCGTGGTGTTTGTTCCGGTGCCAATACAGCCAACTGGAACTGCTCCAAGATTTTTGGCCCCAAAGTTGCCGGTCTCGTTGATCACGACAACATTATTCACCACCCCACAGCCAACCTCGTCGACCAGTACGGAATGGCCAACGGACAGCCCATCTATCTTGTAAGGAATGGTGAGTATGTGCTGAACCCAGAATCCGGTTGGGACCCAGAGCATCCATTCAAAAACCGTGACCCACGATTCTATCACGACATCGTGTTCGACGGTTTCCACTATGTGCTCAACCCAGAAGGAATGTCTGCCGCTCAGAAGAAACTTGAGTATTGCGACCTTTATACAGGTGGCGCCATGCGCGAAATTGACCATGGCAGCAGCACAGGCTATTTCATCCAGAAACTTGTGCCTCACCAGAACAACGAAGGTGACAGATGGTACGACTGGGACCACAACTTCGAAAGTTATCTTCCCTACATGCGCCTTGCCGACATCTATCTGATGTATGCCGAGGCCAGGGCAGCCATCGCCAATTCTGTCAGCGAACTCAGCGAAAGGCCAACATATTGTCCTTCGATGTCTGCTATCGACGCTATCAACGCCCTTCACGACCGTGTCAACTCTGCCGATTATCCATTGGAGCATGTGCCGGCCAATCTCCGCGACACCCGTGAGCACTTTATTGATGAAGTACGTCGTGAGCGTACGGTGGAACTTTCCTTCGAAGGTTTCCGTTGGTGCGACCTCCAGCGTTGGCTCCTTCTTACCGAGCCTCCTTACACAGTGAAATACTCACATGAGTTTGAGCGCCTGGAATGGGGCGAGTATAAGCCAGGTCTCGAGAATGAGACAGATGAAAAGAAACGACGCTATACGTGGGACTGGTTCAAGGATCACGATCCAAAGGATGCAAAGGTTGGAAACTTCCACAAGCAAGACCTTATCACCCGTCGTTTGGAGTCGAAGCACTATTGGTTCCCGCTTCCTGACAAAGATATTTATCTCTACGAAGGATTTAAACAAAATCCGGGATGGTAGGACAATGATTAATGATTAACGACAAACGATTAATGATTAATAAGACATTTTTATGAAAAGTATAAAAACAAATATATTTCTCTTTGCCATGTTTGCTGTATCGCCATTGGTGGTCAATGCCCAAAGCACAGACAATGCCGCTGGCGAGGCTGATTCAATCGTGGTGAAAAAGAAAGTCCATGTTGCATTTCGCGACAAGGATCCCGACCATCTTCTCGGAGGCATTTCCTACGTTGACATGGAAGAGCTACAGAAGAAGGATTATACAATGAGTAGCCTTGAAGACATGTATGCTCTTGTTGGTGGATGGAATGGAAACAACCTTTGGGGCATGGACAATGACCGCCTCGACAATAACGACAACAGCAACCTTCCAATTGTTATTATCGATGGTGTGAAGCGTCCGTCGAACAACGTGCTTCCCTCAGAAATTGAACAAATCACTTTCCTCAAAGGCGCGCAGGCTGTAGTGCTTTATGGTCCTAAGGGTGCCAAGGGTGCCATCGTGATTACCACCAAGCGTGGTAAGGTCAACGGTCTTCAGATTGTGGCCAATGCCAACACAGGTTTCCATGTGGCCAAGGAATTTCCAGAGTATCTTGGCTCGGCAGAGTACATGACCCTCTACAATGAAGCCCGTGCCAACGACGGTCTCGATGCCCGATACACCCAGCAGGATATCTACAATCATGCCTCTGGCCTGAATCCCTACCGTTATCCCAACGTCAACTACTATTCCGACGAGTATATCCGCAAAGTGTACAACCGCTCGGAAGGTACACTTGAGATTCAGGGTGGTGGTGCCCGTGCTCACTTCTACACCAACATCAACTACTATCGCAGCGAGGACCTCCTCAACTTCGGTCCGGCAAAGGACAACTATACCGACCGTTTCAGTGTGCGTGGTAATGTCGACCTGGTGGTGAACAGGCAAGTCAAAGGTTTTGCCAATGTAAGTGCCACATTCTGGAATGCCAACAAGAACAAGGGAGATTTCTGGGCAGAGGCTGCTACCATGCGTCCCAATTTCCCGGAAAATGCCGCACCATTGATTCCAATCGACATGGTTGACCCCAACGCCTCTAAGGCGCTTGCCATCCTTGGCAAGTCTCTCAACCTTCTCGATGGTAAGTATTTCCCCGGCGGTACAAAATCCACCGACCACAACGTTATTGCAGATTGCTATTTCGGTGGTAGGACAAGAGACGTCAGCCGTCAGTTCCAGTTCGATGCAGGTATCAACTACGACATGAACAAGTTCGTACAGGGATTGTCGTTCAAGACGCTGTTCGCTATTGACTATGCCGCCAACTACAGTCTCTCTTATAACAACAAGTATGCGGTATTTATCCCGACCTGGAGTAATTACAACTCACAGGACGCTATCGTAGCCCTAACTCAGCAGAACGATGAGATTGTGACAGGTCACATGACTATGTCGGGCTCTAAATATCGCCAGACCATCAGTTGGAATGGCCATTTCGATTACGACCACATCTTTGCCGACAAGCATCATGTAACAGGTATGCTTCTCGCCAATATGTACACCACAACAGCGAGCGGCACCTACCATCGCTATGCCAATGCCAACATTGGTCTTCAGGCCGGTTACGACTATATGGAGCGTTTCTTTGGTGATGTTTCATTGGCAGGCGTACATTCCGCCCGTCTTCCCGAAGGCAACCGCGAAGCCATCTCCTACTCATTCACACTTGGCTGGAACCTTGCCAAGGAGAAGTTCCTGGAGGATAGTTTCGTCGACGACCTGTTGCTCAGCGCTTCCTACAGTGATTTGAGCGAGGATATCGACGTCTATATGGGCGACAGATATTATTATCTCTATGATGCATTGTGGGCGACTGGTGGCAGCGGTTTCTCATGGAATGAGGGAAGTTCTACCAACCATACTGTCTCCACAGCCAGCCGCAACCCGGCACTCGACTTCATACATCGTAAGGAGTTCTCTGTCAGTCTGCATGGATCGTTCCTCAACAAGTTGATTACCACCGACCTTACGTTCTTCAATACGGATATGGATGGATTTATCATCAAGAATCCCACCGTCTTCCCATCGCATTTGGATGGTACTTCAGGAGGTTCTTTCAAACCTTCTATCAACAACGACATTCAGAACCGCAAGGGTCTTGACTTTAGCGTAACAGCCCAGAAGCAGATTGGTCAGGTTCATGCTCAACTTGGAGTCGTCGGTACTTATCTTACAACAAACTACAAGAAGTACGATGAGATTCTTGACGAATTGTCACAGCACCAAAACGTCGAGGGACGTCCTCTCGATGTCATCTGGGGTTTCAAATGCCTGGGCTTCTACAAGCCCGAGGACTTTAATGTCGATGCAAATGGCAAATACACTTCTCTGAAGGAAGGTCTTCCAAAGTCACAACTTGGTGGTGCTATCCAGCCTGGTGACTTGAGGTACGAAGATGTGAACAACGACGGCAAAATCGACAACAAAGACCAGGTAGACCTTGGCAAGAATGGTGCTTTCGGCGCTCCTCTCACCCTTGGTTTGAACCTTACGCTGAAATATAAGAATTTCACACTCTTTATGCTTGGCAACGGCCAGTTTGGTGCATACGGAATGAAGAACAACACCTATTATTATATGAGTACCGACAACAAGTACTCTGTCAATGTACTTGGTCGCTGGACCCCAGAGACTGCAGCTGTTGCCACTCATCCTCGTCTGACTTCACTGACATCAGCCAACAACGGTGCGGCATCCACATTCTGGATGTACAAAACCGACCGTTTCAACATTCGTAAGATTCAACTTACCTACGACTTCCCCAGTGAGATGTTTACTGGAAAGTGGGTAAAGGCTCTCTCGGTTTATTTGAACGCCAACGACCTCCTCACCATCTCCAAGGAGCGCAAATTGATGGAGACCAGTGTAGGCTATGCACCACAGACACGTTTCTATAATCTCGGTGTTAAAGTAACCCTTTAATTCCAATTGACAATTGAAAATTATGAAGACAAGAAACATTATATTGTATTTTATCGGTTTCCTCACGCTCTGCTCCTGCAATGATATGTTCGAGCCGGCAGATGAGAACAACCGCCAGGAGGATGCGATGTACGAAGAGTCGAAGTATGCACATGGTCTGTTGATAACCGCTTATGAGTGTCTTCCTTACATTACGACCACACAGACCGATGTAGCCACAGATGATGCTGTGACCAACAATCTCACCAGCGCATATCGTACTATGGCAATGAATGGCGCCTGGAAATCCGACTACGACCCGATGTCTCAATGGAATGCTTGTAAGGGCGGCATTCAGTATGTCAATCTTTTCCTCACAAAAGTTGACAGGGTGAAATGGGCTCCAAGTGCAGCATCCAAGCAGCAGATGTTTGTCGACCGCCTGAAGGGTGAGGCCTACGGCCTTCGCGCTCTCTTCTATTACTATTTGCTGATGGCCCATGGAGGCTATGCCGACGATGGCGTACTCTATGGTGTACCCTTGCTGACAGAACCCGAGAATGGTAGTTCTGACTTCAACCAGCCACGCGCCACTTTTGCTGATTGCGTGAAACTCTGTTTCGAAGACTGCGACAAGGCAATGGCACTTCTCCCTGTAGATTATGCAGATGTGGCAAGTTTTAATGAAATCCCCGCCAAGTATAAGGATCTTGGTGCTCAAATGTCCGGTTACAACCTGGTGTTCGGTTCCAAGTCAAAGGGTCTCATGTCGGCCAAGGTTGCCGAGGCTATCAAGGCTCAGGTTGCCCTTCTCGCTGCCAGTCCGGCATTCCGCGAACAAAGTGGTGTGACCTCGGCCGAGGCTGCTGCTCTTTGTGCCAATGTGCTCAAGCGCATTGGTGGAATGGAGGGATTCGACCCAACAGGTAATATCTGGTACAAGAACAAGACCAAACTCGAGCCCGCTGCTTCTGAAATGCCTGAAATCCTTTGGCGCGAAGACCGTCATAAGAATGCCGATCAGGAAAGAGAAAACTTCCCACCGACAGTGTTTGGCAATGGTCGCGTCAATCCTTCACAGAATTTCGTCGATGCCTTCCCTATGCGTAACGGCCTTCCTATCACCGCGCCTAACTCCGGTTATGACCCCAAGAATCCTTACGCCAACCGTGACCCACGTCTTGCAGACAATGTGCTCGTCAACGGCACCATATTCAGAAGGAATGAGATTATTACGGGTAACTACCCCAACAGTAACGATGAGAGAGATGACAATCTCAACAGAATCAACGCTTCTACCCGTACAGGCTATTACGTACTGAAACTACTCCGCGACGATGCCAGCCCGCAGCCCAGTCAGCTTATCGAGCAGCAGCACATCTATGCGCGCATCCGTTACACAGAAATCTTCCTTGCCTTCGCTGAGGCCGCCAACGACGCCTGGGGCCCCAAGGGTGACCCAACAGGCATCGGCTTCACTGCCTACGACGTGATCAAGGCCATCCGTGAGCGCGCTGGACTCGGCACCAATGAGATCGGCCAGCCACTTCCTGAGGGAGATGCTTATCTTGAGGAGTGCGCTGCCGACCAGACCAGGATGAGAGACCTCATCCGTAACGAGCGCCGTATTGAACTTTGTTTCGAGAACAAGCGCTTCTGGGACCTCCGTCGCTGGATGTTGCCACTCAATGAACCTGTGATGGGAGTGTCGATTGACCGCAACGAGGAAACCGGTGAACTCACCTATACCATTATTCAAGTGGAGGAACGTAGTTACGACAACTCTTATCAGTGCTATGGACCCATTCCAAAGGGTGAAGTGCTCAAATGGAGCAAACTCAAGCAAAACAAGGGTTGGGAATAAATATGAAGGTTGAATTATTAAAGAGTAAACCATAAGAATTATGAAATTTACAAAATATATTTACGTAGTAGCCCTGGGAGCCCTCTCTCTCACCTTAGCGTCATGCTATAATGCAGATCGTGATTTCCCAGACTATGAAGATGGAACAACAGCCTACTTTGCATATCAGTTCCCCGTACGCACGCTCGTGCTTGGTAACGATATCTACGACAACACGCTCGACAACGAGCATAAATGCCGGATATGGTCTACTATGGGCGGTGCATACGGTGGACGTAAAGCAACTGTAGATATTATGGTGGATGAGTCACTCTGCGACAACCTCTGGTTTGTGGATGCAGGTGGAAACCCATCAACTCCTGTGCTCCCCATGCCCAAAGCATACTATACGCTTTCCAGCAATGCCATTTCTTATAATGGCGATCCCCGCGGCTATGTGGAAGTGCAGTTCACTGACGCTTTCTTCAACGACCCGAAGGCAGTGGAGAACACCTATGTCATACCTCTTTTGATGACCGGCGTAAAAGGCATCGACCATATTCTTACCGGCGAGCCTCGAGAAGGCCTTTCACCATCGCGTACGAATACCGACGACTGGAATGTTCTTGCCAAGGACTATGTGCTTTATCTTGTGAAGTATATGAACCCCTGGCAGGGCAAATATATCCGTCGTGGTGTGGACAATGTTACTGAGAAAGGTGTTGTCACAACAGTTGTCCGCAAGGATATGACATTCCTGAACACCGACCTTGAACATTACAAGGAGAACCCGGTGAACCAGAACGACGAGGTGTGCAGCATTAAGACCAAGAATATGTCACAGGCTATCTTCCCAGTCTCTTTCAAGACCTCAGGTGCATCCATTTCCTGTACACTCATCCTCACCTTCAATGGCAATCAGTGCACTGTATCCACCGATGATGAGAACGTGACTGTCTCAGGTTCCGGAGAGTTCATTGCCAAGGGTACAGAGAGGCCCGAGTACAAGGACTACCAATGGGGCAGTAACAATGGAAAGCCCGTTCAACGCGACATCCTCCGTCTGTCGTACAATGTGAGTTTTGACAATCGCGACATTCAGGTGTCCACAAATGATACCCTTGTCGTTCAGACTCGTGAGTCAAACAAGAAAGAATTCTTCGCACCCAAATACATTAAAAGATAATAGGAGGCTCAGAATATGAATAAATTTTTTAAAAACGGTCTCTTCTTGTTGGCTGCTGGAGCACTTGTTGTTTCCTGTGCCGACTATAATGTGACAGACGATTTCAAGGCTGACCCAGACCCAACTTTCCAAGAGCCTTACAAGGATTTGGGGCCTGTCAAGTCATACCTCGACAGAGCGCAGTATCCTAACTTGACTCTTGGCGCAACACTCAAGGTGACGGATTTCAACAAGCAGGAACTGGCCCATGCCGCTGCTGTCACCAATTTCGACTATGTGGCTTTAGGCACATCGCTGATGTCGGGTACGATTGTCAACGAGAAAGGTATCATGAACTTCCTTGACATGAGCGACCTCCTCACCCATGTAGAGGAAATTGGATACGAGGTTTACGGTAGTCCTCTCTTTGCCAATGCCAATCAGGCCGACGGCTGGCTGAAAACGCTTACTGCTCCCATCGAGATTCCTGTTGATTATGTGGAAGGAAAGGAAGTTGACTTCAACACCTTGACGACCTTCGAAGGTACTGTAACGAAAGGTAAAGCATCCATTGTCAAGTACGACGACCAGAATGTGCTTCAAATCAGTGGCGCTACCTCCGTCAATATCATTGAAGGTTTCGAAGTTGACCCTCTCGCCAAATATACCACTACCTTCTGGGCAAAGGCTGACAAAGAAGCTTCTTTTACAATTAACTTCTCAGGCAATAAAGTCGACGGTGCTCTTTCTGAAGGAAAATGGCAAGTTAAGCCAGGCAAATGGACAAAGATTGTCGTTGAAGCACAAAGTGCAGAAGGTGTGACCGACGGCTATCTGACTATTGAGACTGGTCGTGGTAATGTCTTGTATGTTCAAAAGGTAGAAGTGGGATACTATCCCGACAACCACCGCCCACAGACCGAACAGGAGATAACAGATACCATCAACTATGCAATCAACGCATGGTGTGATGGTCTGATGAAAATCAACGAAGGCCGTATCAATGCATTCGACCTTATTGATGAGCCCCTCGACACGAAGTCGGTACTTGACAATGGCATGTTCGACCTCAAGCACTCTTCAGAAGTTATTTTCTGGCAGGATATTCTGGGAAGTGAGAATTATGCTCCGGTTGTGTCAAATGTTGCCAGACAAGCCTACGAGAGGCATGGAGGCAACAATGATGAATTGCGGTTCTTTATCAGTGAGTCAGGTCTTGATGACCCACAGAAAATCGCAAGTCTGAACTACTGGATTCAGATTTGGGATGCTAAGGGAGCAAAGATTGACGGTATCAATGCGAAATTGGACCTTAGTTACAGTGAGGATCCGGATGTACAGGCAGCAAACGAGGCAACTCTGCTTTCGCTGCTCGACAACCTTGCCGCCACGGGCAAATTAATCCGCCTCTCCAACTTCGACATCAAGTATAAGAATGCAGATGGTGTGGGTGTACTGGCAAGCGCTATTACACCGGCTCAGCGCCAGAATCTTGCCAACTACTACAGCTTCGTCATCAAGAGTTACATGAACAAGATTCCACATGACAAGCAGGCAGGTCTCTGCAAGGGTAATCTGGCCGATACGAGCGATCCTGTAGGCCTATGGTCGGTCGACAGCAAGAGCAAGGACTGGGTGCGCACCGCCGTCTACAAGGCATTCTGCGATGCACTCAGCGGAAAGTAAACCCAACTGACAGATAATTGCCAGTGAAGAAAAGGAATCATTCTGCTTTTCCTGGCAATTATCTTTCAAATGATTTTATAACTAATTATTCTTTCTTTATTATTAACTAATTATTTCTATTATGAGGAAAATCTTTACACTTATCGCTCTCCTGACATGCTTCATGGGGGCAAAAGCGGCAGATTGGGTAGAGGTTTACAAAATCGACTACTCAACTTACAATGGTTTCCCATTCTACGTAATGGGTTATGTGCCAGAGTGGTTTGACGGTGTAATGACCGACTTCGGTTCAAACTTCGGTTATGTGACAATGGACAATGAAGCTGGAGAAACCAGCGACGTGATTGTTACTACACAGGGTGGTACTCAGTACTACAAAGTTCCAAGAGAGGGTGCATGGCATCAGTATTTCATCGCTGACAACATTCCTACAGTCCTTGATGGTACTTACAGGATTAAAGCAATGGTGAAAGCATCAGAGCCCGTGAGCATCAACATCAACATGGGCTGGGGCTGGGGAGATGGCCAGCAGGCTTCTGCTTCAGTACCCATCGGTTCAGACTGGCAAGAGGTGGAATGGGAGTACAGCGCTATCGGTGGTTCTTCCTGTAACCTCGTTGCTCAGCCAGGTGGTTTCACTGGAACCATCGAATGGAAGTCTGTGACCGTTTATGAGTACCAGAAGGCTCAGAGACCCACTATTTGGCAAGAGTGGCTTACAAGCGATGGCCAGCCAGTCATCGACGAAGGTACACCTATTGCCACTTATATGGGTGATGCCGAGACTCCATGGCCAGATCCCACTGTTAGATGGAACGACGAGGAGAAGAACTATCTGATCTGTGCATGGTCGAAGGAGAAGGGCCGCAACTTGAACGAAGAGGGTGGCTGGGATCCATTCCCCTCTGATATCGAAGAGGTTGATGGCAGCCACGTATTCGTTTGCCACGGTCAGATTGCTGACACCGAGGGTGATCCCTCTGCTTGGGACAACCAGTTCTGGATTCAGTCTCCGAAGGCTTGGAAGTCTGGCGACCAGGTGAAGATTCACTTCCGCTACAAGGCTTCTGCTCCCGTTAGCTCGACCGATACTCAGATTCACTATCAGAACCCATCCAACTACCTTATCTGGCATGCTATTGGCAACATTGCCTTCACAACAGAGTGGCAGGAATTTGATGGTGTTATGACAATTGCTGATGATATGGCCGGTGGTTGGTCTATCGCATTCAACCTGAACTCAGTAGTTAAGGATGCTGTGAATTTCTATTTCGACGACCTCTCATGGAAGAGCATGAAACTCGACGAGGGTTACTTCGTTGCTGGCTGTAACACAATCGATGGTATTGAGTACAACTTCGACGACGCTGTAGAGTTTGTTTACGATCCTGTACCTGATTGCTACGTGGCTACCATCGGTGAGAAGGGCGCATACGTCAATCAGATTATGGTTTCCACCGTTCGTGGTAACGACACTGCTTTCAAGAGCGCTACTCTTAAGCCTGTTGGCGATATCGTTAGCGATCCTGACGACTGGCATGACTACGCACCTGCTAGCCTTGCCAAGTTGACCCTCCCCGGTGTTGGTATCTGGAAGGTTTACCTTGATGACAGCTACAAGCAGATGGCATTCGAAATGCTCGAGGGTACAGAAGTTGTGATTCCTGAAATCAAGCCTAACCCAACAGAGATTGTTATCAATGCTCTTGAGAGAGACTATAAGCCTGCAAAGGATGACGGCACCCCAGCCGACGGAGAGGAAGGAATTGGTACAGGCCAGCCTTGGGACAACCAGTTCTGGATTGTTGCCAACCGTAAACTCGCTGCTGGTGAAAAGACTATTGTTCAGTTCAAGTATAAGAGTGCTATTCCTGCAAGGGTTTCCACACAGTCTCACGGTGCCCCAGGTGCATACCTCCACTGGGCTGCCATTGGTGATGTCAACTTCACAGAGGAATGGCAGGACTTCGAGAATACATTCACTGTTGCTGGCGAGGCCAACGATATGCAGTCTATCGCATTCAACTTGTCAGAAATCAAGGCTGCTAACACCTATCAGATCAAGGACGTTGTATGGAAACTTGACGATGGCACTGAGAGCCTTATCGACGAGACAGGTACAAAGAACTTCTATGTGAAGGTGCTTGGAGAAGATCCACATGAGTTCGTGACAGAAGGAATCACCAACGTGGTGAAGGAGAATACTGTTCCTACCGTCTTCTACAACCTTGCTGGACAGCGTGTGTCTAAGGATTACAAGGGCATCGTTGTCGGAAATGGCAAAAAGATGGTTGTGAAGTAATCATCTCTTTTCTCTCTTATCAATATAGAGGGAATACAAACACATCGTGCGTCACTTTCGGCATTTCGACCGAAACGTGACGCACGTTTTTTGTTGCAATATTTGTTCTGTCACCCCTTCAGGGTTTATCATTTGTATCACTTGTTAGCAGGGGTTTCGCTTCGCTCCACCACCTGCCTGTGGTCTTTCCACCCCTTCGGGGTTTGAGCAACTCCAAACTTCAAGCCCCAACCCCAAATTATTAGCAGGGGTTTCGCTTCGCTCCACCACCTGCCTGTGGTCTTTCCACCCCTTCGGGGTTTGAGTAACTCCAAACTTCAAACTCCAAATTATTAGCCGGGGTTTGAGTAACTCCAAACTCCAAACTCCAAATTATTAGCCGGGGTTTGAGTCACTTCAAACTCCAAACTCCAAATTATTAGCAGGTCTTTCCACCCCTTCGGGGTTTACAACCCTTTTATCCACGTTGCGATGTCGTTGAGCACTTCAGGAGAAATGGTTTCTTCGATGTTTCCATACTCAAGGGGTAGGCCGGTGGTGCTGTGCTGGAAAAGATGGTTGAGCGATGGGTATTCCTTGATCAGGTTCTTTTTCGACTTTGGCAGAAGACTTTTGATGGCTGGTAGGTTTTGTGAGGAAATAACCTGGCAGTCGTTGTCGCCGTTGAGTGCGAAGACCGGGCAGCGGGTCTTGCGGATATCGTCTGTCGGGTCGTAATTGATAAACCACAGCAGCCAGGGAGTTTGTTTCACCTCATTGCTATTGCGAAGAGCCTCCACTGTCATCCCTGCGGGCATCCCCGACAGTTTCAGTATGCGGTTGTTTTGTTCTGTCAACAGCGTGTCGCCTTTCACTCCCGGCCCCGCCAGCGAGACGATGAAATCCGTCTTCTTGCGTGCTGCGAGCATGAATGCAATCAATCCACCCTCACTATGACCGAGACAGCCCACCTTGCTGAAAGATTTCGTTCGGCGCAGGAAGTCAATCCCTGCTGCGGCATCCCGCATGAAATCCTCGGATGTGGCATTCTCCACGTCACCACCGACCGACTCACCCGTGGCACGGTCGTCGTAGCGCAAAGTGGCGATACCCTGACGGGCCAAATAGTCGGCAATCACCCAGAATGGTGAATGGCCCATGAGTTCCTCGTTGCGGTTCTGCTGGCCGCTGCCCGTGACGAGCAGGGCCACGGCAGGTTTCTTTTTCGAGTTCTTGTTGTATCCCACAGGATAGGTGATAGTGCCAGCCAATGTCGCACCGTCGGCCTCGTTTCTGAAAGTCACATCCTCTGTCTCGTATGGGAACGGAGGTTGGGGGAGTTGTGGATGCTTTACTACTGTCGCGCCAGTCTCTGTCCTTTCCAAAACGAGTGGCAGCGACATGCCGTTTTGCGCGAACGTGCCATCCAGTTTTCCTTCCTTCAGTCGTGCGCGGTAGGTGACACCGAGAGACTCTATTTTTATGGCCAGCGAGTCGTCGGACAAGAATTCCTTATATGCACCAATGCCCCTGGCGCCTTGGTCGGGGCTGTCGAGAGACACGGTCACATAGCCGTCGGCCTGCTCGATGTTCAGTACTATTGTCAGCGAGAAGATTCCGGCATTGAGTTTGCCCAACCATGACCCCACCAGTTTTGAGGTGGGCTGTACTTGGGCGTGCCCGGAAATGGACATGAGAATGAGCAGCAAGGTGATGTATATTTTTTTCATAATAATTATAGAGGATTTTAGAGGATTTTTAGAGGATTTTAGAGGATGGAAGAGGATTTTAGAGGATGGAAGAGGATTTTAGAGGATGGAAGAGGATTTTAGAGGAGGGGGGTGTTATGGTTCCAGGATTTTGGTGATGAGAGGAATGATTTGCTTGCGCGAATATTTTTCTGAGGAGTAAGTGACCCCTTCGCGTATAGATTCGCCAAACAGGGCCTCGGCGATGGCTTTTGAGCCTTCACCATAGTAGATGAAATAGGTGCCATTTTCCACGTAGGGCCTGTCGTGGTTGCTGCTATCGGGATTGGGAATCATGTTGTCGATTTTTGCAAATAGCATGGAGCGTCGCTTGCCCAGCATCACCTGAGGCATCACAGCCAGCATACGGTCGATGAAGGCATCTATTTCTGTGGCTTTGCACACCAGACTCCCGAAACCGATGGCTTTACCGCCAATATCATAGTCCTTATAGTCAGAAAGGAAAATCTCCTCATCGGTCATGTCATCGTAGTTGCTTGCCGCCTCGGCCATCTGCTTGCTGATGTCAGCCACCTCGTTCTCCAGCCTCAGTTGTCCTATGAGTGAGGCCCAGGCCAGCGAGTCGGCTCCTCTGGTTATGGTTTTGCCCAGGTTTCGTGTGTCGGAAATGATGCCAGCGAGCAAAATCCTTGCCGTCTCGTTGTCGATGGGCACACCCAGTTCCTTGTAACACTCATAGATGATAGTGCATGTAGAGCCAATCATTTCGCGCCTGACATATCCCACCTTGCTGTCGGGAATATCGCCCTCGACATGGTGGTCAATTTTTTGCAGAATGATAGCCTCGAGTGCTCCCTCCACACATTGAGCATAGTCGGTGTGGTCGGTTAGGATGAGTCGTGTCTGTGGAGCGACATGGGTTTTCAGTTCGGGCAAATCGAAGTTCAGCCGCTGGGCGATGTACTTTGTCTCTCGGTTGACGGGACTTGATACCTTGGCTTTGCAGTTGTAGCCCAAAGCGCGCATCAGTTTGGCGTAACTAAGTGCAGATGCGACGGCATCCACATCGGGGGTTTTATGTCCGTAAACAAAGATTGTATCTTTGCCCCAGTCGAGTTTCCTGAGTTCAGCCTTGTATACAGCACCTTCCTTGAATAATCCATCGAATCTGCCGGTCGATGAACACGAACTGAAGGTGATGTTCAGTGTGCCTATCAGGGCAGCCAACCATAAAAGAAGATGGGATTTTTTGTTCATTGCATATAACCTCCTTACTATTTTATTCGTAAAGTGTGTTCTAATAATTCTAATGTGTTTTTTGTCAGTATCCCAGCCGCTTCAGTGTTTCTGTGGCATCGGGCACGCTACTTGGAGCCTGGGAGTTGTCATAGGTGCGGCCGCGATGGAAGGGGTCGGGAATGCCGGCACGGCAACGGAAACCATTTTCATTCTCGGGATTCAGGTCAGGCTCCTTGAACTCTATATAAATACCCGGGCGATGCCCTGTATCCTGTGGGTCGGCAACATAAGCGTTAACTTTTACCTTCACTGTATCATTGTCGTCGGAGCAGGCAGAAACCCCAAAAACAATGGTCAGCAGCCACACTGTCATCAGTGCTTTGCTGTCAAAAAAACGTTGGACCCCAATCGCCCATTTGTTGGTCTTGTGAATAAGCATAAGATAGCCTGATATTAAATACTTGATATTTCCCGACAAAGTTACTAAAAAATAGCATATTAGCAGAATTTCCGGCTAATTCTTCTTCAAAGAGGCGATTTTTATTGTCGGGATTTCTGGGCCACCTGCCTGTGGTCTCATCACCCCTTCGGGGTTTAGCATTTTGGATATAATATACACGAAAAGAGAGTGTGCCATTACATTTTGGCACACTCTCAATTGTATATTCTATTATGAGAGAGAATTAAGAAGATTAAGAAGCCTCAACAAATGAGATGGGTAATGTGTATTTTACTTTGACAGTTCTGCCATTCTGGAAGGCGGGAATCCATCTGGGCATCGACTCAATTTTGCTCACTACCTCTTTGTCCAAGATGGGGTCGGCCGACTCCTTCACTTTCACGTTGCCAATGCTGCCGTCTCTGTTGACATCGAATGTCACGACAACTTTTCCCTCGATGGATTTGACATCAGCCTGGATGGGATAAGTGATGTTTTCCTTGATCCAGTTCATCAGGGCCTCTTTTCCGCCTATGAACTCTGGCAATTTCTCTTGCTTATGCAATGCGAAATGATTACGCGACATATTGCCATGTCTGTGATGAGGATGATGCCAGAAGGCCACATGTTTCTTCCATTTCTTCTCGTTTTCCTTCTTCTGCTTCTGCCACCAATCGTGACGGTCTTTCATCATTTGGCTTCTGCTGGCGGAGTCAAGCAGTTCGAAACGGGGCTGCATCTTCTGTTTTTGACCATTGTCCTGAGCCATGGACACACTGGCTGAGCACACACACACGATAATTATTGCAAGTAACTTCTTCATAATTGTATTGTTTTTATTGATTAATGATTCTATTTGGTTTTTCTTTTCGTTTGCAAAGTTAAGGTGGAAAATGGCGCAGGCAAAATGGTTTTCGATGACTTGTGGGGATTTTTTCGACGAAATGGAGGCATCTTCGACGAAATGGTGATTTTTTTTCGAAGAAATATCATAATATATATTGGAAAAATGTGCTGGTGGGGATGGAAAAACCAAATATTTTCATAATTTTGCAACTGCGCCATCAGGAACTATTATGGTGGCCATTGAGCATCATGAGCAATATCAGACAAAACACTTTATGGATGGTCGCCTTCCTGTTGCTGTCAATGAATGTCTCGGCAACAGAAGTGGAAACGACGAGCGACCTGACGATTTATTATCCTCAGTTCACGAGGATGGACCTTGCCCTGGGCAAGATGCCCGATGCCAGCGACCGTCAGGTGGATTTCTGCTGCGAGGCGGCGTTCACAGGCCAGCGGCTGGCAACGTTCCGGCATACCAATGTCGCCGACGACCATATCAGCGGTGGCCAATTGTATAAAGGGTATAGTTGCCGTGCCAACACGGGTGCTTTTGTGTGGGGGAAAAGCGGATGGACCTTCCTGAAAAAGTCGAATTATTCGTCGGTGGCAGGGAAAAGCGTGATGGGCTTCTGCCAATACCTCATCATCCTCGACGGTAAGCCGACACCGATGTGGGAACGTATGCGCAAAAACCGCACACGCTACCGTGCCCTCTGCGAAAAAGACGGGAAACTGTGCCTGATAGAGTCGAAAAAGGTGGTCACACTTGAGTATTTCGTGAATTGTCTGGTCGGTTGCCATGTCACGCAGGCTATCTATTTGGATATGGGTGCCGGATGGAATTACGCCTGGTATAGAAATGCCAAGGGCGAGGTCAAGGAGATTTTCCCTGAAAGCAAACAGGCTTCAGACTATCAATACCGCACCAACTGGGTGGTATTTTATAAGTAAGGGGAAATTTGAAATAGGGATTCCCCCTTACGATGGTAGGGATATTCCATTCTATATAATAAGGTTGGCTTGTATTTTTGGAGAAAGTTTTTGCAAAAGCATTTTCAAGTAAACTCAAGTTGTTGCCAACATTTACAAAATCCAGATAACGATGAAAAAGAAACTACTATCCACCATGGTTGTGCTATTCGTCATGCTATGCGCAAGTGCACAGGACAGCATTTCCAGACCCCAAAATTTACCCAAGCCGATTCAGGACCTTATTGAAAACATGGTTTATGTCGAGGGTGGCACGTTCACCATGGGAAACACCCCGTTACGGCAAGACCTTGTATTTGGGAAAGAGGAGCCAAAACATCAGGTGACCGTCAGTCCCTTTTTTATCTGCCGCTACGAGGTGACTCAGGATGTGTGGGATGCCGTAATGGGCAGCAATTATTCGCGTGTAAAAGGCGCGAGACTACCTGTGAGTAACATTTGCTGGGATGAATGTCAGGAATTTGTTTTCAAACTCATCCTCATGACTGGCATCAACTTCCGCCTTCCCACAGAGGCAGAATGGGAGTTTGCAGCCCGTGGAGGCAACAAGAGCCGCCATACCGAATACAGTGGGAGTAATTCTATTGATTCCGTGGCGTGGTATGGCTACAACAGCGGTGAAAAAGTCCATTCCGTAGGCCAGAAGTCGCCCAACGAACTTGGTTTATACGACATGAACGGCAATGTGTGGGAATGGTGTTACGACTATTATGGCCTTTACGACAGTGCTGCCCAAATTGACCCAAAGGGAGCGTTGAATTCCTCTACTAACGTGACTCGTGGCGGTTACTGCTTGTTAAGAGCCGAGGAATGCCGTGTTTCCTCTCGTAATGGTGTCAATCCAGCGATGAAGTCTCCTTATGGTGGATTCCGACTTGCCGCTACTCCTGATCATGCGGCAGCAACTCCTTAAGAGTGGGAGTGGGGATGTGACTCGGCTTCGCACGATATTTGAAAATAGAGTAGGTGATCAAAATTAGATGATAGTATTTTATGATTTATTTGGATGCAGATTTTTTACTCAGACGAAGGAGCATAGCGGGCTATGTGACTGAGGATGAGTGAAAAAGATGCGCCAAAGAAACATAAAAGACTATGCAACACCTACAAGGATGATAGTTACAGATAATTTTGATTACCTACTTATAAATAATTATGGAAAATAAGTATATAAAGCAGTTTCCCGACGTAATGGCGGGCAAGAAAGTGATGTATGTGCACGGTTTTGGTTCATCGGCACAATCGGGCACGGTGCGCCGTTTGCGCTCAGTTTTGTGTAATGCTACGATTATAGCCGAGGATTTGCCCTTGCATCCCGAGGAGGCCCTGGCCTTGTTGCGCAGTCTGTGCGAAGAGCACCATCCCGACCTCATTATCGGCACCTCGATGGGTGGCATGTACACAGAGATGCTCTATGGCTACGACCGTATCGTCATCAATCCCGCATTTCAGATTGGCGACACGATGATGGCCCATGGCATGACGGGAGCACAATCCTTCCAGAATCCGCGCAAGGATGGCGTGCAGGAATTTTTCGTCAACAAGGCTATGGTCAAGGAATACCGTGAGATAACAACCCATTGCTTCAGTGGTGTCAACGACGAGGAGCGCCGCCGGGTATGGGGTCTGTTTGGAGATGCCGACAATCTGGTCGATACATTCGACCTTTTCCGCCAGCATTATCCCATGGCGATGCATTTTCATGGCGAGCACCGCATGGACGACCGTTCCTATATGCATGCTGTGATGCCGGTGGTGCGCTGGATAGACGACCGGCAGGAGCACCGTGAGCGCCCTGTCATCTTCGTTACTTATTCCAGCGTCATCGACCAGTGGGGAAAGCCCCGCAGCAGTTGTCAGAAGGCTTTCCGCCGGCTGCTGGAGCGTTATCAAGTGTATTTTGTGGCCGATGCCGACATGAATGGCCGTGCTCAGATGCCGCAGGTACAGGAGTGGCTCTGGGATACATTCGATGCCCCCGCGCACAATCATGTCACTTTTACTTGCCAGAAGCATCTGCTCTATGGCGACTTCCTCATCGACACAGAGCCTTGCGACGATTTCCTCGGCACAGTCATACAATTGGGGTCGAGTGATTTCAAAACCTGGGAGGAAATTATCGTCTTCTTCGACCGGGTAGGGGAGAATTTGTGATGAAAATGGTGTAAAAACCGATGAATTGGTCGTTGATGAATGGCAGGCAAATTATTTCTGGAGGATATCCATGTACTCCTCGTATGAGATAAAACGTCCGCCCATGGAGCGCAGATGATCCGTCTCAAACTGGCAGTCGATCAGTGTGCCCCCATTGTCCTCCAATGTTTGCGCCAGATGGATGAGGGCTATCTTGCTGGCACTGGGCACCAGCGAGAACATACTCTCGCCGAAAAATGCCTTTCCGATATTGACCCCGTAGAGTCCGCCCACCAGCCGCTCGTCTTCCCATACTTCCACGCTTGCGGCAAACCCCTGTCGGTGCAATTCGGTGTAGGCGCGTATCATGTCCTCGCCGAGCCATGCCCCATACTCCTGTATACGCAGTTGGCTGCACTGCCGGATTACTTTCTCAAACGCCAGGTTGATGCTTGTCTGGTATTTGTCCTTGTTGAGCAGTGTGCGCATGGAGTGGGAAATGTGTATCTCATTGGGAAAAATGACAAAGCGCTGCAAGGGACAATACCACACCACCTCGTCGCAGTCGCGGAACGAATACCATGGGAAAATACCATTGCTATAGGCCAACAGCAGGCGATCTACCGACAGGTCGCCGCCCACTGCCAGCAGTCCGTCCTCCTCGCCATAGTGAGGGTCGGGAAACGTCAGGCTATCGTCGAGTTGGAATATCATTTGAGAGACAATTTGTCGTTGGTGACCGAGATGGTGGCCTCGCCTCCGTTTCGCAACCCTCCGAAGAGGATTTCGCGCATGAGCAACGGCTTCAGTTCGCGGCCGATGACACGGTCGATTTCCCTGCCACCATATTCGCGTGTGAATCCTTTTTCGAGCAGCCATTCCCTTGCTTCGTCCGAGAGGTGCATCGTCACTTTCCGGGCGGTGAGCAGTTGTTGCAGTTGGCGCAGTTTCTTGTCGAGAATCAGGCTGGCCATCTGTCGGTCCATATCGTTGAACACGATGGTGGCCGTCAGTCGGTTGATGAATTCCGGCTTGAATGTTTTCTTCACTTGTCGCAGCATGGCCTCACCTGCCGGCACCCGCTCGCCAAAACCGATGGAAGCCTGTGCCGCGAATTGTGCGCCGGCATTGGATGTCATAAGCAGTGCCACATTGCGGAAGTCGGCCTTCCGCCCCTTGTTGTCGGTGAGCCGTGCATAGTCCATCACCTGCAACAGGATGTTGTAGATGTCGGAGTGGGCTTTCTCAATCTCATCGAGCAGCAGCACGCAGTTGGGCGACTTGCGGATGGCATCGGTGAGCAGTCCGCCGTCCTCGTATCCCACATATCCCGCTGGTGAGCCAATCAGTTTGGCCACCGTGTGCTTCTCTGTGTACTCACTCATGTCAAACCTGACCAGGGGGATGCCCAGTTCGGAGGCTAGCACGCGCGCCACCTCGGTCTTGCCCACCCCCGTGGGTCCCACGAAGAGCAGTGAGGCCAGAGGCTTTTCGTCGTCGAGCAGACCAGCCTTCGACATCTGGATGGCCTCCACCACCTGTCGCACGGCCTCGTCTTGCCCATACACCTGAGCGCTCACCCGCTCATAGAGCGTCTCAAGAGCGGCGTTGTCGTCGTCGTTCATGGCCATGGCCTCCACCTTGCAGACTTTCGACAGCACGTTGGTTATCAGTTCCTTGTCCACCATGTTTCCCTTGTCGTCGGGGTGCAACTGGCGCCATGCTCCAGCCTCATCAATCAGGTCGATGGCCTTGTCGGGCAGGAAACGGTCGTTGACGTATTTGGCACTTGCCCTGACAGCGTATTCCAGGGCCTCGTCGGTGTATTTCACCTGGTGAAACTGCTCGTAGCGGGAGCGGAGGTCGCGCAGGATGGCAATTGTCTCGTCCACCGACGGCTCGCCGATGTCTATCTGCTGGAAACGGCGCACGATGCCCTTGCTGCGCGAGAAGTAGCGGTTGTATTCCTCATAGGTGGTGGAACCGATAAAGCGTATGTCGCCGCTTTCTAGATAGGGTTTCAGCATATTTGAGGCGTCCATGGCCCCCTCGCCTGTCTGCCCGGCACCTACCAGGGTGTGAATCTCGTCGATATAGACGATGGCGTTGCCTTCTTTCTGGATGCCGTCCATGATGGTCTTGAGGCGTTTCTCGAAATCGCCACGAAACTGTGTTCCGGCCAGGAGCGTGCCTATGTCGAGTTGGTAGATGTGGCTGCCCTGGAGACGGTCGGGCACCTTCCGGTCCTCGATTTTTGCGGCAAGTCCATATACCAGTGCCGTCTTGCCCACGCCAGGCTCGCCGATATGCAGCGGATTGTTTTTCTCGCGTCGGCAGAGCACCTGGATGGTGCGCTCCAGTTCGTTTTCGCGGCCGATAAGTGGGTTGTGGCTCTTCAGGTGGTCGTTGATGCAGGTCACCAGTTGCCTCCAGGCTTTTTCTGCCTTTTCGCTTTCTTTTGGGTCGGCCAGTCCATCCCCCAGACCGTCGGTTAGGTCATCAGCATTTCCACCGTATTCCGATATGACAATGCTCATGAAGTCGGCCTCGTCGCTGCCCAGCACCGAACTGAGCAGGTAATGGGCTGTAGAGTTATCCAGCTGCAGGATGCCGTTCACCAGGTGTGGGACATCCATGGTCTCGGCATCCGAGGTGCGCACCTGGTTGTAGGCATGCTCCAGCACCAGGTCGGTCTGCACCGATGCCGTGGGCTTGTAGTCCACATCGTCGGGTACACGTTCCAATTCAGAAAGTGCCTTGTCGAGTTGCCGTTTCAGCGAGCGGTAGTCGAACAGCCCCTCCTCGAGGGCTGTCACAAACTGCTGCTGCTCCAGTATGGCGCGCAGCAGATGCTCGGGTGTGATGAATTCGTGGCGGTATTTTTGGCAAAGCCTTACGGTGTCGCTGAAGACTTTGTTGACGTTGTCGGAATTATTGATGTGTGGCATGGTTTGTAAGAAAAGTTTTTTATGACATTATTCAGGTTCACAGGTCAGTCTCAGCGGGTAGCCTTCGTCGCGGGCCATTTGTGTGGCGCGGCGTATCTTCGAGGTGGCCACATCGTATGAATAGACCCCTACCACGGCCTTGTCGCTGTGATGTACTTTCAGCATCAGTGCCTCGGCCTCGGTCTCGCTTTTGAAAAACACCACCTTGAGCACCTTCACCACGAAATCCATGGTGGTGAAGTCGTCGTTGTATATGTATACTTTGTAGCGCTGAGGCTCTTTGGTCTTGGTACGCTCGCGCTGTCGGGTGGCGGTTTGTTCTTGTGGCATCGTGGTGTGTTACAGATAGAGTATGCTCTCATTGCCCTCGTTGAAGAGCAGGTCGAGTATGCTCAGGTTGGGCAGGAAACCTTGTTGCTGCTCAAACACCTGATAGTAGCGGCGAGGCGTGAAGTCAGGGTCGGGCAGTGGGTGCCTGGGGCGGATGACTTCCCGGAAGTCGGCCGTGCTGGCGGTCTGGCCTGAGGGCAGATAGACGCTCGTGCGCTCCATCTGAGGCTCTATCTGGATAAGTTCGCAGATTTTATGAGTGATGGCCTCGTTGAAATCAATCAGGAATTCCCACTTCTGCTCAAAGAAGGGCCACAGGTCGTCGGCGTAGAACTCAAAGAAAGGCGACTTGCCGTAGGCGCTGCTGATGGCGTTCCAGTGCAGGTGCTGCCAGTTGCCGTGGTTGCTGATGCGCATGTCGCGTGTCAGTGATTTCCCGCTCTCGTGGGTCACGGGTACGGTGAGCGCCTGAATTCCGTGGGTGGAGGCGATGACGCAGCGGTTGCGGAAGGTCTGCTTCGGAAAGTTTTCCATGCATTCCACCAGCGCTTTGTCATACCGGTGCAGTTTCTGGTACCACTGCACCGGTCCGAAATAGGTGGTGGCAAGCAGGCAGGTGGTCATTTGATGTTGTCGACCATGTTGAAGAGCCGGTTCCACCTGATTTTGGGTCCCAGGTCCTCGGGATTGATTGAAAGCCAGATGAAGATGGGCTTGCCCACAATATGGTCTTCGGGCACAAATCCCCAGTAACGTGAGTCGAGCGAGTTGTGGCGGTTGTCGCCCATCATCCAGTAGTAGTCCATTTTGAACGTGTAACTGGTCGCCTCCTGGTCGTTGATGTAGATTTTGCCGTTTTTCACCTCCAGTTTGTTGCCCTCATAGATACGGATGGGCCGCTCATAGACGGCGATATTGTCCATGTTGAGGTCGATTTTCAGTCCTTTGGCCGGAATTCTTACCGGACCGTAGTTGTCGCGTGTCCAGCCCGTGTTGGCAGTCAGCGGATAGGTCTTGCCGGCGTCGAGCCTCATGCCGTCGATAGTGGTGCTGTCGGTCACCGGCACGATCGACTCCACGATGTCGGTGCGCTTGCGGAGTGCTTCGTAGGTGGCATTGGTCATGGGGATGACATTGTCGCGCATGTTGCCGCCCATGGCGATATCCTCGCGTGTGATTCCAAGTTCCTCCATCAGCGCATCAGGCATGGATTGCTTGAATCTCACCACGTATGTATATTGCACATTGTCGGGTTCCTTGTTTTGCTTGCCGTCGATCCATACTTTTTTGTCCTTGATTTCCAGCCACTGTCCTGGGAGTCCCACGCAGCGTTTCACGTAGTTCTCGCGACGGTCGGTGGGGCGTGAGATGACCGGGCCAAATTCAAGCGGTGTCGACTTGATGACGGATGCGCCGATGTCGAGCACTTTGTGATAGTAGTCCCAAAGTTCCTGGCTTGACAGAGAGTCGGTTTTGATGGAATTACCACCATTCTGCATACCCAGCATGTAGCACTGCTGGTAATAGTCCAGCGCCTGGTATCTGTCGGAGTTCATCACACTGTCGCCAGCGGGATAATTGAACACGACGATGTCGTTGAGTTGCACGGTACCCAGTCCCTTCACTCGGCGGTAGTCCCAGTGAGGCCACTCGATGTAGGACTTCGAGTTGAAGATGGGCATTGTGTGCTGTGTGAGCGGCATGGTGAGCGGTGTCTGCGGGATGCGTGGCCCGTAACTGAGTTTGCTCACGAAGAGATAGTCGCCCCTCAGCAGTGATTTCTCCAGCGAACTGGAGGGGATGACATAGTTCTGGAAGAAAAAGAGGTTGATGAAATATACGGCTATGAGAGCGAAGATGATGGCATCCACCCAACTCATGATAAACCGGATGGGTCCCTCACGGTCTTTCCACCACTGCCATCGTATTTTCTTGGTGATATAGATATCGAAAATGAAAGGCACTACCAGCAGGCCGAGCCAGCTTTTCACCCAGTAGAGGAAAGCGAGGTAGAGTATCAGCACGACGATGAATTTCGTCCACTGCTTTTTCATGTTGATGTTGGCTTTTTGCTTGTCTATCATTGTCTTTTTGATTTTTTGCGGTTGTTAGAATTTAAACAGGTCGTCGGTGGTGAGCAGACCGCTATGGTTGGCGGTGTATTCGGCGGCCAGTACGGCTCCCAGGGCGAAACCCTTGCGTGAATGGGCATCGTGGGTGATGGTGATGCGGTCGGCCTCGGAGTCATAACTGATGCTGTGGATGCCCGGCACCTCGTCGCGGCGGATGCTGTTCACAGCCACCTGGTTGGGGCCACACTCGCTGCTGCCGCTGACGGTGCCGTCGGGGGCCACCAGTGTGCCGTGCACCCATTCGCTCTTGCGGTCGAGTTGGGCAATCAGGTCCTCGGCCAGTGTGATGGCCGTGCCCGAGGGTGCGTCGAGTTTGTGGATGTGGTGAGTCTCCTCCATTTCCACATCGTATTGTGGAAAATCGTTCATAATGCGGGCCAGGTAGCGGTTCACCGCCGAGAAAATGGCCACGCCGATGGAGAAATTGGATGCCCAGAACAGGGTTTTGCCACCCTCGGTGCACAGGCGGCGCACCTCGTCGCCATGCTCACGCATCCATCCTGTGGAGCCCGACACCACCTTCACGTCCTTGGCAAAGGCGCGCAGGTAATTGCCGTAAGCGGCAGTGGGCGATGTGAACTCGATGGCCACATCGGCCGATGCAAAAGCCTCCGACTCGAAGTCGTCCTGGTTGTCGATGTCGATGATGCTCACTATCTCGTGGCCACGCGAGAGGGCTATCTGCTCAATCATCTTGCCCATCTTGCCATAGCCAATCAATGCTATCTTCATGTTTCTTATGTTTGTTCGTTACAGTAAAATTTCTGCAAAATTAGACATTTTCAGAAACATAACAAAGAAAAAAACCTAATTTGGCAAAGACGCGTCAGTTTTTACTTTTTTTTAATTAATTTTGTCGGTTGAAACAAGAACTGACGATATGGAGGCATTGCTGCACTATTGCTGGAAGCACAAGATGCTGCCTTTGGGGCGGCTGGAGACCATCGGGCACCAAGTGGTGGAAGTGCTGGACCCGGGTCTGCACAATATGCACGCCGGTCCCGACTTTTTCAACGCCAAGATTAAAATCGACGGCACGTTGTGGGTGGGCAACGTGGAGATTCACGAGCACGCCAGTGACTGGTATGCCCATGGCCACGACCATGACGCCGCCTACGACAATGTTATCCTGCATGTGTGTGCGGAAGTCGATGCCGTGGTGACCACCCATAGCGGAAGCCAACCGCCACAACTGGTTATCTCCGTGCCACAGCACGTCAGCGACCATTACCAGGAATTGCTTCACACCGACCGCTATCCTCCTTGCTACAAGATTATCCCCAGTCTGTCGCGGCTGGTGGTACACAGTTGGATGAGTGCCTTGCAGACAGAGCGGCTGGAGCAAAAAACCAAAGCCATCGTCCGCCGGGTGCAACTCTGCGACGGCTCCTGGGAAGCCGGCTACTTTGTCACGCTGGCCCGCAACTACGGTTTCGGCGTCAATGGCGACACCTTTGAGTTGTGGGCGCGCAGCCTGCCGCCCCATGCCGTCGACCACCACCGTGACGACATCTTCCAGGTGGAGGCCATTTTCATGGGGCAGGCCGGATTGCTGGATATCGAGGCTGTGCCCGAGCGCTACCGCGACGCCGCACTGGCCGAGGGCTATTTCACCCGCTTGCGCAACGAATACCTCTATCTGCGGCATAAGTTTGGCATGAAGCCCATCGACCACACCCTGTGGAAATTCCTGCGAATGCGCCCCCAGAATTTCCCGCATATCCGTATCTCACAACTGGCCCAACTCTACTGCTCGCGCCAGGCGTCGCTCAGTCAGTTGGTGGAGTGCGAGACGGCGAAGCAATTGGGCAAGACCCTCTCCACCCACGTCACGCCATACTGGGAGACGCACTATGTGTTTGGCAGCGTGAGCGACCGGCGTGAGAAATCCCTTTCCTCCGCCTCGAAAAACCTGTTGATGATCAACACCGCCATTCCCATGCTCTTTGCCTATGGACGGCATCTGGGCGACGACCGCCTGTGTGACCGCGCGTTTGACCTGCTGGAAGAGTTGCGCGCCGAGGACAACAACATCGTGCGGATGTGGAGCGACTGCGGACTGGCTGTGGAAAATGCCGGCGACAGTCAGGCACTGATACAACTTAAAAAAGAATACTGCGACCGGCGCGACTGTCTGCGATGCCGCATCGGTTATGAATATATGAAACCCACCCCCAAAACAGAATAGAACGATGAGCCAACAACCCTATATCTTTGAGGTCAGGATGGAAGTGCGCGACTATGAGTGCGACATCGAGGGCATTGTCAACAACGCCAACTACTTGCACTATATCGAGCACACACGCCATCTCTTCCTGCGAAGTCTTGGTGTGAGTTTTGCCGAGATGCACGCCCGCGGACTGGATGCCGTGGTGGCGAGGATGACGATGCAGTTTAAAGTCCCCCTCCGCTGCGACGACGAGTTCATCTCACGCCTCTGGCTGAACAAGGAAGGCATCAAATACGTCTTCCACCAGGATATTTTCCGTGCCTCCGACGAGAAACTGTCTTTCAGAAGCACCGTCGAACTGGTATGCCTGAAAGACGGACGGCTGGCCGGCAGTTCGGAATACGATGAAGTTTTCAAGGATTATATCAAATGAACGAGCAGGAAACAATCAACGCCATGATACTCTCACGGCTCAGTTATTATAGTCTGGCGGCGGTGAGACAACTCTATCTGGCGGCGGGCAGTGCCACGGCAGTGGTGGAGAACCGCAACCATATCCGTGACATTATCCCCGACGCTACGCAACGGCTTGTGGAGATGCTCCGCGACTGTGAGGTGATGCGTCCCAGGGCCGAGGAGGAATTACTCTTCGACCAGAAGCACGGTATTCAGCCGCTGGCTTTTTCCGACCCAGGATATCCCACACGGCTGAGGGAATGCGACGATGCCCCGCTGGTGGTTTACTACAAAGGCAATGCCGACCTGAATCAGCAGCGTGTCGTCAATATCGTGGGAACACGGCAATGCACGCTCTACGGACAAGATGCCATCCGTAGGTTTCTTGCCGACTTGCGCATGCTCATGCCACAGGTGCTTGTGGTCAGCGGACTGGCCTATGGTGTGGACATCTGCGCCCATCGCCAGGCTTTGGAGAATGGTTTCGAGACGGTGGGCGTGCTGGCTCATGGACTCGACACCATCTATCCCCATGCTCACCGCAATACCGCCCGTGAGATGATTCAGCGGGGTGGGTTGCTTACAGAGTTCATGTCGCGGACCAATGCCGATAAAATCAATTTCGTGCGGCGCAACCGTATTGTGGCAGGCATGTCGGATGCTTGTATCCTGGTGGAGTCGGCTGCGCATGGAGGAGGACTGATTACTGCCGAGATTTCCCGGGGTTACAGCCGTGATGTGTTTGCCTTTCCCGGAAGAATGGGCGATGTCTATTCAGAGGGATGCAACAATCTCATCCGCGACAATGGTGCCATGTTGCTGACCGATGCCGAGACTTTTGTCAAAGCCATGGGATGGGAATACGACAATGCGCTGAAACAAGCCAAGAGTGATGGCATAGAGCGCTCGGCGTTTCCCGACCTGAGCGCTGAGGAGCAGCAAGTGATCGACACACTCCGCCGCAACAACGACCTGCACATCAATATGCTGGCCACACAGTCGGGGGTCGCGGTGGGGCGCCTGTCCTCCCTGCTTTTCGAACTGGAAATGAAGGGTGTGGTGCGCGGATTGGCCGGCGGCTCCTATCATTTGATGGAGTAATCAGAGGCTTTTTAGAATTTCCGGAATCTCCGGAAAGCCCGGAATCTCCGGAAAACCCGGAAAGCCCGGAATTTCCGGAAAATCCGGAACCCCCGGAAAGCAAAAACTCAAAAAAAATACTCAAAAAAATACTCACATGCAAATAGGAAACCTCACATTTGAGTCGCAGCCAGTGTTTCTGGCACCTATGGAGGATGTCACCGATCTGGGGTTCCGTCTCCTGTGCAAGCGATTTGGCGCGTCGATGGTCTATACAGAGTTTGTGAGTGCCGAGGCGCTTGTGCGCTCGGTGAAAAGCACCGTCGACAAACTGGTGATACGTGACGAAGAGCGGCCAGTGGGTATACAAATCTATGGCCGCGACGTGGAGGCGATGGTCGAGGCAGCCCGCATCGTCGAACAGGCTGGCCCTGATGTGATAGACCTGAATTTCGGTTGTCCCGTGAAGAAAGTGGCGGGAAAGGGCGCCGGCGCCGGGATGCTTCGCAATATTCCGCTGATGCTCGACATCACACGCCGTGTGGTGGATGCTGTGCATGTGCCTGTGACAGCCAAGACCCGTCTGGGCTGGGATGCCAACAACCTGATTATCACCACGCTTGCTGAACAGTTGCAGGACTGTGGCATCAGTGCGCTCACCATACATGGCCGCACGCGCTCGCAGATGTACACCGGGCAGGCCGACTGGTCGCTCATTGGCGAGGTTCGCCGCAATCCGCGCATTCATATTCCCATCATCGGCAATGGCGACATCACCACGCCCGAGGAGGCACGGCGCGCCTTCCTCGACTATGGAGTGGATGCCGTGATGGTGGGGCGAGCCACTTTCGGCCGGCCCTGGATATTCAAGGAAATACGCGACCATCTGGAGGGACGTGAACCCGACCCCACAATGGATTTCTCATGGAAACTTGATGTTTTGCTGGAGCAATTGCGCATCAATGTGGAGCGCATCGACGAGCGGCGGGGCATCCTCCACACACGGCGGCATCTGGCCAACAGCCCGATATTCAAGGGAATACCCAATTTCCGGTCCACCCGCATCGCCATACTCCGCGCAGAGACCCTCGCTGAACTCACCGCTATCCTCGAGGAGGTGCGCCAGCAAATGGCCGCTGGTGTGTGGGAAAAATAGGACCTATAGGACTTATAGGACTTATGGGACTTATAGGTCCCATAGGACTTATAAGACCCATAGGACTCATAAGCCCCATAGGCCTCATAGGTCATAGAGGTGGAAGATTCGCTCCATCATGCGCCATTTCTCGTCGCTGGTGGCATCGGGGCGACAGTCCTGGAAGGTGGCCATATACTCTTCCCATTCCTGCTGGCGGGGGAGGGTGGCCAGGCGGGCCATGGCGGTGTCCCAGTCGAAATCGAGCGCAGTCTCCACAATCATCACCAGGCGTGTGCCCAGGATATGGATGTCCATGTCGAGGATGCCCACCTCACGGATGCCTGCCAGAATTTCAGGCCAGGCGTTCTCCTTCAGATGGCGGCGCTTGTATTCGGCAATCAATTCGGGGTCGTCTTTCAAATCCATCGTCTGTACGTAGCGCTTCACGGGGCGCCCGTAGTCTTTTACACTGTATCCGTTCATGCTTTTTGCTCTTTGGGTTTGCAATGCCTTCAAGGAGGCAACTTTGGGTGCAAAAATAGTGATTATTCGCCGCAAAGCCAATTATTCTCGCATTTTATTGTTAACTTTGCACCGTATTTGACCAACTGACAGCGCAGATGCAAAAAATCCCTTTCAACAATTGTGAGCTTCTCCCACGTGGAAGTGTGGCGACCATCGGTTTTTTCGATGGCGTTCATCGTGGGCACCGTCATCTGATAGCCCAGGTTTGTGACATGGCACGGCAGGAGGGGGTGGAGTCGGTGGTTATCACTTTCGACAAGCATCCCCGACAGGCTCTCGACGATGCCTTTCAGCCACAACTGCTCAATTTCGCCGACGAAAAGATGATACATCTGGCACACTCGGGTGTAGACAACTGCGTGGTGCTGCCTTTCGACAAGGAAATGGCCGCCATGTCGGCACGACAATTCATGGAAAGCGTGCTGCACGACAAGATGGGAGTGTCGACACTGGTGATAGGCTACGACAACCGTTTCGGCCACGACCGCACCGAGGGGTTTGACGACTACGTGGAGTATGGCCGCCAACTGGGCATCCGTGTGGTATGTGCCACTGCCTTCCAGTATGAGGGGATAAGTGTGAGCAGTTCGGTGATACGGCGTCTGGTGGAAGAGGGTAACGTTGTCCGTGCCAATCAGTTGCTGGGTTATCCTTATGCTCTTTTGGGACATGTGGTGGAGGGATTCCAGCAGGGCCGCCGACTGGGCTTCCCCACCGCCAATCTCGATATCGGCGACTATGAGAAACTCATACCGGCTCCTGGCGTGTATGCCGTGCGTGTGCGCCTGGAGGAACGGATGGAGATGAAACGGGCCATCATGAACATTGGCACACGGCCCACGCTCGACAATGGCAAGCAGACCCTGGAGACGCATATTCTCAACTACGACGGCGACCTCTATGGCAAGCGCCTGATGGTGGCTTTCGACCAGCGGTTGCGTGAGGAGCGTCGGTTTGAGCATGTGGGGCAACTGGTGGCCCAGATGCGTGAGGATGCAAGAATGGCAAATGAATTATTTGACAACGAATTGGACGAATGAGAAAAAAAGATGGTTATGTGGAGGCGTTTCTGTATCTGATTTCTTTTATTGCGATACAGTTGGTTGTCACCTACGTAGTGTTTTTGGGGTGGCATTTAATCAATGGCAAACGCATACAGGATATTATGTCGGCTCTCGGCAGCGGAAATATTGCCCTTCCTGTACGTATGATTATTGTGATACAAGTGGTGTTCAGCATCCTGGTGATGGCGCTTTTCCTGTGGAGGCGATGGTGTGTGGTGTCACGCTCGTATCTGCAGTCGAAGCCATGGGCAGTGCTGGCTTGGGCTTCGGTGGCTGCGCTGGGCACACTGATTCCGTCGGAGGTCTTTGAGGAACTGGTGCCACTGCCCGACACCTCGGGGGGTACGCTTGCAGGCGTGATGAGCAGCCGCTGGGGCTATCTGGCGATTTGTATCTTTGCTCCTGTCGTCGAGGAACTGGTGTTTCGCGGCGCTGTGCTCAGGGCTTTGCTCAATGCCTGCCGTTATCATTGGGTGGCTATCACATTGTCGGCGCTTGCTTTTGCCATCGTGCATGCCAATCCGGCACAGATGCCCCATGCTTTCTTGATGGGACTGATGCTCGGATGGATGTATTATCGCACGAAGAGTGTGATTCCGGGTATTATGGTGCACTGGGTGAACAACACCGTGGCTTATGCGGTGTACAATATCTTGCCGCAGGCAGATGATGTGCGACTTGTTGACTTATGGGGTGAAGACCCTATGCGGATAGGTTTAGCGGTGGCTTTCTCCATCATCATCATCATCCCCGCATTGCTTCAATTGCATCTACGGATGCGCCCCGCCCCTGAAACCCCAGGAGACAACTATAATCCCTAGAAAATCTAGAAATCCTAGTATTCCTAGGAAATCTAGAAATCCTAGAAACCCTAGAAAAAATAGAAACAGGCCACGGAGGTTTTTCCTGCCGTGGCCTGTTGACCAAATTTAGTATGTTATGAAAAATTTGAGAGAATTGAAACTTCACAGTTTCGTTTTGTTGTTTTACTAAACATTGATTTTATAGAGAAAGCATTGAAATTATCTATTGATTAGGGCATTCTCCAGCAACTTGAGGTTGCGCACGGAGTCCTGTTTGATGGAGTCGGCTTTGGCTACGGAAACGCCTTCTTTTTTGTATTCCGTCTGTGCCATGTTGTCGACTTCCTGGGGCTGGAAAGCCACTTTCATCGCGTTGCCCAGCGTGATAATGACCGCTACGATGGCCACTGCCTTGAATAGTGGCTTCAGTCGGTCGGCAAGGCGTATCGTGCGTGCCTTCACCGGAGCGGCCTCGTCTACCATTTCGAGCATCTTGCGGTCGAAATCCTCTCCAAGACAAGTTTCTGTCACCTCGTTCTGCTCGTAGGTGAATAAATCCTTGAAAGGCAGAAGATAGACGGGAACATTTTCCTGACTGAAGAAAGCCCGTAGGATTTTTTCTTCTTCCAGGGATGTCTCGCATTGCCAGTAGCGCTCCATCAGTTGTTCTATGTACTTATAGTCCATATCCCTCGATTTGTTGATACCGTTGTTTTATGGCCTGTCGGGCTCTGAAAATATTCACTTTCACCTGTTCCTCCGAGATGTCGAGTATGGCGGCAATCTCTTTGTAGGATTTGCCCTCAAAGTCACGTAACTGCATGCAACTGCGCTGTTTTTCAGGCAAGGTGTTGACAAGACGTCTGACCATCTCGATTCGGTCTTTTTGCTGCATTCGCTCATAGGGCCCCAGGTCCTCATCGTGTGGAATTGTTCCCAGACTGTCGATGGGCTCTGTCTGATTGCCTTTTCGCTTGGTGCGGTCGAGCGACAGATTGCGGCAGATGGTGAGACAGTATGCTTCGAGCGATTCTATCTTGTCGAGGTCGTCGCGCCTACTCCATACTTTCATCAGGGTGTCCTGAACGATGTCCTCTGCCTCTTCGTGCTTGAGCGTGATGCGCAATGCCAGACGATAGAGAATGTCTTTCAGTGGCAGCACATCGTTACGGAAACTGATATTCTTCATCTTGTCTTATTAAATGACGATTGGGCAAAGGGAAAGTTACAATCCCCTTGCCCAAGACGGTTGTTTTTAACATATTTTCACAATTTCTGATTCTTCACCACAGTGCCATGCTTGCCGTCGATGGCTGTGGCCTTGGTGATAATCACGCGGGCAACGCCGGCTTTCACGGCCTGGAGGGCATTTTCTATTTTGGGAATCATCCCGCCGCTGATGGTGCCGTCGGCCACAAATTGCTCAAACGATTGGCGTGTGATTTCGGGGATGACCTGTCCCTGGGCATCGAGCACGCCAGGCATCTCGAAACTGTATATCAGTGTGACCTCATAGAGCGGGGCCAGTGCCTTGGCCACTTCGCCGGCGATGGTGTCGGCATTGGTGTTGAGCATGTTGCCCTGACCATCGTGGGTGAGTGGAGCCATCACGGGAGTGATACCCTGGTCGATCAGCGCCTTGAGTTTCGGGCCGTCGGCACGGTCGACGTCACCCACAAATCCGTAGTCCACTTCTCCGGCGGGCCGTCGATGGGAGCGGATAACGTCGATGTCGGCACCAGTGAGTCCGAGTGCATCCTCGCCCTTTGCCTGCAGGCGGGCCACGATGTTCTTGTTCACCAGTCCGCCATAGACCATGGTCACTACGCGCAGCATGTCGGCATCGGTCACGCGCCGGCCGTTCACCATCCGGCTCTCTATGCCCAGAGAGGCGGCTATGCGTGTGGCGCTTCTGCCACCACCGTGTACAAACACTTTGTGCCCCTCGATGGCAGAAAAATCGGTCAGCAATTGTGAGAGTTGTGCCTCGTCTTCCACCACGGCGCCACCCACCTTGACCACAGTGAGCCGTTCCTTGTTATTCAAGATAGGTGTATCCATAGAGTCCGTTTCTATAGTTGGAGAGAAATTCCTTGCCTTCCTCGAGTGAGATTTTGCCCTCTTTCACACTCTTGGCCACCCAGATTTCCAGTTGGCGCACCAGTTTCTTGGGGTTGTACTGCACGTAGGCCAGCACCTCCTCAACAGTTTCGCCGTCGATTATCTGGTCGATGTGGTAGTTGTTGCCTTTGACGGAGATATGTACGGCGTTGGTGTCGCCGAAAAGGTTGTGCATGTCGCCCAGGATTTCCTGATAGGCGCCCACGAGGAACACGCCGAGGTAATAAGGCTCGTTCTTGCGCAGTGTATGGACAGGCAGGATGTTGGAGATGTTGCGGTTGGTCACGAAATTGGCTATTTTGCCGTCGCTGTCGCAGGTGATATCCTGGAGTGTGGCACTGCGTGTGGGTCGCTCGTCAAGCCGCTGGATGGGCACGATGGGAAAGAGTTGGTCGATGGCCCAGGAGTCGGGCAGCGACTGGAACAGCGAGAAATTGCAGAAATATTTGTCGGCCAGGATTTTGTCGAGTCCCCGCAGTTCCTCGGGCACATGTTTCAGATGCTTGGCTATGCTGTTGATTTCTCGTGACACGCTCCAGTACATGCTTTCCACCTCGGCGCGTGTCTGCAAGTCGATGATGCCGTGGTTGAACAGGTCGAGGGCCTCTTCGCGGATTTGCTCTGCGTCGTGCCAGTCCTCAAGCATGGAGCGTGGGTTGAGGTTGTCCCAGATTTCGTAGAGGTCGCGCACCAGTTTGTGGGCTCCCTCTTCGGGTTCAAACTCCTCGGGCATCTCGGGCAGGGTGGCTGTCTCGAGCACGTCGATGATGAGCACGGAGTGATGGGCCGACAGCGACCGGCCGCTCTCGGTGATGAGGTTGGGGTGGTTGATGCCATTGCGGTTGGCTGCCTCGACAAAGGTGTAGATACAGTCGTTGACATACTCCTGGATGGAATAGTTGACCGAACTCTCGCTACTGGGCGAACGTGTGCCGTCGTAGTCAACACCCAGACCGCCACCGCAGTCCACAAATTCCACGTTGTAGCCCATCTTGTGGAGTTGGATGTAGAATTGCGACGCCTCGCGCAGGGCTGCCTGGATGCGGCGGATTTTCGTGATTTGGGAGCCGATGTGGAAATGGATGAGTTTCAGGCAGTCGTGCATGCCTTTCTTGTCGAGTATCTCAAGGGCCTCGAGCAACTCACTGCTGGTGAGTCCAAACTTGCTGGCGTCGCCGCCGCTCTCCTCCCATTTGCCCGAGCCAGAGGTAGCCAGTTTGATGCGGATGCCCAGGTTGGGCTTCACATTGAGTTTCTTGGCGGCTCGGGCGATGATGTCCAGTTCGTTGAGCTTCTCCACGACGATGAAGATGCGCTTGCCCATCTTCTGGGCGAGCAGGGCCAGTTCGATGTAGTTCTGGTCCTTGTATCCATTGCAGATGATGAGCGAGTCGCTCTGGCATTGCACGGCAATCACGGCATGGAGTTCGGGTTTTGAACCGGCCTCCAGACCGAGGTTGAACTTGCGGCCGTGTGAGATGATTTCCTCGACGACAGGTTGCATCTGGTTCACCTTGATGGGATAGATGATGAAATTCTCGCCTTTGTAGTCATATTCCTTGGCGGCTTTCTTGAAGCAACTGGCGGTTTTTTCAATACGGTTGTCGAGGATGTCGGGGAAGCGCAGCAGCACAGGTGGAGCCACGTCGCGCAGGGCCAGTTCGCACATCACTTCGTGCAGGTCGATGTGGGTCTCGTCCTTGCAGGGCGACACATAGATGTGTCCCTTGTCGTTGACACCAAAATAGGAGGTGCCCCATCCATTGATGTTGTAAAGTTCGTTGGAGTCTTCAGTTGTCCATTTCTTCATGTCTGTAATCGTTGGGGATGTGGCCACGTGGGGCGAGGCCGGGGTGAGTTGTCAGATGTTCAGCATACTGCGTATGTTGGCTACCGAGATGTTGATTTTCTCGTAGGTGTCCAGCAGGTTGACATCGAGTGTGTGGCGTGCCTTGGTGTAGTAGGGCTCGCGCTGTCGCAACTGTTCGGTGATGAATTCCTGCATCTCTTCGGGGGTCTTGTCAAGCAGCAGAGGCCTGACGGTTTTTCCCATGCGGAGGTGTTTGTAGAGCACTTCGGGCGTGGCTTTCAGGTAGATGGTCTCGCCCTGGCTGTTGAGATAGTCCATGTTGTCGAAGAAACAGGGTGTGCCTCCTCCGCAACTGATGATGACATCCTCGAACTCCGCTACCTCGTGGAGCATGTTGTGCTCGATGCGGCGGAAGCCCTCCTCGCCCTTCTCGGCGAAAATCTGGGCCACGGTTTTCCGCATCCGGCTCTCAATATACCAGTCGAGGTCGTAGAAAGGGATGCCCAAGGCGCGTGAGAGTGACTTGCCGACGGTGGTCTTGCCGGCGCCCATGTAGCCAATGATGATGATACGCCTCATCGTTATTTCTTCTTGTTGGCGGTGGAGTTGACCACTTGCATGCATTGCTCGTAGGTCAGTTCGGAAGCCTTGGCGTGCATGGCCTTCGGCATACGGTAGTTCTTGCCATCGTAGCAGATATAGGGACCATACCGGCCGTTCATCACTTCCATCTTGGGGTCTTCGTCGAATTTCTTCAGGTGGCGCTGGTTGTCCTGCTGCCGTTTCTGCTCAATGAGTTCCACCGCTCTGTCGATTTCCACGGTCAGAGGGTCTTCGCTCTTGGGCAGCGACACATATTTCTTGTCGTGCAGGATATAGGGGCCGAAGCGGCCGGCGCCAATCACCACTGGAGTGCCTTCAAACTCGCCGATGGTGCGGGGAAGTTTGAAGAGTTCAAGGGCTTCGTCGAGGGTGATGGTCTCCATACCCTTGTCGGATGGCAACTGCGAGAACTGTGGTTTCTCCTTGTCGTCGGCACGGCCAATCTGGACAATGGGGCCGAAGCGGCCAATCTTCACGAAGACGGGTTTGCCGCTCTTGGGGTCGATGCCCAGTTCGCGCTCACCGGCCTTGTGCTCTGCGCGGATGTTCATGGTCTTTTCCACAATGGGGTCGAATTCCTTGTAGAATTTCTTGATCATGGCCGACCATTTTGCCTTGCCCTCGGCTATCTTGTCAAATTGTTTCTCGACGCTGGCTGTGAAGTTGTAGTCGAGAATGTCGGGGAAATATTGCATCAGGAAGTCGTTCACCACAATGCCGGTATCGGTGGGGAGCAGTTTGCCTTTCTCGTTGCCCACAATCTCGGTTTTGCTCTTTGAGGTGATTTTCTGGCCTTTCAGCGTGTCGATCATATACTGGCGCTCCATGCCTTTCTTGTCGCCTTTCTGCACGTACTCACGTTGCTGGATGGTGCTGATGGTGGGGGCGTAGGTGGAAGGACGGCCGATACCCAGTTCCTCGAGTTTGTGTACAAGGCTGGCCTCGGTGTAGCGCAGGGGCCCCACGGTATAGCGCTCGGTCGATGTGATGCTCATGTTTGTGAGCGTGTCGCCCTCGTGCATCGGCGGAAGGATGTGGCTGGCCTCCTCGATGTTGTTCTCGTCATCGCTTGACTCGTGATAGGCTTTCATAAAACCGTCGAACACCACCACTTCGCCATTGGCGACGAAATATTCTTCCTTGCCGCTGATGAGGATGTTGACCGTGGTCTTCTCGATTTGTGCGTCGGCCATCTGCGAGGCAGCGGTGCGCTTCCAGATGAGTTCGTAGAGACGGCGCTCCTGCAGGTTGCCCTCTATCTCGACATTGTTCATATAGGTGGGGCGGATGGCCTCGTGGGCTTCCTGGGCACCCTTGGAGTGGGTCTTGTAGTTGCGGGGCTTGCTGTATTCCTGACCGTAGAGGCGTACTACCTCTTCCTTGCTGGCATTGATGCACAGGCTGGAGAGATTGACGGAGTCGGTACGCATATAGGTGATTTGTCCGCTCTCATAAAGGCGCTGGGCCACCATCATGGTCTGCGACACGGTGAAACCCAGTTTGCGGGATGCTTCCTGTTGCAGGGTGCTCGTGGTGAAGGGTGGGGCAGGGGTGCGGCGGAGGGGCTTCTTCACCACACTCTCGATGGTGAAGGTGGCGTCCTTGCAACTCTCCAGGAAGGCGATGGCCTCCTCGTGGGTCTTGAAGCGTGTCGACAACTCGGCCTTTACCTCTGCGGGACTCTCGCTTTCAGTGGGAAGGGCGAACACGGCGTTCACACGATAGTATGGCTCGCTCACAAACGACTGTATCTCGCGCTCGCGCTCCACAATCAGCCTGACGGCCACGCTCTGCACACGACCGGCGGAGAGCGACGGCTTCACCTTGCGCCAGAGCACCGGTGAGAGACGGAAGCCCACAAGACGGTCGAGAACGCGACGGGCTTGCTGCGCATTCACCAAGTTCATGTCAAGATGGCGCGGTGTCTCGATAGCCTCCAGGATGGCAGGCTTGGTAATCTCGTGGAACACGATGCGGTTGGTTTTCTGCTCGTCCAGGCCCAGCACCTCGCAAAGGTGCCAGGAAATGGCCTCTCCCTCGCGGTCTTCATCGGATGCGAGCCATATCTTCTTGGCTTTAGCGGCGTTGCTCTTCAATTCGCTTGCCAGTTTCTTCTTGTCTTCGGGAATCTCATAATCGGGCTCCATCGTGTTGAGATTGATGCTGATCTCTTTCTTCTTCAGGTCGCGGATGTGCCCGTAACTTGACATCACTTTAAAGTCCTTGCCCAGAAATTTCTCTATAGTCTTGGCCTTGGCAGGACTCTCTACGATTACTAAATTGTCTTGCATATCAGTATATCAAATGTTATTTGAGGCGCAAAAGTAAGCAAAACTTTATTGATATACCTTATTATATATCCAAAATTTAGTTTTTTTAAGAAATTATTGAATCACACGGCCCTCCCCTCATGCGTGAGGGAAGAGCCGTGGGATTGGTAAATAATACTGACTTGTTATCTCAATGCCGCAGTCAGTATGGTTGTAGACTTATATGTTTTATTGGGCATTGATGGGAAAAATCTTGAACACCCAACCTTTTTTGCTTTTCTCCATTGTGGCTGACACTTCCACGTCGCTGGTTGTGCGGGTGTAGTAATCACCGTTAAAGGAAGGGCTGGAATCTTCTTTGAATCCCATTTCCTTCAATTTTGCCACGATGGCATCACGGGCAGTCGTGTTGAAAATCTCGATGATGAGGGTGGTGAAATCTCCCATACCGAAGTAATAGTTGACAATGCTCGATGTCCCGCTTTGGAAACTTAACACATTACCACGCTTGTTGGCAGTGCAATTTCTGCACCATGTCATAATGACTGAACGTGAGGACTCATCGGCATATTCGCCCACATACTTGTAGCCGGCGGCTTTGAGTTGCTCACCCGTGTCTATTTCATTGTCAATCAATTCGAAAATATCATCCAAAGGAAGGTCGGCGGGGCATTGAGGAGCGGCAATGGTCTCATTGGCAGCCGTTTCTGAAGCAGGTGTGTTGCCTTCAGTACGGTAGTACAATTTTCCAAGGCAATAAAGTGCTTTTTCCGAGCCGATGTAACCAATGGTGTAGTCTGATATATCACGACGACAATCTCGGTTGACCAGTAATTTCCCTGTCATATCATAGGAGGACTTATTCCTATTACTAACAGGACTTGAGAAATCAGCGAAGTAACCATTGATTAGAATTTTACCATTTTGGATGAAACTCTTGTCCAAAGGATCTTCGATATAATTAATAGTTCCATTGTCTGTTTTGCACTCCACACTTATGGCATAACTGCTGGTGCTGCTTAATATCTCGCCACCACCGATGAATTTATGTCCATTTAAACTCCATTTGAAAATGCGCGCTTTGAGGCCATCGGCGGAAACAAAATTGATACACTGGCCCACTTCGGCTAAGGACAGAGGGCTGCATTGGTAGTATTTGACCTCAACATTGGCTTTGGGCACAGTAAATTCATCCTCTTCAGTATAAGAATTGTGATAACAATAAGTGGAACCCTTGTCTATCATACTGAATCCTTCATCTCCTGTTAAAACTTCGGCTACTAAATCTCCTTTCTTCACTTTCATATATGGAGTAGCAAAATCTTTTTTGGCATAATATGCCTCTATCCTATTTGCTCTTGTTTGTGCGCTCACCATGGTAGCGCAAACGATTAAAAATGCAATTGTTGTTAATGTCTTTTTCATATCTTCTCTTATTTATGTTATTTTATTTCATCAAACATATACTTACCTTCGCCCGATTTCACAATGGTGAGCGTGACAGTATAGGGATGACCCATATCGGTCATCCGAACCTTGTAAGCAAGTTCATCCACTTTTGTGATTTTTTCAATCTTGGATGGTCCGATCCCATCTTGTTGCCCGCTGCGGAAATCCCAGATGGCATAACCTCCGCCTTCGAAATCATAGTCGGCAAGTAGTTTTTTCTGAAGTTTTGGTGTACAGTATTTTTTCGCTGCGGCAGTATTGAAATCAGTCTCTCCAAATACGTATTGGCTATAAAACGATGTGATAAATTCCTCAATGGCACTGTCGTCTGCAGATGGTGCCACGTTTTTCACTGGCGACAAATCTATGCCTTTGGTCTTGATATACTCATCAAACTCTTTTCCTGTGGCTTCGAAATATTTCTCGAAGAGTTGCTCGTCGTTCAGTTTGAATGTCAAATGGGAACTCATAGGCGCACTGTTGCCTGCGTATGTGAAATGAACCTGGGCTTCCCCGCCTGGTTTCAAATCTTTTCCTCTTTCGGTTATGTAGCCTGAGACGCGCTGTCCTTCAATATAGATGTTTACATTGTAGTCGCTCCCGTTAATGGGCTTGCCAGTGTTGTTGACTACAGTCACTGCACTCTCACCTTCGTCGGCTAAATACTGAGGGTATCTGATTTCGATGAAGCCACGCTGGGCATATACCATCGAACTGAAACTCTTCTTGAAATTGGCCATCAAATCTTTCCTGAAATCTTTGACTCCCATTCGTTTGGCGAGTTCTACATCGGTAAGGCCATCCTTGTATTGACCTGTGGCCTTCGCAAAAGCAAGGTCGTCGTTATTGAAAGCCAACATGCCATGCGAACTGATTACTTTCATTGTGCCATCCGCTGATTTCACCACAACGAAATCCGCTCCATTGTCAATGGTGACAGTGAATGTATCAGTTTTCTCATTGGCCTCAATTTTCAGACTGTCGGGAACATAGCGCAAAGCGAAGGAATCGCATACAGCTGCATCTGCATAGAATGTGCGGATGGAGTCTAACTGATTGTTGCTGACAAACTCAGCGAAGCGTGATGCAAAGGCTTTCACCTCGGCTTGAGGGTCGCCAGTGTCACAGGCAACCATACATATTGTAGCAATGGATGCCAATAAAAAAGTTCTTAGGGTTTTCATGATAATTGTCTTGATGTTTTTATTGTTTTTAAATAAGTTGTTTTCCATTTTGATGTTAATTGTTTGTGCTAAGATGATTAGAATGTTGGGTTCGAAGGATTCATGTTGTGAGCTCTGCATCAGGCAGGATTTACAAGGCAATGATTACGTCGGGCTCAAATAGCCACATAAAGTGTGAGCCTTCATGACATTCTCCGTCTGAAGGTTCTGGATACCCGTGAATGAAAGAATGAAAATCAGCTCACACCTGTAGGAATGTATGTGAACCGAGCCCTTGGGGGCGCGGTATGGATACATACTACAGGAGGGGTGCCTTCAGTCTTTTCCCCCATTCACATGAATTTTCCAGATTCTCAGACGGGTAAAAGCCAACTTGCTCTCCTCTATGTCATCACATGGTTATTCACCAAGTAGTGCTGCAAAGATAAGAAAAGTTTGGTAAAGTCATCCCTTTTGTGAGCTGAAATTTTCACTATCTCTATAATTATTCGCCAAAATTAGCATCTTCCGCTCAAAGACGATTGGTCCAAATTGGTCCTTATGGGGAAAATCTCAGCATGTTCCCGAAGTTCATGCACTTTTGCGAGATTAAATTTGGGTATTTCCCCTTTTTTGTGTTTCTTTGCAATAATAATCGAAAACATTTTTTTAGTACAGTCGCTCATGCAAGAGGATGACAGTTCTGCCTCTGGCTACCTCACCGAGACATTCGAGGGAATCAGCAAACAGTTCACCGACATAGAAACTTTGCACATGTCGGAGGTGAATGTCGTGGCACGCGCCAAGCGCTATGGGCGCTGGTGGCTTCTCAAAGCCCTGAGGCCAGACTTGGCAAAACAGTCGGCATATCGTCAGCGCTTGCGCAAGGAACTGGAATTGACATCCTCACTCCAGCATCCCAATATCGTGGCCACATACGGGATAGAGGAGGTGGAGCAATTGGGCACTTGCATCGTGATGGAATATGTGGAGGGCCAAACGCTGAAGAAAAGCCTTTTGGACGGTGACCTTGATTTGCCACAGCGGCGCCGGCTCTTTGACGAGTTGCTCGATGCCGTGGAATATCTTCATGCCAAGGGTATCGTACACCGCGACCTGAAGCCCTCCAACATCATGGTGGCCAACAACAGCGACAGCCTTAAGGTGATTGACTTCGGGCTTGCCGACTCATTCAGTCATGTGGTGCTCAAGCAACCCGCAGGCACATCAGGCTATATGTCGCCCGAACAGCAGGAAAATGCCGAGGCCGATGTGCGCAACGATATCTATAGCCTGGGTGTCATTCTCAGTCAGATGAATCTGGGCCGTCCCTATGGTGCCATCGCAAAGAAATGCCTGGAACCCGCCAGCATGCGGTATGGCCAGGTGTCAGAACTTCGTCGTGACTTGCATCGTCGCCTGCAACGACCAAGGAAGATTGTTGCCGGTGTCTTTGCCGCGGCTCTCACTCTGGTCATAGCACTCTTTGCCACGCTGGCCTGGCAGTTGAACAGGCAAAACAAACTGGTGAAAAGCCAGGAGCAGGAACTGAACGCCCAGAAGGAGATGATAGCCAGTCAGAAGAAGATGATGGATTCGCAGAAAAACCAGATGGACGCTCAGAAAAGCCAAATGGATGCCCTGCAGCAAGAAGCGACCCAAAACAAGGAGCGGCAGCAATCCCAGGCCGACATCATCGGGACGCTCACCGACAGCCTCGCCCTGGTCGTGAAAGACAACCAACAGATGAGGGAAAGTGAAAAGGCTGCTGCCGAACGGAAAAAGGAAATCGACGCCTTGAAGCAGGAAGCCAATCATGTGATATTGCAAGCGCTCAGACCCATGGCCAATCTTGATAGCAACTTCAACCCCGACCAGCGAATAGGCAAGTTTTATTATCATAAGGTGGAGAGAGCTAAAAAGGAATTTCTGAAGAGGATATCATCGCAGGTGAGCGAAAGCGAATATGCGGAAATCGTCAATTCAATGGACGCTTACTGCTCCACTTTGGCTCATGAGACATGGCGTTCGATAGGAGTGATAATAAAAGACCAATATAAATGAACAAAAATCCCATCATACAGCAAATAGAAGAATCATTGAAGCACAAAATGCTTACTCCACGCGACTTTGTCTTTTTGCGTGAGCAAATCTATAACCGGCTGCGTGTGTATGTGAGCACCACAACTCTGAAACGGTTCTGGGGCTATCTTGACGATGGTGGCCAGCCGCGGCAGAGCACATTATCCATTCTTGCACGCTTTCTGGGATACCGGGACTATGAGGACTACGCACTACGCTCACTGCTGCCACAGGAGCAAGAGAGCGACCCGGTGATGACCCGGCGGCTGAGCGTGACCGAGGAGTTGGTGGTGGGCGACCGCTTGCGTCTCACCTGGCATCCGGGGAGGGTGTGCGACGTGGAATACCTGGGAGACCTCGATTTCGTGGTCGTGGCGTCGGAAAAAACCCGTCTGCGGCCGGGTGACAAGTTCCAGTGCAGTGTGGTGCTGGAGGGAGAGCCGCTTTATCTCGACAATCTGCTACAGGATGGCCGGCCTCCCATCTCGTATGTGTGTGGCAAGAAAACTGGCGTGACTTTCGAGCGCCTGTGATTGTTTGGCGGGGATAAAGAGCATTTCCAGCCTTGTCTTTGTTGCACTGATTTCGTCATTTTGCGGAATAAGTTTGTGGGTTTGGATGATTATCCTTACCTTTGTGCGATTAATTGTGAATTGTATGAAAAGAGACACCTATTTGGATGGATTGAAGTTTTTCCTCATTTTTTCTGTCATAATGGTACATGCTTTGACGTATGAGGGAATGGGTATTTATGTGACAAAAATCATTCATTCCTATATTATGCCTGTATTTGTGTTGCTTTCAGGCTATTTCACAAAAATATCCTCTGACGAGAAATTCTTGAAGTGGCTGAGGAAAACATTCTGCATATTCTTGATTTTCCAAGTGGGACTTGTCCTTCTGGAATGGGGCCTGGGCGAGGAAGTAGGCTGGCGTGTCCTCATCGTACCTCAATACGCACTGTGGTATCTGGTTTCTCTGATTTTCTGGAGATTGTCCATTCAATTGCTGGCGAAGATACATGTGTTACCCAATGTCTGGATGCTGGTGGTCTCAGTGTGTCTGGTGCCTCTGATTAGTTTTATACCTATCGGTCTGGAGTTTTCTTTCCAGCGCACATTTGTCTTTTTCCCCTTTTATGTGGCTGGTCTCTTGGTCAACCAGCATCAACTTTTGCCAAAGGTCAATAGGGTAAATATATGGTTGTCGGTGGCGGTGAGCGTGCTGGCGCTTGTGGTAGCCTGTGTCCTTACCTCGTTCATTCCAAAAGTTCCCTGTGGTGATATGAAAGACTTGGCTGTAAGGATGTTGCAGATAGTCAACTCGTTTGTCATTTGTTTCTGCATCTTCCGGCTAATGCCCAGAGAACCCATCAAAAAAATGGCTGGCCTCGGAAAGGATTCCATGTATTTTTATCTCTATCATGTGTTTTTCATTCTCATCCAGCGCCATGTGTTTGCTCATTTCCACATCCACGCCAATGTGCTGGTGGCATTCCTCCTGGCCATTTTCTATGTCCTGGTGATTATGCTGATGAAAAAGTTCCGCATTTTCAGAATGCCCATGCTGGAGAAATAGAAAACCAGAGGCAGTGTGCAGATTGCCAGGTGTGCATTAAAACTTTTTGATTTCGGCAAGAAGCGAAGGTCGGCGACGATAGTTTTCGCGAAGGTATGTGGCAAGTTGACTGACGGCCTCCGGCCCGTTTTCCAGTTTGAGCATCGCCTCCATTGCTTGTCGAATGCGGTAGTAGTGCTTGGCTCCCATATTTTGGGAAGCATATTCCTTGATCATTATGATGTATTCGGTCAAGAGTTCAGAAGAAAGACTGTTTTTTAAGTACATAGCATACTTGTCGAACATATCAAGCGTGTGATGGCTTTTGTCCATTAGCAAATTGAAAAGACTTTGCTCATCCTGTTCGGCCACGTAGATGTCGGCTTCGATACTGGAACTGAACATCGCCGACATCTTTGTTTGTGAGAGTAATTGCTTGAGAAACGGTTTCCACTTTTCTGGTGAAACGAGTTGCTTCAACTGTTGGTAATAATCCATCGAACCGTTGCGCCGTATAAACAACTGGCGGCAAAGTTGAAGTTGCTTCTCCTTGTTTCCCATACAAGTGTGAATGTCAAGTTCGGTTCTCATCCATTCTTCCTCTACACCATATTTACGATTTTCCGATGCTATTCTCTGACTCTCCTTGGTCAGCGAAAGGGCTTTCTCGTATTCTGACTCATTTAGAAGTCGTTGAAGTTCATATTTTCTTATTTCCTCCATGAGGATGTGCTGTTGAATGGTGTCGGTTGCTTCTTGTTTCCGTCCCATTTTTTCAAGAAGTTCGATTTTCTGCTTCACATATTTTGCCATGCCGACATCCCCGTTTGATTTCTGAATCATGTCGTTGAGTAAAAGTAGTTGAGATTCTTCGGACAACGAAACGATTGTTGCCTCGTGGAGCAGTTTGTGCATATCAGCAAGTCCATAATCTTCCAAATCAGAATTCACCATCTTTTTCAGTTCATCAATGGCCTCGTCTTTATCTTTCTGTGATAAATTCTGACTGGAGAGGCATTCAAACATATTTGGCCCTAATGAAAAGATAAAAATGGAACGATTATTATTGTTAGTAATTGCTTCTTCACTTGCTTTTGCAATTCGCTCTTGAAAACACTTCACCTTGAACATGAGCTGTGCCTGTTCAACTTGCCCGATGACGCTTATAGGGCTTATGGGGCTTATAGGTCTTATGGGTCTTATAGGTCTTATAGGTCTTATAGGTCTTATGGGTCTTATGGGTCTTATAGGGATTATGGGGGACTATGGCTTTTGTTTTTGATTTCTGTAGTTTAGACGGGCTCGGGTCATTTCTTCCCTTATGCCGCCTTGTTGAATAAACTGCTGTTTCAGCCGTTCGATGAGCCTCATTAGCATTGTGTCTGTCTGATGGATAAGTGTGATGGCAATGTTTGCTATGGTCTCTGCTGAACGTACTGCGACAGCATTGCGATAGAAAGCCGAATCGTTGTGGCGCATAGTTACCTCACGTGTTTGTCGGTATCGGGTGTCATTGGTTTGCCATTGCTCCATACCACGCACACGGAGAAAGTCTTCGTAATCGATAAGTAGTTCCTGCAAACTTGCTTTGGCAACATTCATTAGTTTCAGTTCTGTTTCTCGAGATGTGGTGCTGGCTGCACTACCTTCTGCAATATTTTGTTTCCCAGAGCGGGCTGCTTGGATCATCTGGTCAATGGTACGGTCTCCCTTTTCAAAGAAATGATGGACAAAGTAGAAAGTGACATCGTAGATGCATTCTGCCTTTTGAAAGAATATTAGTTGCCGGTAGTTGCCTTTTGGGGGAAGGAAAGACTTGTCTGTGGGCATATTCTTTTGATTTTTAGTTATGGGTCTTATGGGTCTTATGGGTCTTATGGGACTTATGGGTCTTATGGGACTTATAAGTCTTTTGGGGGCTTTGCCAGTAGTCGTTCTACTCCTTTGCGGATGGAGGCAAGGCCGAATAGGGTGGGGTCGATGTCTTGCGGGGCGAGCCAGATGCATTCGGCGGCGTCGTCGCCGGGATGGAGAGTGGATATGTCGCGCACCTGACAGCGGAAAAAGAAGTCGAGCGTGGGGATGTGGAACCCGGAAAAGAGATAAGTGTTTGGCAGGCTGAAGAGAAATTCACACCCTACCACCACCAGTCCTGTTTCCTCCAGCACCTCACGGGCCACCCCTTGCTCAGCGGTTTCGCCGATGTCGGCAAAACCGCCGGGCAGGTCGAGTGTGCCCATGGCTGGCTCACACTTGCGGCGTTCCACCAGCCATCGTCCCTGCTCGTCGGTGATGAGCGCCACGTAGGCGGCACTGGGGTTGAGGTAATACTCAAAAGAGCAATCGCAGCAACGCTTGCTCTTCTCGTTGTTGATGATGAATCGGGCACTACCGCAAACGGGACAGTGCGCAAATTTTTCCAGTGGATGTTTCACGATTATTTATTGAAGATTGATAAAGAAGTTGAGAAATTAAGAAGTTCATGAAGTTAAAGGATATGACCATTGTGCCCTCAGTGCAAATCTCTCACCTCTTACCACTCACCTCTCACCACTGATTTTTTTATCATTCACTTCAAACTAAAAACTATTCCCACTTGTCGGTGCGGAATGGGAACAAGGGCAGTCCTGCTCCGTTTTTCAGGTTGCCAAGTTGGAAATTCTTGAAACAGTAGCGTAAGGCAACAGGCTCTTTCACTTCCGGACAAGTGATTTTTATGGTCTCATCCCAATAGTCTCCGCCAGGACGCCAGAAATGCTCAGCCTTTGCAGGGTGAAACACCTTGTCGGCTCCTGCCACCTCAAATCCCTCAATGCCTTCGAAACGGTTGATGCTTCCGTAGTCATCGTTGAGATGAATGTGGATGGCATCGCCAACGACTTTCATGTCCTTGAACGTAGGGCTCTTGCACCACACGTTGCCCATGCCGTAGGTCTGATTGAGTGCCAGGTAGGCAAGACGCTGTCCCACAGGCTTTTTCTGTGCCGGATGTATCTGTGTGGTCTCATAGGGATAGGCCAGGTCGTTGGTACACACCAATGCGCTGTTGGGGATGATTTGTGCGGCGACAAACTGCTGTTCGCGCAGGAGTGCCCCGTTGGTGGCATTGACATTGTCGTAGTGATAAGGTGCGATTTCAACGAAATAGAAAGGTATCTCACCCAGTCCAAATTGCTCGCGCCATTGTTTCACCAACAATGCCAGGCGCTCGGAGTACTGATTGCCTGGGTCACCCACGTTGGAGCAGCCCTGATAGAAAATGATTCCTTTGACAGTGTATTTGAGGATGGGGTTGAAGGTGCCGTTGCCCCAAACCAGTTGGCGGTGGTAATCCCAACTGTGTGCTTTGACAATCTCCATACTGTCGAGCGACTCGTTGGTGTATTTCTGCAGGTTCTCACGGGTAAGCCAACTCTCCACGCGGGTTCCGCCTTTGTTGGCCAGGATAAGTCCCACGGGGATGTCGAGCGCACGGTTGACCACCTGAGCGAAGAAATAGCCTGTAGCCGAGGCGTCGCCCACAGTCTGCGGGCCAATCTCGCACCATTGGCAGTTGGCGTCATCCTGTGGAGTCATGCTCATGACGCTGGGCACTTTCACATAGTGGATGCCCCGGTATTGCCTGGAGTTGATGACCTCGTCGTTGTAACCCTCGACAGGACAGTTTCCAAAACCTTTGACAGGCATTTCCATGTTGCTCTGCCCGGCACACACCCACACTTCTCCGGAGAGCACGTTGTTGATGGTGGTCTTTTCACCATCGTCGAACGTGATGGACAGCGGTGTGTAACTTGCTGCAGGTGTCTGCACCTTCACCAGCCAGCGGCCATCTTTGTCGGTCTTGGCGGTGTAGGTCTTGTCGCTCCATGAGACGGTAACGGTGATTTTCTTGCCCGCTTGGTCCCAGCCCCACAGACGGGCCTCGGTGTTCTGTTGCAGGATCATATTGTCGCCGATGATGTGCGGCAACTTGACTTTGGCTTGTGCCGACAGTGCCACCACTACCAGCAGCACCAATGATAATAATTGCTTTTGCATGATGAAGGATGTTATATAAACTTAAACAGGCTGCAATATTACAAAAAAAACATTACCTTTGCAACAGAATGCGGAGATACTTTCAGCAAACGGATTAAAAAAGCCGCATTTTGAGAACAGCCTTTAATGCAAAACCAGATATGAAGAAGATTATGATGGCCATGCTGTTGCTTTGCATGGCGGCCGTTGTTCCGGCACAGAATGTAAAAGTGATGAACCTGTGGTCCAAGAGGGCCCCCAACAACAATGGTGACCCCAAAGACACAGCCAAAGTGTGGATTTACCTGCCCGATGCCAAGAAAGCCACGGGGCGTGCCATCGTGATTTGTCCGGGTGGTGGCTATGGCGGACTGGCGATGAACCATGAGGGACATGAGTGGGGAAAATTCTTCCAGAACATGGGCATCGCCGCTTTTGTGCTGAAATACCGTATGCCACATGGTAATCCTGAGGTGCCCATCGCCGATGCTGAGGAAACCATCCGCATGGTGCGCCGCAATGCTTCGGGCTGGCACATCAAGAGCAACGACATTGGCATCATGGGGTCGTCGGCGGGTGGCCATCTCGCCTCCACCATTGCCACGCATTCCACCAATCAGGCCAAGCCCAATTTCCAGATTCTCTTTTATCCTGTGATTACGATGATGCAAGGCTATACGCATCAGGGGTCGCACGACAATTTCATGGGTAAGGGCAGCAAGCGCGAGGAGAAGAAGTATAGCAGCGACCAGCAGGTGACACGTGCCACACCTCGGGCATGGATAGCGCTGAGTGACGACGACACCACCGTGGAACCGGCCAATGGTGCCAATTATTATATTGAACTATACCGTCATGATGTGCCAGCCTCGATACATGTCTATCCCGACGGCGGTCATGGATGGGGCAGTAATCTGGGCTTTAAGTATCATATCGAAATGATTATGGAACTGAAAGCGTGGCTCGACAGTTTCTAAACACACACTCTCTGAACCGGCTGATAGCCGAGGGTGAGCACCAGCAGCAGGATTTCAAGTATAAAATCACGGATGCCTGCAAGTTGGCCAAGTCGGTGTCGGCATTTGCCAACACCGAGGGCGGCCGCTTGCTCATCGGGGTTCGTGACGACGGACATCTCTCAGGCGTGAGGTCTGAGGAAGAGGTCTATATGATGCGTGTGGCCGCTACGGATTATTGTGTTCCTGCTGTCACGCTGGATTTCGACCGCTTGCAGGTGGAGGGCCGGCAGATAGTGGTGGCCAATGTGCCGTTGTCGAATCAAAAGCCTGTCAAGGCCATCTGTGAGGACGGGCGGAAACGGGCTTACATACGCATCGCTGATGAGAATATCGTTGCCTCTCCTGTGCATTTGCAAATCTGGCGACAGCAACAAGCAGCACGGGGGCAAGTGTTCTCGTATGGGGAGACCGAGAACCGTGTGATGGCCGCAATGAATGATGGCCGAGCGCTGACCCTCAAGGAGGTTGTGAAACTATCGGGTGTGAGCAGGCATCAGGTAGTGGTGACCTTGGCCCGTATGGTGAGATTCGGACTGGTGGACTGCCTTTTTCAAGACCACGGGTTCGTATTCCAACTCTTGTGAGTTGCCCATTATGAATTGAAATCCTTCACCCCATGCCATAAAAAATGCGCCCCGAAAGGCGCATTTTCTTATTTCATGTATTTCTTTCCGTTGATGATGTAAATGCCGCTTGGCAATTGCTTGAGCACTTCCTCAACGGTCTTTCCATCCAAGTCTTGAATCTTTGAGCCAGTGATGCTGTACACACCGTCACGTAGGGTGAAGATGTTGCTGTAGTCGCTGTCGGAGATGGTTGGTCTCTTGATGGCGGATGGTTCCTCAAACACATCTATATAGGATGCCACATAGAGGATGGAACCCTCATTGGGATTGGTCTCAGATGTGAAATAGGCACGGAAAGGCTTCACCTTCTCGGGGGTCTCGCTGTACAGGAACGCATTTCCGCCATTCTCCTCATCGAGTTGATAGACGTAGTCGCCTTTGGTGGTGCTCTCCGACAATGAGCCTTGGAAATTGTAGTTGTCGGCGTCGGCGATGATCTTTCCGGTTTGGATGGTGGTGGAGTCGGCACTGAACACGATTTCCTTGCCCACGAGATTGTAGTCCTCGCCTTTGTAGTCGCCGGGAACGGTGATGATGTAAGGCACGTTGGCCTTCATGTATTCTGCATTGGTGAAGTATGCATAGAATCCCTCTTCACCATAGAAACGGCGCACCCAGAAGTTTTTGTTGACTTTGTCGCTGGGCTTGAACCAGTCGATGTCGACGTTGTCAGTGGCATTGGTCACCTTTTGCACATCGTAAGGCAAAACTATGGTAGACCAATTGTTTTCGGCCCTCAGTCCGTTGAAGCCTTTGTCAAATGTGCGGGTGTAAGTCACGTGATTGACGGTGAAGTCGACGGGCACATAGCAAGGATAGCCATCCACAAGCGCAATCTTATCCGCTGCACGGGAAACGATTTGGTTGTTGTTGCTCAACGTCTTGTATTCCTTCGTGACATAGTAGAGTGTGTTGGGGTTGCTGTTGGGCGTGATGGAAGTAGGAACCTTCGAGTTGAGGTGCAAATCCAGGGCAACGGCATCCTCGGGCATCACGAACGCTGCGGTACTTGGTGGAAGGGCATGGAGAAGTCCCTCCTTGTCCCAATAGCATATACCACGATGTGCCTTCACGTTGAGACTGATAGCTGAATTTGAGAACTGGTTGATGTGTTCACTGGTCTTTTTGCGGTAATACAAGTTGAACGGATAGGTTGAACTGTAATACACACCGTCATACCGGAAAGTGTACTCTCTGGACTCTCCCGCTGGGATGTGGGCAAGAATTTTGTCGGTGGCATACCAGTAATTGTGGCGCAATAACGGACGGATGTAGTCGTCGTAGTCGACTTTGCCTGTATTGGTAACCTTAAACTTGATTCTGAAGGAGTTGCCATAAAGAGTGTTGTCGGTCTTGTCCCAGTTGTCAATCTCATACTCAAACTTAAGTGAGTAGGATGCCGTACCAAGAGCGGTTATGGTGTCGGTGTAAATGATATCCGTAGCCTTCGGTGTGGCAGTCACCAACTTGTTTTTCAACAATTGCAAGACATGCTCACCCTCTTCCGATGGAATGTAAGTGAAATATATGTCACAAGTTGAGTTCTGCGGAATGCGTAACGCTTTGAAATCCATGGGGTTGCCATCTTCATAAAGATAATAACGGCGGGAGAATTTCTCCATCATGTTGTTGGTGGCGTTTACTTTGACGAGTCTTGGCGCCCGACTATAGAGTTTTTTGGTCTTGTCAAGTTCGACAGAATTAATCACGACGGCTGCCACACCCGACAGAGTGGGGACTCCATCTTTGATGTCGGCGGCAAGGTATGCAACAGTGGCATTGCATTTGTCGAAATGCCACATGCCATCACCGTCCCATAGTTTGCTGATGGGGAAGATGCGGTATATGCCATCATCGACGTCGCCTGTCTCAAGTTCCCATTTCGTGGTGAGGCTTGCACCTGCTTTGTAGGTGATGGAGTCTTGGGCAACAATCTTTACCAACCTGTTCTTGTCGTCGTATAAGCCGAGACCATGGGCAAACGATGCCGTGGAACCGCTGTTGTTGCTGCGTGTGGTGCTGACAATCTTTGTGCTTTGATTGAATGTGATGGCGGTCAGCGTCAGGCATGAGTTCTTGTAGATATAATTGCTCTCGTCTTCGTCTTCCTCTGTTTCTTCGGTTTCCTCAGATTCTCCAAGGAATGACAAGTCGTTTGAGACGTTACCTTCGTTCCCGTCGGCCGTATTACTATACTCATCGCCACCCGTTTCTGGGTCATCACCGCCCGTTTCTGGGTCGTCACCGCCCGTGCCTGGGTCGTCACCACCTGTTTCAGGGTCGTCACCGCCCGTACCTGGGTCGTCACCGCCCGTACCTGGGTCGT
>Ga0247611_10000779_pt1 | contig 61661 bp, 43 predicted proteins | sample 177DNAGHGhighgp2_FD_192422 | JGI IMG/M metagenome (GOLD analysis project Ga0247611, IMG submission 192422) | Sheep rumen microbial communities from Palmerston North, Manawatu-Wanganui, New Zealand - 1770 DNA GHGhigh gp2 | ecosystem: Host-associated > Mammals > Digestive system > Stomach > Rumen... | reverse complement strand
GCAACGATGCTCACGCTGTCGCGCTTCACGGCCAGCGCGCGGTCGTGGTCGGTGGCGGTCACCACCACCTCCTCGTTCTCGGCAAAGCGGCGTGCCGTCTCTTTCACCACGCTGAAGGCTTCGGGCAGTATGTCGTTCAGCACTTTTTGCGTCTTGTCATACGACTCCTTCTCAAGTTTGTCTATCTGCTTGTATATCTCCTCCTTCTCGGCCACGGGCATGTCATATTCCTCCTCGATGCGCAGCCGCAGGGTGCCCAGCTCCTGCTCCTCGGTCTCCACCTCCTTGCGAATGCGCTCTTTGAACTCTATGGTCTTGGCACGCAGCTGGTCGTTAGTCAGTTTCTGAATCTCGGGATAAATCTTCAATGTGGCATCGAGGAACGGTTTCACCTCTTTTAAGTCGCGGTCCGACTTGGTGCCAAACAGTTTGGATAGAAAATTTGCCATTATTCTGTTCTCTTATGTAACTATAATTTTATTATACAATATGTTGCGTCTTATTATATATATAAGACCGAATTTGCAAAGATACAAAAAATAATTCACAAACAAAAGAGACATCCAACCTTTAACGATATTTGTAAATGAGCCGCGGGATGGCAATTTTAGTTTGGCCACCCCGCGGCATTTTCTTCTCGGTCTTCTCAGCCTACTTCACCACCAGCTTCTCTGCCGAGATGGTGTGGGGTGACTTCACCCGCAATGCGTATGTGCCCTGCGGCAGGGTGCTGATGTCGAAGGTGGCGCTCTGTGGCAACCCGTCGTAGCTGCGGGCTATGACGGTTCGCCCCGTCATGTCCACCACCTCGATGTGGCGGATGCCGTGGGGTGACAGCACCGTCACCTTGTCGGTGGCGGGGTTGGGGGTCAGCCTCACGGGGCTGGCCTCAGCCCGGACCTCCCCGGCCGCGGTGGTGCCGTATGGCACCAGAATGGGGCATAGCCCTTGAAACTTCTCACCGTTGCTAATGCTGTCTGTGATTTCGGGGATGGTTAGGGCGTGGGTGTATGAAGTTTCATAGAGATTACGTCCCCCCGTGCATCCATCTTTCATAGACCATTTACATAACCGAGGTTCGTCTTTGGTTATCAATATTTTTGCTGTGTATCCTTTCCAACAAGTTTCGTGCATGTTTGGTATGCGTACAATACGATCGATTGAAGTGGACACAGCCACAAGAAATGTACCCTCAATGGTGATAGGCAGGTCGAAATAAACTTCCCACAGACATAAATACTCTTTCATCGTAGACTTCATACGAATTATTATGTCGGGATACTGGCCTTGGTGGATATGCTCGGTGTGTTCTTTGATTAATTGAAGATTTGAGTCGCCTTCCGTTACTTTGTATATGGACAGAGTGACGTCGAAATCATTTGTGATCAGATCGTCGAAACGGAAGTGAGTTCCAAGTATAATATCGAAATTGATGGCGACTCCGTAGATAGTGCAGGCTTGTTGCTCGCCTGATATGGGGAAGTTGAACGGCACAGCCCAGATTTGGTATCCAACGGTTTGTCCATCTACCCGTATCTCTTGTGGTCTGGAATTAAAAGTCATTCCGTCCATATATGGAAAATCTCCAAGTCTGTTGCATTGCCAGAACATGTAGTTGCCGTAAGGGTAGTCTACTATTGGCACATCCTGTGCTATCGCGTCATTATTGGCCATGCCCATTAGCAGCAAGAATAACGTACTGAGATATAGTCCTTTTCTCATGATGATTAATGTTTTAAAGTTAATATGTCCTTTCTATTTGTTCAATGTCGGGGAAACGGGCTTGGCGGTGGTTCTCGCCTGTGCATTATTTGATGAGCCTGATGGTGGCTCCGATGCCGTTACCCCGGTTTCCTGCTGAAGCGGGTGGAGACTTTGTGCCGGCAGTCTCTGTCCGCTCCAGCAGGGGGCGTATGTCAATGGTGGGTGTTGGAAGACTGGTTGTTGAGGGCGGGGTGGAGGGGCTCTCAACTTTCAGCCTTTCACGTCAGTAGTATTATCAGGAGGATGATGATGGCTACTGCTGCGGCCGAGATGCCGACGGTGCGCCAAATCTTCTTCTTGTTTTTGGGGTAGCTGTTGAGGTCTTTCACTTTGCCGGAATAGCCGTCGATGAGGAATGAGTAGCGCTTGTTGAGGTATTTGATGGCTCCGATCCAGTAGGGCAGGGTGGTGAGCATGGATTTCTCGCTGATGTATTCTATTTCGGAGTGTTTTACGGTTTTGACGGCGATGCCTTGTGTGGGTATTTTCGACTTGGCTTTGTCGGCCAGTTTCTGGTCCACCTCGCTGCGTGCGTCGGCAAGGCTTTGCTTGCGGCTGCGGGAGCAGGTCTCAAATAGTTCGCCGGGTTCGGGGTCGAAATCTTTTTTGTTCCGGTTGCCGGTTTCGAAGGCTTTTCCTTTCACGAGGTTTGAGGCGGGTATCAGGATGTGCTCGTCGGGCAGGGAGACTTCTTCTTTGACCATTTCGGTCTTGGTGGTGGTGGTCTCTTTGCCGGTTGCGTCTTTTGATTTTGTCTCGGTCTTGATTTCGATGTCGAAAGTGCCGCTGCCCTGGATGTCCCATTCCCAGTAGGGGATGTTCACTCTGTGGAAGGTGAGGCCGTTATCGGCCACTGCGCTGCGGAACGCGGGGTCGGCAAACCATTTCTTTTTGAGGAAGGCGTTGACGCTTTGGGCGGCTTCGGCGGAGGTGAGTTTGAAGGGGACTACCTCGTCGGGTTTGATGATGATGGTGTCGGTGGCTTTTTTGGAGTCGAAGGTGGCTCCGCATTTGGGGCAGATGTCGGGGTGGTTGCCTTTGCAGTACCAGGAGGCTCCGCAGCCGCAGCGGATGGTGTGGAGGAGGGCGGTGTGCCGTTTTTCGGTCAGCATGCCGTCGATGGCGGTGTAGACGATATTGTTGCTGTCCACTTCGAATATGGCATCGTCGCAGTTGGGGTCGCGGCGGAATGCGCTGTCGGCTATGGAGCGGGTGGAGGCCGGGATGCTGATGTGTTTGAGTTTTTTGCATTCGCGGAAGGCGTCGCGGCCGATGCTGCCGACGGAGGCTCCGATAGTGATGCGTTGAAGGTTGGGGTAGTGGGCGAAGGCGTTGTCGGCAATGGTCTCGATGTTGCAGGTCTCTTTGTAGGCGTTCATGTCGAGGTCGTTGGGCCCGCCGCTGATGCTGACGAGGGTTGTGCCGTCGACTTTGATGTCCATGTTGGCGTCTTTCATGGCCACGGCCCAGACGGGGACTACGTTCAGCCCGGCTTGGGTCATGGTGAGGACGAGTTGGCCGTTTCCGGCGTCGATGTTTTTGCCGTTCACCTGCCAGCTTGACAGTATGTGGGTGCTGTCGGGGGTTGCGGTGAGTGTGATTTTTTGGCCTATGTCGCAGGGGCCTGGGCCGATGATGGTGCTGCCTATCCGCGCGGTGACGCTGCCGCCTATGGAGTTGTCGAGCGTGAACATGGCCGTCTGGTTTCCGGAGCCCCACTCGGCTGTGGGGTCGGGGTCGGGACATGCGGGAAGCCATTTGCAGATGTAGGCCATGATCATGACACGGCCGTCGTCCATCAATCTGGCGCCGGAGGCGCTCTTGAGGTTGCGGAGTAGGATGAGGGCGGTGATGTAGGAGGGGAACCGCCCTGCGCTGCCGTTGTGTCCCTTGTAGGCCAGGGCTCCTTGTCCGCTGTTGGGGGTGAAACGCCAGTATCTTGATTTGAATACTTCGGATTCGAACCAGGGGCGTTCGATTTTTACGGAGCGGTATTCGAAGGTGACTCCTTCGTCGCCGCCTGCCGGCGGGAAGGCGTCGCGAAAGGCCTGGGGGGCCGTCTGCGCCAGTGTGTCGATGTCCTGTTTGCTCAGGGTGATGGAGTCCCAGTCCTGGTGCATTACGTCTGCCGGGGAGATGTAGGTGGGGGCGAAGTCAATGAGTTGGAGGTCGGTTTCTAATTCCGAGTCGGGGTTGTATTTGTGGCGCAGCTCTTTCCACACCATCGAGGGGGAGTTGCGGGTCACTCTGTCGCGGATGGTTTCCATCTCGGTGATGAACCTTTCGAGGTTGCCGACGGACATGTCGCGCTGTATGTCCTCAAGGGTCTTGTTGACCCGGGCCAGCGCTTCGGTGTCGTCGCTGCCTTCGGATATCAGGTTGCGCTTTTCTTCTTCGGCTTTGAACCGTTTGTCGCGCAGTTCGCAGTATCTTTTGTATTGAGGGGACTTTACGGGCAGTCCTTCTCCGTCCGTGGTGTAGAGGGCTTTTTCGGCTTTGTCGAAGTCGGCCTCGTCGGCATTGTTGCGCGAGATGGCCACTTCGGCGGTTTTCAGCACTTCGCCGTAGATTTCCCACAGGGCTTCTTCGGCGCCGTGGTTGTCGTAGAAGATGTCGCGTACGGGCATGTTCAGCAGGCGCGCCAGGCCGGACTTGGTGTAGTAGGCGCGGACGGTTTCGTCGGCGTTCTTCTTGGTCATCAATTCCAGGTCCTGCGGCGAGAAGACGTACATGGCATCCCTCGGGAAGCTGATGAATTTCTCAGCTTCCGGGGAGGTGCCGTATATCTGGTTGAATCTGGCTATGATGGCCAGACGTAGTTTTGTATCCATAGCTTGTAGTGTGTTAGGTTGTACAAACTATGCCCAGTCGGTAATGGTCGGCAGCGGGTCGGGGCATTTGCCGAGCAGGTGGCAGCGGAATCCGATGATTTGCATTCCGTTGACTTCGATTCTTCTGCCCGACCGGCTGACCCTGTCGGCAGACTCGTTCGACGAAGAGGATTCGTGGAATTCGTATCCAGCACTGGCTCCGAATATCCAGTCGAGCCCCGCTTTGGCACCATGGCTCGTCTCTTCGTATTTCCCCATGAATTCTTTTGCATCGTCTCCATCTTCGAACACAAGTTTCAGATTGCGCATGAAGATGATTGAGGTCGGGTAGGCCGGCATCAGGCCCTGGGGGATGGGCTCGCCGTCGCTGAGCATCTCTTCTTTGCCCTCTTTGTCTTTGTTTCCGGGAGCGAACCGCCAGTATTTGCTGTTAAGGAATGCGGGTTTGAACCAGGGGCGAACTATGTCGACCTGACAGATTTCAAATTCAAGTTTAAACTTTGTGAAGTCGAAGGTCATTAGGTTGGCGTTTTCACTTTCTTCGTGGTCGTAATGGCCTTTGGCACTGAACCCCAAAACTCTGGTCTTGACGTTGGCGTGGATTCCACTTGCTTTTCCGGCCCTGGCCGAGGAGGCGTTGCATTTGCTCGAGTCGAACACCATTTTTGTCCAGCTGCCTGTGTCGGCAAAATCGGCGGGGCTCAGTGTTGTGTAGGGGTATTCCTGTCCGGAGCAAAGACCTGACACATAGGCGTTTCTCAGATTCTTCTTGTACTCCTCTTTCATCATCACCATACTGCGGTTCTCCACGGAGCTGATGTAGGCGGCCGCCTGTTCATACATGGCCTTGTATCCGGCGGTTTCCCAGTCGTAGAGCGCAGCTTGCACTTCATCTTTCAGGAGATTGGCTGTGAGGGCAAATCGGTGTATGTCTTCGGGGTCGTTGGTGGAGTAGGCGTCAATCTGAGCTTGCTTTAAGGCCATTACCTTTGCCTTATAGGCGCTCATCTTTGCATTGTATGCCTTGGCCACACTGGTCTGTTCGGTCATCTCCATTGGAGGAACTCCCGGCACATCGGATTCCTGCACCACGGTCTTGATCATTACAGCACGTTTCTCGGCCAGTTTTTTCTTTTCCTCCTCCGTGAGTTCGTCATGCTTCACCTGGCTCATGATGAGCGTGTATTTGTATGCGTCGGAAAGGCTCCCTTCGTCCTCAAGAACCTGCATCTTTGAGCCGCCTTCTTTTTTCCATCCCGATGTGTCGGGAATGAAGTCCACCAGATGGGCGAAGGCTTCGGCCTGCATGTATCTACAGTATGTGGCGTCGGCTTTGAGGGCTTTCATGTCTTTGTCATCCAATAGGAGACTGACAATGTTTTGGGAGATGTCGTCAGCTGTCTCTCCGTTCTTTTCCTCACTCCCTTTTTCTTCCTCGACCTTCTTTTTTGCTATCTCAATGGCAGCATTCAGAATGGCCTTGTTTGGGCCGGAGGTGTAGGTGGCGTTTATTATGCTGGCCTTGTCAAAACGGATGGGACGGAATCCCTCTGAAGCGAAAGCGAAATCTTCTTTCGATACGGGGATGCCTGGGGTTGCCCAGCAGAAAAAGTTGTCTTCCGAGGCCTCTCCCGCCTCGCCACCGCCGGTAACCTTTTTGTAGATTTCGCCCTGCAAGGCGGTCATAAGGTCAACAGCATCAATAGCACTTGCCTTGAGCGTTTCAAAGGTGTCTTTGTTGTCACCTTCGAATGCCTCGTTTGCTCTGTTTTTAATTTCGTCAACGGTACTCATAATAATTTGTTTTTAGGGTTTATGATTAGATTTTTCAATATGCAAAGATATATAAATTTTCTTAAACCATGTATGGGTTTATTTGAATGTTTTTCCTATGGCTTTAATTATTAGCATATTGTGTTTAGATATTTAACATTCCATGTTGCTTGGTAAGCACTGTTTGGTCTTTGTTTCGTTGGCGGATGGAGTGGATGGGGGAGGGCAGGGGGCTTTGGCGTTCAGGCAAAAAAACACTGGGGTGCGGTCGTGGCCGCATCCCAGTGCAAGGGTGATTTTAGAATGAGGCAACTATCGGTTGCTCTCTTCGACGGATTCTTTGATGAGCTGGAAGGTGGCTTCGATGTCGTTGTCCAGACCCATGCTGAAACGGATGAGGCCTTCGCTCATGCCCATCTCCTTCTGGATGTCTTCGGGCACTTCGCTGCTGGTGCTCTTGCCGCTGTTGCTGAAGAGGGTCTTGAAGTAGCCGAGGCTGACGGCTAAGTAGCCCACGCCTTTGCGCTGCATGATTTCCATGATGCGGCTGGCCTTCTCGGCGGTGCCCATGTCGATGCTGATCATGCCACCATAGCCGAAGCCTTCGTTGCACATGGAGTTGAAGAGCTCGTAGTCGGGGTGCTCAGGCAGTCCGGGGTAGTTGTATTTGAAGCCCACTTCTTTGAAACGCTTGGCAAGGTACATGGCGTTCTCGCCGTGCTTTTTCATGCGGATGTGGAGGGTGTGGAGGTTTTTGTTGATGGAGGCGGAACGCATGGGATCCAGCACGGGGCCGAGGAGCATGCAGGTGCCGTTGTTGACGTCGATGAGGCTGTTGATGTATTCAGCGCTGCCGCAAATGGCACCGGCCACACAGTCGTTGGTGCCGTTGACGTATTTGGTCATGGAGTAGACGGTCACGTCGGCGCCCAACTGGCAGGGGCTGAAAATCATGGGGGTGAAGGTGTTGTCGACAATCAGCTTGGCTCCGGCGGCGTGCGCCATCTTGCTCAGCTCGGGTATGTTGGCAATGCGCAGCAGGGGGTTGTTCATTGTCTCGGTGTAGACAACTTTGGTGTTGGGGTGCTCGGCCAGGGCTTTGCGCACGGCGTCGAGGTTCTGCATGTTGACGAAGGTGGTCTCGACATTGAATTTCTTGAGGTAGTTGGCCATGAAGGCGAAGGTGCCACCGTAGGTGGTCATGGAGCTGACGATGTGGTCGCCAGCCTTGACCTCATGGAGCAGTGCGCTGGTGATGGCGGCCAGGCCGGAGCCAGTGACCCATGCGGCTTCTGTGCCTTCCATGGCGGCAAGCGACTGGCAGAGGGCCAGGTTGGAGGGATTCCAATGGCGGCTGTAAAGGAAGTAGCCTTCGGTTTCGCCATGGAAGGTCTCGGTCATAAGGTGTGCTTCAGGAAAGGTGAAGGTGGCGCTGTCGCAAATGGCGGGGTTCACGCCACGGTTGGCGTCGCGGCTGTCAAGCCGCTGGATGGCTGTTGCGGGATCGAATTTTTTCATGTTCTTTATTTTATATTGTTTTGTTGATTATTGTGTTGTTTTTGTCGCTATTTGTAGAGGAGGAAGATGGCAGGCCTTTTGTGCAGTTGGGGTGGATCGGTGAGCCACAGGCGGGCCATGCGGGTGCGGATGAATTGAGTGGGGAGTGTCAGGTCGCAGGCTACGCAAATTCGTGTGGTCGGCATCAGTTTGGAGGCCAGGAAGGCCAAAAGCTTGTCGTTACGGTAGGGGGCTTCGATGAATATTTGAGTCTGGCTGTCGCGATAGATGCGGGTCTCGATGGTTTTGAGGCTGGAGGCAAGTTTGTTGGCGCCCACGGGAGGATATCCATTAAAGGCAAAGTTCTGGCCATTGAAGCCTGAGGCCATGAGGGCAAGGAAGATGCTGCTGGGACCCACGAGGGGCAGGATTTCGATGCCTTGGCGGTGGGCCATGGAGGTAATCAGGCTCCCGGGGTCGGCAATGCAGGGCAGTCCGGCTTCGCTCATGAGGCCTACGTTGAAACCTTCGGCTATGGGGTCGAGGTAGGTCGTTATCTCGGTCTCCTGGGTGTGTTCGTTCAGTTCGTAGAAGATGGTGCTGTCTATCTCGCCGGTATATCCCATGCGCTTCAGGTTGCGACGGGCAGTGCGGAGGTCTTCCACTATGAAATGGTGGCAGGTGTTGAGCATCTCGCGGTTGAATGGCGGGATGCACGCGTCCACAGTGTCTTCTCCTATCGGAACGGGAAAAAGTATGAGCTTGGCGGCCATCAGATCATTTTTAGGTATCCTACTTCTTTCTCGGTCAGTTCGCGGTAGTGTCCACGGGGGAGGTCTTTTTTGGTGAGTCCCGCAAAGACTGTGCGGTCCAGCTTGTGGACTTTATATCCCAGATGTTCGAAAATACGGCGCACTATGCGGTTCTTGCCCGAATGCAGCTCCACTCCTACGATGCGTTTGTCATTGGCTCCCTGCACATATTGTATGTCGTCGACGTGCACGGGGCCGTCTTCAAGTTCTATCCCTTCAAGCATGCTGCGCATGTCTTCGCGGGTGACAGCCCGGTCCAGCTCCACTTGGTATATCTTGTACACCCCCGTCGAGGGGTGGGTGAGGTGGCGGGCCAGGTCGCCGTCGTTGGTAAAGAGCAGCAGTCCGGTGGTGTTGCGGTCCAGTCGCCCTACGGGGTATATGCGCTCGGGGCAGGCTCCGTCGATGAGCATCATGACGGTTTGCCGTTCCTGCGGGTCGTCGAGGGTGGTGATGAAGCCTTTGGGTTTGTTGAGGAGGAAGTAGCGTTTGCGCTCGGAGCGGAGTGTCTCGCCGCCGTAGTTGACCACATCGCCTTCGTGCACCTGGAATCCCATCTCGGTGACCACTTTCCCGTTGACCATCACGCTCCCTGCGGCAATGAGTTTGTCCGCCTCGCGGCGTGAGCAGATGCCGGCATTGGCTATGTATTTATTCAGTCGTGTGGTGCCATCGTAAGGCTTGGGGGCTGGCGGCGGCGTTTTCACCCGTGGCACGGGGTGCCGTTTCGGCCGGTTGGGGTCTTTCGGCTTGCGCGCTTTGGACTGGGGTTTGTCGGTCTCTTGGCGCTGGGGGGTAGGCCGTTTGCCGTAGCGTTGTGCGGCTCGGTCTTCGCCGTTGTTGAATCGACGGCCGTCCGACTCTTTTGCGGGGCGCGGGCTCGGCCGGGAATCGTTGTTCCTGCCTTTAAAGGGCCTGCGCGGAGTGTTGTTGTTTTTGTTTTTTTCCATGGGTTTCTTAGAATCGCATTTTGTAAGGGAAACTGGCGTCCAATTCTTGTTTGTTGCGCAGCGATGCCACTTGCTCGGCAAGGCGCAGAAGGATTTCGAGTTTCATGAATTTGAGCCACGAGACTGCTTTGTCGTCCTTGCGGCAGGCAAGCGCGAACATAAGGTTCGCCTCGTGGAGGTTTTTCTGTACCCACAGGCGGGCACGGGGGTCGCCGTCGATGGCGTGGCTCAGCAGTCCCAGCCAGTGATAGTTGTGTTGCACAAGCCACTGCTCGGCTTCCGAATCGTCTTGCAAAAAATTGCTGAAGGCCGCCAACTCGGTGAATCCGGCTGTCACAAGCCATTGGAAGAACTCTTTGCTTCCTCCAATGGCCTGCTCGAGGGCCAGCAACACCCGCGGGCTGTACGACAGCAGCCCTTGGCGTTTGATGGGTTGAGACGGTGTGGAGGCCATGGCGTTTATTGTCTTATTGTGGCGCCCAGCTGCGTCTCAAGGTTTTTCTGCAGCTTGGCCATCACGGCTTCGATTTGCTTGTCGGTAAGGGTCTTGTCCTTGTCTTGCAGGATGAAGCTCACAGCATACGACTTCATGCCCTCGGTGATGCCTTTGCCGTTGTATACATCGAAGAGGCTCACGCGTTTCAGAAGCTTTTTCTCTGTGCTGTAGGCCACCTGTTCTATCTCTGCAAACGACACCTTGTTGTCGAGAATCAGGGCCAGGTCGCGCCGCACTTCGGGGTACTTGGGTATCTCGGCATACTGCACTTCCTTGCTCGGGTAGCTCTTCAGCATCAGCGACCAGTCGATGTCGGCATAGAACACCTCTTGCTTGCAGTCCATTCGCTTCAACGTGTCGCGCTTCAGGCGCCCCACGGTGCAGAGGGTCTTGTGGCTGTCGCGGAACACGAAGGCCAGCCCCTCGGCATAGTAGTGCTCTGTGGTGGGAACCACTTGCAGACGGGTGAAATTGACCCGCATGCGGCGCAGGATGTTCATCACCTCTGCCTTGAGATGGTAGAAATCAACAGGTGTGGTCTTCGTCTTCCAGTTCTCGGGCTCCATGTTGCCGGTCATGAATATGGCGAGGTGGGGGGTCTCGATATATTTCTTGGTGACGGGCATGTTTTCGGCCTCGGGGTTCGACAAGGCTTCGGCCGATAGTTGATAGGTGCGGCCAAACTCATACAGCTTCTGGTCGTGAATCTTGTAGTTAAGGTTGCGCACTATGCATTCCAACCCACTGTAAAGCAACGTCTGCCGCATCACGTTCAGCTCCTTGCTCAGGGGGTTGAGAATATGGATGCTGCGGGCCGCGTCGAAATCAGGATTGTTCTCGTAGTATTCTGCTTTGGTCAGCGAGTTGTTCATGATTTCGCTGAATCCGTTGTAGGTGAGCAGGTCGCTGACTGTGTTCTGTAGCTTGTTGGGGTTGGGCTTGGTGCCAAAGCTGAGGCAACTGTTGATGCGCTCGTCTATCTGGATGTTGTTATAGCCGTATATGCGCATTATCTCCTCCACCACATCGCATTCGCGGGTCACGTCCACCTTGCACGTAGGTATCAGCAGGGTCATGCCTTCCGCGTTCTCGTTCACTATCTCGATGTCGAGCGAGGTGAGGACTGTGCGGATGGCCTCGACGGGAATGGTCTGGCCGATAAGGCTGAAGATGCGCCCATAGTTGATCTCCACCTCTGCGCGGGGAATCGGGTTGGGATAGATGTCCACCACCTCCGAGGCAATGGTGGCTCCGGCCAGTTCCTGCATCAGGTATACGGCTCGTTGCAGGGCCCAGCGGGTGATGTTGGGGTCGCAGCCGCGCTCGTAACGGAACGAGGCGTCCGTCTTCAGCCCATGGCGCTTGCTGGTTTTGCGGATGCTGACTGGGTTGAAGTAGGCACTTTCCAAAAACACGCGGGTAGTGTCAGGGGTCACACCGCTCTTCTCGCCGCCAAACACACCGGCAATGCACATCCCTTCCTCCTCGTTACATATCATCAGGTCGTGGCGGTCCAGCTTGCGCTCCACCCCGTCGAGGGTGACGAAAGGCGTGTCCTGCGGCAGGGTACGCACCACCACATGATTGCCAGCAATCTTGTCGGCATTGAATGCGTGGAGGGGTTGCCCCACCTCCATCAGCACGAAGTTGGTGATGTCCACCACGTTGTTGATCGGACGGATGCCCACCGTGCGCAGCTTGTTCTGTAGCCAGTCGGGCGAGTCGGCCACATGCACATTCTCCAGCGTGATGCCGGTATAGCGGGGACAGAGCTCCGGCTCCTCCACCGTGACGCTCACTCCATGCTCGCCTTTGGCTCCGGAGAGGTCCGCCACCTGCGGCCACTGGATATGTTTGTCGGCCTTGTTGCGGGTGTTGAGCACAGCCACCACATCGCGGGCCACCCCGATATGGCTTGTGGCGTCGCTGCGGTTGGCCGTGATAGCCACCTCGAGGGTGTAATCCTCTTCAAGATGAAAATACTCTTTGGCGGGCATTCCCACAGGGGCGTCGTCGGGCAGCACCATGATGCCCGCATGGTCCGAACCCAGCTGCAGCTCGTCGGCGGCACACAGCATACCCTCGCTCACGGCTCCGCGAAGCTTGCCTTTCTTAATCTCATAAAACTCGGTGTCCGAAGTATAAATCTTGGTGCCTATCTGAGCGCATACCACCTTCTGGCCGGCGGCCACATTGGGGGCGCCACAGACAATATGCAGCGGAGTCCCGTTGCCCACATCCACCGTGGTCAGATGCAGGTGGTCGCTGTCCGGGTGAGGCTCGCAGGTCAGCACCTGGGCTATCACCACATGCTCCAGTCCGCCTTTGATGCTTTCTACTTTCTCTACGCCTTCAATCTCCAGACCACTGAAGGTGAGCAGCTCGTCAAGTTCGTTGGGGGTGAGGTCAGTGTCGACATACTCACGCAGCCATTTATAAGATATCTTCATCTATTGTTGTTTTTATTGTTTCAGTTCAAAAAGTTTATATTGCCCCGTGGCAACATCAATTTCGGAATATAGTTCCCGCGGCACGGCCACCTTCCCGTCGGTGAGCAGGTGACGCGGCAGGTCGTCGGGCGGGTTTTGCAGGTCCAAGCACGCAAGGTCGATGTGTTTCTCGCGGTAGTAGTAGGCGTAAAGACTCCACTCCCAGGCCATCTCTCTCGGCATGCCCACCTGCTCTCCCTCGGCCAGCAATGGGGCTATCCGCCTCATGTCTTCCTGCATGGCCACATCGCGCCCGGGTTTCCCATAGTGTATCGCATTCAGCGTCACAGCTCCCGCCACAGCCAATATGGCAACAGCCGTCAGCACATGGCGCAGCCTGACACCACGATTGTCTACCCACGCTCCCACCGTTCCCTGCACCAATGCGCCTGCTCCGCAGGCCACAATCGGATAGACCGTGAGAATGTAAAAGCCGTGCTGTTTCAGGCTGATGGCTATCGGCAGCACACCCGACAGACCCAGCAACAGGCAGATGTAAAAGTTTCGCCAGTCCCGGCGGGCGGTTCTCCATGTCTTCGTGGCCAGCCCTATGCCCGCCACCAGCAGCACCCCGGCCCACAAGGCCAGCGTCTGCTCCACAAACTTCCACACGATGGTCCATCGGTTCTCCACAATCGGAGTGTCGAGGTTGCCCAAAACCTGGTGGGTCAGGTATTGGTCGAAATAGGTGACCGCTTCCGGGAACAGAATGCCGGTGGCAGCCAGGCACACGGCAAAGGCTCCCACCGCCATCAGCGTGTCGGCCACCGCCATCAGCAGGGCATTGCCCCACCGCTTGTGGTTCCCCATGCACAGGTCCACCACCCACACAATCATGGGCAGGGCAAAAGGATAGAGACCCGTAAACCCTTTGCAGAGGAAAGCTCCATAGAGCATCACCCCGCCTAATGCGTCCCACAGCAGCCGACGGCGCGACTCGCCATGCAGAAGGCACAGCACTGCCGCCATCACATACACCGCCATCGTGCACTCCAGCATATTGTCGTGGGCGTTGCGCGACATGGCCGGCACCATCACCCACAACATCAGCGCTATCCAGCCCAAACGGCGGTCGTAGCCCATACGCTGCCACAACCTCACCATCAGCCAGCCCGTAAGCACAGCTGTGAACATGGTAAAAAGCCTCGTCACCCACACATGGGTGCCCAGTACCTTGTAGAAAAGGGCCAGCATCCCCATCGCCAAAGGCGGATGCTCATAGAAATCGGCATGCAGCGACGGCGAGTGCGACGGGTGCCAGAACGTGCAGACCCCCGAAGCCATATTGTCCGCCACATTGCCATAGATCAAGCCGTCCATAAACATACCCGTGGTCAGCAGCGAACCGCTGATCAGCATCAAGAATGCCGATACCACTATGGTGTATAACAGACAGCTGTTTTTCATCTTTTCAATTGTTAGTCAGTATGCCGACGGTCGGGAGGTGCCTTTTGTCAGGCTGGCGTATGTGCCGTTGGGGCCACACCCCAGGCCGTCGGTCAGCGACACTTCAGGCGTTGCTGATTTTTGCCCAGGTGTCTTTCAGCGAGCAGGAACGGTTGAAAACCAAATGTTCCGGTGTGCTGTCGCGGTCAGTGCAGAAGTAGCCCATGCGCTCAAACTGGAACCGCATCGGCTCTTCTATGCCACGCTCGTTCACCACCATCTTGGCTTCGGCCAAGGAGGGTTCAAGCTTGCAGCCTTGCAGCACCTGCAGCGATGAGGGATTCAGATTGTCGAGGAAGGTCTTGCCCTCCGGTGCCTCGTCGGGTGCCTCGGTGGCAAACAGGCGGTCGAACATCCTCACCTCGGCGTCGACAGCGTGCTGTGCGCTCACCCAGTGCAGGGTGCCCTTCACTTTGCGCCCGTCGGGTGCATCGCCGCCACGGGTGGCGGGGTCGTAGGTGCAATGGATGCAGGTGATGTTGCCCTCGGCGTCTTTCTCCACGCTCTGGGCTGTGACAAAGTAGGCATAGCGCAGCCGCACCTCGCGGCCCAGGCTGAGGCGGAAATACTTCTTGGGGGCTTCCTCCATAAAGTCTTCGCGCTCAATATACAGCTCGCGGCTGAAAGGCACCTCGCGGGTGCCGTCGGCCTCGTTCTCCGGGTTGTTCACCGCGGTCAGCATCTCGGTCTGCCCTTCGGGATAGTTGTCAATCACCAGCTTCACGGGGTTCAACACCGCCATGCGGCGGGGAGCCACTTTGTTCAAGTGGTCGCGCAGGCTGTTCTCCAGTCTCACATAGTCAATGATATTGTCACGTTTGGCCACTCCGATGTCCTCGCAGAAGTTGCGGATGCTCTCAGGCGTGTAGCCCCGGCGGCGGAAGCCGCAGATGGTCGGCATGCGGGGATCGTCCCATCCGCTCACGTAATGCTCCTTCACCAGCTGCAACAGCTTGCGTTTGCTCATCACCGTATAGTTGATATTGAGGCGCGCAAACTCGTACTGATGGCTGGGGAAAATGCCCAGCTGCTCGATAAACCAATCGTAGAGCGGGCGGTGGATGTCGAATTCAAGGGTGCAGATGCTGTGTGTGATATGCTCGATCGAGTCGCTCTGCCCGTGGGCATAGTCGTACATCGGGTAGATGCACCATTTATCGCCCGTGCGGTGATGGTGGGCGTGGAGTATGCGGTACATGATGGGGTCGCGCAACTGCATGTTGGGATGCGCCATATCAATCTTGGCACGCAGCACCTTCTCGCCGTCGGCAAACTCGCCGTTGCGCATCCGCTCAAACAGGTCGAGGTTCTCCTCCACCGTGCGGTCGCGCCAAGGGCTGTTCTTGCCCGGCTCAGTCACGGTGCCGCGTCCGGCGCGGATCTCTTCCTGCGTCTGGTCGTCGACATAGGCCAGACCCTTTTTTATCAGCACGATGGCCCATTCATACAGCTGCTCGAAATAGTCGCTGGCATAGTGCACCCCGGCCCAGTCGAACCCCAGCCAGCGGATGTCCTGCTGGATGGAGTCCACATATTCGGTGTCCTCCTTCACGGGGTTGGTGTCGTCGAAACGCAAGTTGGTCTTTCCGCCATACTTCTTGGCAAGACCAAAGTTCAGACAGATTGACTTGGCATGTCCGATGTGCAGATAGCCGTTCGGTTCTGGCGGGAAGCGCGTCAGGATGGATTTGTAGGTGCCTTCGTTAAGCCCCTGTTCGATGATTTCTTCCAAAAAATTCAGTGATAGATTGTCTTCCATCTTTATAAATTATTCATTACCTTATAATTATTGCAATACTTGCAATCCACTTTAGCCTACAAAGATACAAAAAAATCTCTTATTATGCTTGTTTTATATCAAAAAAGAGTTTTCTTTGGGTTCAACGGTTTGAGGGTGTGGGGCTTAATGATGTTGCTGACCAAGCCCCAGCAGGCTGTCTTTGCCTGTAGATGAGGGGGTATTTCGCTGCCCTACGAAAGGGATTGCGGACAACTGTTTGCGGTGCCTTAGTAGATGGAACGATGCACGATTAAGCTCAGACGACCAGCCCCGGAGGGTCTTCCCGGCCGGTCGAAACCCGTCGGCAGTGGGATGTCGGCCAACCGATGCTCGTGTGAAGCTCGTGTGAAGCTCGTGTGAAGCTCGTGTGAAGCTCGTGAAAAAGTCGTATGAAGGTCGTGTGAAGTTCCGCTCTGTGGCCGCCAGCGGTCAGGCTGTTAGTCGTCACTTGCTCTCCATTTTGTTTGGTCTTTGCCGTTTGTTATTCAGTGTTCAATAGATAAAATAGAATATAAATAGAATGTAAATAGAATATAAATGATGGATAAATGATGTGCAAGGAGCGGAGGCGGGGTGTGTGAGACTGTGAGGCGGTGTGGGTCGAGGGGGGTCGGTGCGGCGGGGGAGTGTGTAGCAGCGGGCGCCGAAGGTCGGCGCATGAAAAAGGGCAGAAGGTGCGGAGCTGCCGGGTGGCGGCTTGCATCTTCTGCCTTTTCTGTGTATTGCTGTTTTAGAGTGTGTAGCCGAGACCGAGGTAGAAGGCAGTGGTTTTGATGTCCGGGCCTTCGTTGGGGTTGAGGCTGAGGATGCCCATGCTGTAGCCACCAAAGATGCGCAGGTGCTGCACATCGACGGCCAGGCCGCCGGTGCCTTGCAGATCGAGGCGTTTGTAGACGGGGTTGGCCTCATACCATAGGGCTTTGACGCTGTTGCCGTAGAGCTGTTCGGTGACGGTGCTGGTGCCCGTGATGCCGAAGCTTACCATGGGGCCAAGGAAGAGGGAGAGGGTGGCGTAGTCGCTGAGGGGGACGGAGAAGCTGGCCAGCACGGGTACGTCCACCACGATCTGCTGCTCCTCGGTTGTGGCGGGCAGGAAGGTGAGGGTGGTGGGGTATTCGCGGAGGTTGAAGCGTCCGCCCAGTCCGGCTGTCACGCCCCAGTGTTGGGACAGTTTAAGGGTGTAGTCGATATTGAGGAATACGCCTGAGAGGTCGTGACAGACTACGGGTTTGCGTTCTATCAGGGTGTAGGCGGGCAGGTGCTGCGATGAGTAGCCGATGTGGAATCCCAGTTTCTGGGCTTGGGCTCCAACGGTCGAGAGCATCGCCACGGCCACAGCCATACAGGTGAAAAGGTGTTTCATAATGGAGTTCTGTTGGTTTTATGTGTCGCTAAATATCCACGCAGCAGGCGCAAGCCGTGGGTCAGAGGACGTACCCAAGACCGACGAAGAGGCCTTGAGTGGTGGTTTTGATGTTGTTGTTTTTGTTCAGGTCGAGGAATCCCATGCGGTAGCCGCCATAGAGGCGGATGGTGCGGAACTGGAGTGAGAGACCGGCAGCACCGGAGATGTCGAAACGCTGTCTGTCGTCGCCGTCTTCGTACCAGTCCTCGTCGTCGTCGTTGCCGCTGATTTTGCCCACGATTTTGGTTTCGCCTTTGACGGCAAAGGAGAGAGCGGGACCGGCAAAGATGCCCAGGCGGATGTCGTTGCCCAGCGGGAGACCGAAGCTGAGCATTACGGGTACGTCAACCAGAAATTGGGAGTGGTTGAATTTGAGCAGGGCGTTCTCTTCGTTGCCGTAGTTGTAGCGGGCTTGCAGGCCGACGGTGAGGCAGAGGTTGGAGGTGACGGCACTGGTGTAGCTGACACCGGCAAAGAAACCAGTCATGTCCATGGAGGAGTTGGTTTCGGAGTTCAGGATGGTGGTGACGGTGTTGAAGGTCTGCGGTGCGTAGCCGATGTTGACACTGAGGTTGCCATTTTGAGCCTGTGTGGAACCTGCGAAGAACATTGCGACAGCCACGGCTGCGATTGTTAAAACTTTTTTCATGATGTTTTATGTTTTTGTGATTAAACTATTAATTGTCTTTTCCGAAAAGTATTGTTGGTGGTGACTATTCCATTGGGGTAGGGGACACTTGTTATTGGATTGTTATTTCGTTTTGTTTACTATAGGGTTGTTTTTGTCGTCAAAGGGGTAGTGGTCAATAGGTAAGACCTTCAATAATGGGTTCCAAGTCAGGCTCGTTTGTCGTTTCATCGATTTCGTATCCATACGCATTCCGGTATCCCCAATAACAGAGTGATCCGTTGTAGATATTATTATAGTTGTCAACATATTGCTGAAGGTGGTCTTTGAGCGTGGTGGGGCCGTTGGTGGTTTGGCCTGTGGCGTTGCGGTAGCTAAGGTATTGGATGTTGTTTTCTATGTTTCGCGGGGTGGGTGTACCCGTTACATAGAGAATGTTGTGGTAGAAACAGTGTTCGATGTGGCATTGGCTTCCCACTGATGCGCAGATGTCGGCTCGCATTGCTGCATATTCATTAGTAGGCCCATAGGGGTCATATTCAAATTCGGGATTATATGCTTTATAGCAATTAAAGATGTTGGAACTTCCGTCAGCTCGGCCTGCAATGCCGCCAAAGAAGAAAGCGGCGTTTTGTGCCCAGCGGTTACCATTACTGTAGGAGTTGATGATTGTGCTGTTGGCTATATGGCCGGCAATGCCGCCAACGTAGTATCGGTTGCTGATTCTGTCTCCGTTGACATATATATCGGCAAAGTTGTGGCAGTTGGTCAGTAAGCTTCGGTCAAAGTTTCCGGCAGTCATTTCCCCTACAATGCCTCCTATATAGGCATGAACGGCATTGCAGGTTATACCGCATTCGGAATAGATGGTCCAGCATCTGTCTATTGTGGAATTCTCAGCATGTCCGCATATTAAGCCTATCATTGCGGAATGGTTGGAATATTCTGTATTGGCAATTAAAGCACTACAGTCAAGGTATACGGATTTGATGATTGCGCCACTGGCGATATAACCGAAAAGGCCCACACATTCATCGCCTTCAATGGCTGAATTGGATAGCCAAATAGGGTATCCCTGGCCGTCGTATACTCCGGTAAAGTTGTTTTTGTCGTTGCCGATGGGGTGAAGCGGGACACTTGACTCCCAATTATCGAAGATTTCGGAGGTTTGTACATAGTGGGCGCTGGCAAAGGGTTCGCCCAGTCCGATGGGGTCGTAGCCGCGGTTCACCAGCTGTTCCATTGCAATCAAGTTTTCGATTGAGCTTATCTTGTAGGGGTTGGTTTCGGTGCCAAGCCCTTTAAGTGTGGTGGTGTACGGGGCGTCCAGTTCGATGTTGAGAGGCACAAGTGTGTTGCGGGGTATGCATCCGTTGGCGTTTGCCGCCTGACGATGTTTGAAATGATAGATGACAATGGCATCGTTTTCGGCAGCCTGCAGGTCTAAAGCATCAATTTCGATAGTAAACTTGTTGCCGGTATAGCTGTCGGTAGGAGGCAGTACGGCATAGAGGTTCACGCTTTCGTTTGGGTCGAGTTCAATGGGTTCGGTTTCTGTCATCTGAAGCATGACCGTGCGGGTGGTATCGCCACCAGCTGTGCGTGTAAGCGTTGGCGTGTAGCTATCGATGTCGTCAATTTGGAATGCTCCGCTTAAAGGGGCCAGATTGTCACTTATCTTTACATTGCTGATACGGATGGAGTGGGAGTAGTTGTTGGTCAGATTCAGTTGCATCACCATGCATGCATTCTTGAATGCGATGGTGCCCGTTTCGGTTGGCAAGTAGGCAGCCATTACTACGGGGATGTTGTCCGGGCTATAGGTGTAGGTGCTGGGCAGTAGCAGATTGGTGATTCCAGCACTGCTCATGGTGGTTTGGGAGGTGGCTAATGTGGCGGGTGATAAAGCGGTGTAGCCGATGCTGCTTATGGTAATGTTGTCTATACGGCAATCGCTGCCATTGATGTGAAGGGTGAAATCCTGGTTGTTCACTCTCACTTGGTCACCGTCGGACCAGCAGGTGTACCGCTCGTTGTCGATGAATGTTTTGTAATGGGGCATTTGCTCTATTTCGACTCTGAGGGAGGTGATGTCGTAGTCTTTTTGGCATCCCAACAGGGTGAGACTGGCAAGTGCCAGCGGTATTGCAGTTAAAAGTATTTTCTTCACGGTTCTCATATTGCTTAATCTCCAAAAAAATTGTAGTCGTTGTCGCCAGGGTTGTCGAATTGTTCGTTTCTGAAATAGCCTTGGTGGGTGTTGTCTTCGAGGAAGTTAATGAACACCTCGTCAGCTTGGGTTGAATGCCTTACACTACCCAGGAATCCCTCTTCGATGGTAAAGGCTACAACTTTGATGCGTGGTGATATGTATTTATTCCGTTCCATTTTAATTGATTGCCATTTGTTGCAGACTGTTAAAGGATTATTATCTTCTCAGCTTCGTTCTCACCGACTTTGACTATGTATACCCCTTTGCGGTCGAGAGTGAGAGAAGTTGTTGATTGGGCTTGGCTCTGCCCAATGTAAACACGTCTTCCAAGCATGTCAAATATCTGGACTTTGGAATACTCTGTGGTCAGTATCTCTACTTGGTTCTGACAGGTTTTTACCCTGTAGTTTTTGCTGTTTTGGCTATCTGAGAATAGGGCAGTTATAATTGTTGGGTCTTCCATAGTATATTTTAGATTAATGAAGCGGGGGTTATTGGTGACACCATCGTCCCAGCAGTCGAATTGGTAGCCTTCGGCAGGAATGGCTTGGACTTTGATGGTGGAGAACATGGGGTATTCATAATGATAACCGGGGTAGACTTCTTGGCCGTTTATCTGGACGGTTCCTTGCATTTGGTTGAAGTCAATTCCAACAGTAGCGCTCATTCTTCCGAAATTGGCCGTGTAGGTTGTACTTTCGGTGGCTGTGAAGGTGATTGTCTCTCCTCCGGTGTTCCCTTCATTCCATCCCATGAAAAAGCCATTCATGTATGGGGTGGCCTCTAATGTTACAGTAGAGCCGATGGGATAAACGCCACTACCTGTTACATAGCCTAACGTCTCGTCGTTAGGCACGGCATAAATCGCAACCCGGTTGGCATCGTGATAAGCGTAGTTGAATGTGACGGATTTCCAGCGGCTATGGTACTCTTGCCCATAGGGGTTGGTATAGCTGGCCCTAACATAGACTTTGTATGTGTTGTTTTGCATCAGCTCGGTCAGGGTAGTGTTAAGATAGTTGGTCCATGTGTCATCCATGGTGAGGTCGTACCAGGTGTTAGTGACATTGAAGGTGGGCAGGGAGTAGGGGTCGTTTGATGTACCAATGGCCAGGGTATAGGCAGTTGGTGTGGATGATGTGGGGGCATCCCATGTGATGTGTACAGTGTTGTTGCTGACAGGTGTGGCTTGGAGATTCTGCACGGGATCATGGTCGGCAAGGGTGGTAATGGCTAAGATGTGGAATCGATTGCTGGTAGTCTCCCATGCTGTTCCAGAATAGGGGATTGACCAAAACGATGAGTCATAGTCATTGTTAGAGTTGCTATAATTATAATATAAACGAAGATAGGAATTGTTGTCAGAACGTAAAACTATCCACAATGGTTGGCTTGTGTTGACTGGTATTGGAGTATCAAATATGATGGTATCCCAATACCATCCAGATGAATTACCATAATTACCTGTTTGAGTGTGCAGAAGTGTGCCGTTGGTTGGATTGTCTCCGCCTTGCCTGATTTCGAGGGTGAGAGATGTGTTGTTATTGTTGTGGACATAGCGAACACCGTTTAGAAAGGTTGTGCTTGCCATCTCAGAGGGGGATATGCGGACGGCTGCGCCTTTGAATGAAGAGGAGCTGCTGCTATGAGGATCATAATATCCAAGTGTGTTGTTGTCTAAGTCTTCTTCAAAAAAAGCGGTATATGTTTGTCTCCCGCCATAAGTCATTATACTTCTTTGGTATGGGTATCGGCTCCCATCGTTCCATTGTACAAATTTATATCCCGGTTTTGGATGAGGCTCTATTGGGATCCATTGGTAATTGCTATATGTGCCTGAACCTGTTGTAGAGCCGAAATCGGGATTGTTAGGGACCACATAGAGTTCGGTTGTTCCATCTTCGGAAGGCATCTCACCGTAGTTTGGCTCAATGCCAATAATTGCTGAACAGTGATTTTTCCATCTATTATAAGTACCATTAGGGTCGGGATTTTCTATGTTGAAAAAACCATCAGAATGTCCTCCCCAGCCCCAGTTGAAATGGAAGTAGTCGCAGTTGTCGTAGCCATCGCAGATAAAACAGTGTCCAGCATCACTATTGTTATTAAAGCCACTATATATAACTGGCCTTTGTGCATCCAATTCGTTTTTAAGCATTGTTTTCCACTCTTCCATTTCGTAGTAGGAGGCGTATTCATAGGATATATCATTGCTGTATTTGAAATATTCTTTGAAAGCATTTTCAAGTCGTTCACTGTATGCGCCACTTTCATTTATCCCATAATCCATATTGACAGCGACCCCTACATGGTACATCAAAATGGCTACCGCATTATTCTCCGTTTCAGTACTGCTGATTGTCAGTCTTGTGGGCATATGATCCCAATCATAATGAGTGTTGGCGAAATCGGCTGACAGTTGTAGTCCGGCGAAATGTGGGTTGTCTTGGCGGATAGTATATGTGTGCGAACCTCTGCCCGTGGAAGGGTGGTTCCAGTATTTCATTATCTGTGCTCCTGCGGTAGCAACGCAGCCAGTCACAGCCTGACCAGAAATACAAAATCTATTGTATGTACAATCGGAAGTGGCCTCTGTAGAATAAGGATCAGTATAGCCATACTGGTTCCAGGTAGTGGTGATGAGTGGACCGACAATGGGCTGATGTTCGGAGTCTTTGGTTCCTTTGCTCTGCAACAGGTTGTCCCATTCGGGGTGGGGCTGAGATTGTGCAGAGGGGTTGGTGCGGCTTTGGCGAATCATGTCGTCATAGCGTTGCAGCCACCATATCAGTTGGGGAGGCATGTTGTCGGGGTCGAAGGTGCTTTCATAGGAGTAGCCTAAGATGGGTGTGACGCAGTCGTCGGCACTGACGATGACGAAGCCGTGGTTGTCGGTGCCACAGAAGATGTAAAGCTCATCGAAGGCGACAGATGTCTGCACGGCTTTGTCGCCGAGGGTTGTTGCGCCCGCCTTCGCGTTGTTGGCTCTGAAGAAGTTCGCAGCCACGGCGTAGGCCTGGCTTTCTGTGACGGGGTTTGCCATCAGAAAGCCAGAAATCGGGCAGGCTATGAGTAAGATTAGAAGAGTTATATTTTTTCTCATTTTGATGTTTTTGTGCTGTGATTATTGATTGTCTATTTTCTCGTTGGGTGGCTTTTGCTTGAGAGGGAAAAGTCCAGATAGGGGGCGTGGTCGGTGGTTTCGTTGGCGGGTGCGATGTCGGGTATGCCGCTTGCCGATGTGTAGCCTTGCCAATCGCAGAGGCTTACGGAGCTGTTATTGGCGAAGGTGTTGACGTAGAATTGGAGGTAGTCGGTAAGGGTGGTCAGTCCATCGACGGAGTTGGGGGATGCGTGCAGATAGCTGTTGTAAAGGAGGTTGTTGGAGAGGAGAGAGGGGGTGGGGTTGCCTGTGGCGTAGAGTTGAGAGGGGTAGTAGCAATAGAGTATGTGGGTGTTGGGGCCGATGTAGGAGCAGATGTCGCCCACGCGGCCTGTGGCCCCTTGGAGGGTGGTCTGGATTTTGCCTTTGTAGCAGTTGATGATGGAGGATGCGCCATCAGAGCGGGCTGCGATGCCGCCCACTGCTGCGCTGGGGGCGTTGATTTGGGCAGTCTGGATGTAGGAGTTGACGATGGCGCTGTTGAACAGCCGGCCTGCGATACCGCCCACGTGGAGGTTCCCGTTTCCGGTCACGCTGAGCTGGCAGCTGTTGTAGCAGTTGTAGAGTGAAGAGGCGTCTTGCCTGTCGGCCGCGAGGTTGCCGACTATGCCGCCGATATAAGCAGTGGATGCATTGGGGCAGTTGATGGTGACAGTGTGGTCGACTGCACAGCGGTCGATGATAGAGCGGTCGGCATGGCCGCAGAAGGAGCCGATCATGGCATTGGTGGCGGAGGCTGTGAGTTGGATGGACCTGATGTTTATGTTTTTGATTGAGGCACCGTTGCTTATGTGGCCGAAGAGGCCGACGCAGTCGGTGCCAGAGACTCGGAGGTTCCAGATTTGATGGTAGGAAGTGCCGCCGTCAAAGTGGCCGGTGAAGTTGTTCAGGGCGGTGCCGATAGGGACGAGTTCGGGGTCGGAACTTTCGAAGAACAGGTCGCTGGTTAGGCGATAGTATGAGCTGGCAAAAGGTTCGCCTAACCCAACGGGGTCGAAGCCGGAGTTGACCAGTCGGCTCATGGCGTAGAGGTCATCTTTCTGCTGGATGAGATAGGGATTGTCGGAGGTGCCAAGTCCGTGGAGGACGGTGGTGTGGGGAGAGTCGAGGGGGATGGTGATGGGCAAGAGGGTGTTGCGGGGAATGGCGCCGGAGGCGTTGTCGGCCTGGCTGTGTTGGAACTGGTAGTGGATGATGGTGCCTTGGGTGGCGGACTGATAGTCGACGGCGTTGACGGTGATGGTGAATTTGTTGTTGGCATAGTTGTCGGTGGGAGGAAGCACAACGTAGACGGTGGTGGTGCCGCCTTGGGTGAGGTCGATGGGGTTTGCGGCATCGGGCTGGATGGTGACGCTGTGGGTGGTGTCGTTGCCACTCTGCGCAACGAGTGCCGGCGTGTTGTTGTCAAGACCGGTGATGTCGAAGAGCCCGCTCAGGGGTGCAAGGTCATCGCTGACCTGTATGTCGGCAAGGCGAAGGGTGCGGGAGTAGTTGTTGGCAATGTTGAGCTGGAGCACGATGCAGGCGTTGTGGAAGCTGATGGTGCCGGTTTGAGAGCCGAGATAGGCTGCCATGACTACGGGGATGTTGGTGGAAGAATGGGTGTAGGAGGATGGGAGGAGAAGACCGGCGATGACTTGGTCCTGGACGGTGGCTGAGGTAGAGGTCAGGCTGGCGGGGGTGACAGCAGTGTAGCTGTTTTGGATTGTGATGTTGTTGACGCGGCAGCGGTTGCCGTCAATCACGATGGGGTGGGCGGTGCCGTTGATGGAAATCTGGTCGCCATTGGCCCAGCAGGTGTAGTACTCGTTGTCGATATATGTTTTGTGCTGAAGGGGGAATTGGTCAATTTCCACATTGAGCGACACGGTGTCGCCGTCATTCTGGCAGGCTGACATGGCAAGGGCAGCAAGAGCCAGAGCGAAAATCTTTATAATATTGTTGTTGATACGGTGTTTCATGGCTTTAGTCTCCAAAAAAGTTGTAATCTTGGTCGTCGTTGTAATTGAATTGCTCGTTTCTGAAATAGGAGCCTCCGAGATCGTCCAGCTCCGGTGGGAAAATCATGACGGCATTGTTGTTGACAGTGCTGATATAGGCATTGTATCCGTTCTCCACCACAAAAGATACGGTGGTGATGCGTGGGGTTATATATGTTGTTTTCATGATGCGTGCAGTTTTGTTTTGTTGTTTTTGAGGATTGTGGGCGGCTACATGACGATGATTTTTTCGTATTGGTTGCCGATTTTGACTAAGTAGATGCCCGGCATGGCGATGGGCAGAGAGACGTTGGATGCGGCATCGCACTGGCCGGAAATGATGTGGCGGCCAAGCATGTCGTAGACCTCGAGTTTGGAGAACTCGTCAGTCTGGATGTTGATGGAGCGGTTTTTGGCATAGATGGTGTAGCCTTTGCCGTTGTCCACGGCAAAGACAGCCTCCAGCGAGAATGGCCCGGTGATGGTGGTATAGCGCGGGTTGGTGGTGTTGCCGTCCTGCCAATGGGTGAATTTGTAGCCCTCGGCAGGGATGGCTGTGAAGGGGATGGTGGCATAGGCCGGGAGGTTGACGGTGGAGCTGGAGGAGATAAGTTGCCCGTCGACATCGACAAGGCCCATCGTGGCATCGAAGGTGATGGTGACGGGGTGCTGGGTGCGGGTGAAGTAGGCGGTATAGTTGATGTCGGTTGCAGGGGCAGTTATGCTGCGGGTGGGTTGAGTGTTGTTGTCGTTCCAGTGCGAAAATTCATATCCGATGAAAGGTATGGCCTGAAGGGTGACCGTGGCCCCCGGAGCATAGAATCCACCACCTGTGGTGTAGCCTGCATTCTCGTCGGCCGTGTTGGTGGTCACCTCGACTGTGCCATCGGAACGGAAAATGTGGGTGAGTAAGGTTTTCTTCCAGGAACTGTAGTAATTCTGCCCGTTGGCGTTGGTGTAGTTTGCACGGACGAAGATATAATAGTTGGTGTTACGGCGGAGGTCGTCGGTGCTGATGGTGGCGAGGGATGCGAGTTGTGAGGGAGTGAACGAGATGGAGGTGGAGGAAGAGGTGGTCAGGTCGAGCAGGTGCGATTCGTCGGTGGTGCCTATTGCGACAGTGTAGCTACTGGGAGTTGCAGCGGTCGGGGCGTTCCAGGAGATGGTGAGAGCGGTGTTGGCAGTGGCCGTGAGGTTTTCAACTGGTGGGTTGGGAGCGAGGCCAAAAATCCCTTGGATTTGGTATAGTTCGTCCACAGACTCCCACCCATAACCGCGATAGTTTTGCCAGCAGCTGCCAGCTGGGGGTTGTAGGGATTGTGGATAAAGTAGATTGATTTGGCTCGTGGGTTGGAATGTAATCCAGATGCATTGAGAGTTATTGATGACTACTGGGGTGGGTAGAGTTATTGTGTACCATTCATGAGTCCATGATTGAAACGAGATGGAATTCTGGGAGTATATTAGTGTGGCGGAAGAGGCGTCGGGGGTCTCGCCTCCCGAATAAATCTTCATATTCACAATGGCATTCCCTCCGTCAGAAGTCATGATGCGAGGCATAATCCTGACAGCCTCTAATTGGGTGGCTTGGGCTAAAGATGAGGGGTCAATCCGAACACCCCAAGAAGTTGAAGCATCGATATAATAGCCACTGAAAGAGCCATAAATATCTTCATCTCCAGGCCCAATAATGGGACTGCCACCCACCTCTTCGAAAATGGCGGTGATGGATTGTGTGCCGCCCAGGGCTAAAAATGAGCGAGTCTGATAGCGGCTGTTATCGCTCCATCGCACAAATTGGTAGCCGGGATTGGCTGTGGCGGTAATGGTTACGGGCGAGTAGTTGCTGTAAGTGCCCGACCCGGTTGTGGTGCCGTATTGTGGGTTGTTTGGGGTGACGGAGATGGTGGTCAACCCGCCATCGGTTATTTCATTGCCTTTGCGGGGCTGGATGCCAATAATGACATCGCAGCGATCGTTGAAGTCATACGGGGAAGGGTTCAATGCGCCAATCACAAAATAGCCATCATCAAGCCCTTGCCATCCCCAGTTGAAATGGAAGCACCCGTCGTTGTCGTAGCCATCGCAGATAAAGGCATGCCCACCATAGCTGCCTTGGCCGCTGTAAACCATGGGTCTGCCTTCGTCCAACTCTTTTTTCAAGAGGGCTTTCCATTCGTCTGCTTCGAATTGGGATTCTTCAACGCTGCAAACGGTGTTGCTGTATTTGAAGTTGTTGCGCAGCACGGCTTCGAGGGTGGAGCCAGTGGAACTCATGGAAGATGTCACCGCACCAGATGCAGATGATTTATAATCCATGTGGACTCCCACTCCGATATGGTACATCAGCAATGCCACAGCGTCGATTTGAGTTGTGGAGGATGAAGTGTAAAGATGTGTGGGCATATTTTCCCAGTCGTAAGGTGTGTTGTATTCGACGGAGAGTGGGAAGTTTGTAAACTCGACGTTGTTGAGGGCATAGGAGGCTGAGCCGCGACCCACGGCAGGATAGTTCCAGTATTTCATTATCTGGGCACCTGCAGTGGCCACACAACCCGTAATAGTGTATTGGTTGTTGCTGTTCAGCGGGCAGAACTTATTGTAGGTAGGGTTCACGGTGCTGCCCTGTCCCCAACGGGTGGCGATGAGCGGGCCTACAACCGCTTGGTGGGCGTCTTTGGTGCCTTTTCCCAGCAACAGGTTGTCCCATTCGGGGTGTGTCTGCGTCTTTTGACCTGCCTCCGAGCGGAGTTGGCTGATCATCCGCTCGTAACGTTGCAGCCACCAGATCAGCTGGGGAGGCATGTTGACGGGGTCGAAGGTGCTTTCAAAAGAGTAACCCAAGATGGGTGTGACGCAGTCGTCGGCACTGACGATGACGAAACCGTGGTTGTCGGTGCCACAGAAGATATAGAGCTCGTCGAAGGCGACGGATGTCTGCACAGCTTTGTCGCCGAGGGTTGCGCCCGACTTCGCGTTGTTGGCTCTGAAGAAGCTTGCGGCCACGGCGTGGGCCTGGCTTTCGGTGACGGGGTTTGCCATCAGTATGCCAGATACCTGGCAAGCTATGAGCAAGATTAGAAGAGTAATGTTTTTTTTCATATTAATGGATTTTAATAATTTGTTCTGCTTGGTATGTTTCTTAGTATGAAAATGGATGGTTAATGTTTCAGCGGCAGGGCGTTCTTAGGTGCCCTGCCGCTGAAGGAGAATTACTTGCCCAACGCCATGCCTATGCCGAGATAGATAGTCGCCGAGGTTTCGTCGGGGGTGACTTGGGCATAGCGGTTGAAGAGCGGTGTGGAAACTCCGGCCATGAGGTTGAGGAAGTCTATTTTGGCTCCTACGCCACCGGTGAGGCAGAGGTTGAAGCGGCGCAGCTGCCCATTACCTGCCTCTTCACTGTCCAGAAGGTTGGTGTTTATATGATTGTCGTTGTGTTCAATCCACAACTCTTGCTTGGCGGAGAGGAGCATAGTGGCTTCGGGACCAAAGAAGACGTACAGGCATGTGCGGTCAGAGATATTGAGGCGCAGGTTGAGCACCGCCGGGACGGCAAGGGTGTGGCCGACGAATTTGTTGTGGGTGAGTGCGTCGGTGGTCTCTTGCTGGCCGTCGTTGAGGGTGAGCTTGTAGTAAAGGCCGGGAGTAAAACCTATGTGGGAAGTGAGTTTAAAGTTCTGCGACACACCGGCGAGGAATCCAGAATAGATGGTAGGGTCGGCCTCGCCGGTTTTTATTGCTGTGATGGGCAGACCGAGATTGATCAGTGTCTGTGCCGAAAGAGTGTGGCCGAAGGAGAGAAAGGCAACAGCAGCTATGCAAAGTAAAATCTTCTTCATTGTTTTGTTCTTTTTTGATGTTTACCCTCCGAGAAATAAGGATGTTGTTGATATGCCAGATGGGTTAGCGACCCAGAGTGGCACCAGTGGGTTTGAGGGTAGAGCCCGTGCCGGTGGAGCCTGAGTTGGTGGAGGCGGCGGGTTTCATGATTTGAATGTAGGCGGGCGATTTGATGGTCTGCCCTGCAACAGACACCGAGGGACGTACGCGCAGACCCAGCTGTGAGGATGTGCCATCCTTGGTGAAACTGCTGGCAAAGGTTTTGAGCGATTCGATACCCGAACTGGAAAAGATACGGTAGAGGTCGGTGCTGACACCGAGGGGCACTGTGGTCGTTTTCTTGGCACTAATGGTGTGGTTTTGATTTGTGGTGCCGGTAGCAAACTCGGTAGAGGCCACGTCGAGCGCCCAGTCCATCGTGGTGAGCAGTGCGTTGCGGTCGGTGGGGTTTTTCACACCGATGTTCACGTTGAGGGCCAGTGGCACCTTCTTGGAGGTGATGGCCGAGGCGAGCATGAGAACGTCAGTGGCCGAGATCTGACCAGAGGCCACATTGCGCACATTGACTCCAGCAACGCTCACATTCGAGACATTCTGTAGCGAATATTCGCAGTTGGCGAGATTGGCAATGGATGAGAGGTTGTTAGCCAAATTGTCTAAAAATGTGCAAGAGCCGAGCATCAGGCTGGCGGCTGCGACGGCAATGATTAATGACTTTTTCATGATGTGGTGTTTTTTTTGTTTTTTGCGAATGCAAAAATACGTTTTTTTTTTGATTCATGCATAGTGTAAATAAAAAAAGAAACACAAAAGAAGAAGAAAGAAAAGAGAAAAGATTGTTTTGGAACTGAGTTCCTAATAGTTAGATTGCAGAATTGTCGGGTTGACTGATTGTCACATTATTTGGATTATATTTGGCGCTGAGGCTGCGGTTGATAGATATGGCAAAGGGAATGGTGAGGATGAAGGTGAGGAGGTCGGCCGCCGCCTGCGCCATTTCGACCCCCGCCAAGCCCAGCCATTGCGGAAGCAGAAGGATGGCGGGAATAAAGAATAGCCCTTGGCGCCCGATGGAGAGGAGGGTGGCGGGAAGCGTGTGGCGGATGTTCTGGAGCAGCATGCCTGTGGTTGTTGCAAGGGTGCAGAGGGGAAAGACTATGCACTGCCATCGGAGTGCGCTGGCTCCGATGCGTATCAGTTCGGGGTCTTCGCTCCGGAAGAGGGATATGATTTGGGGCGCAAAGATATAGCCCAATGTGGATAGAACGGTGAGCATGACGAAGGAAAGGCTGAACGTGAAGAGGTAGGCCTGGCGGACACGCTGGTAGAGCCGGGCTCCGTAATTGTAGCCGCACACGGGTTGGAAACCTTGTGCGAAACCCAGTATCAGCGAGAAAGCAAACATCGTGGTGCGCGACACTACTGCGAATGCGGCCACGCTGGAAGCCTCATGGCCCAAGGGCGCATAGTGGGCAGCGGCGTGGTTGAGCATGATGGCGGACAGGCAATTGAAAGCCTGCCGGAAAAGTGAAGGCAGACCTCCGGCCACTATCTCGCGGTAGACGGAGACCGAGGGTCGGAAGTTGGAAAGCCGAATGTGGACAGCCTCGCTCCGCATGGTTCCCCGCAGCAGGATGGCCCAGGCAAATAGCTGGCTCACGGCTGTGGCCACAGAGGCTCCCGTGACGCCCATCCCAAGGCCAAAGATTAGAACCGGGTCGAGAATTATGTTGAGAATCGCACCGCTCACTATGCCCACCATCCCGAACCGCGCATTCCCCTGCAGGCGGAGCTGATTGTTCAACGTCAGGGCCGACATCATGAATGGCGAGGCCAGAAGAATAAAACGCAGATAGTTGCAAGCGTGGGGAACTACGTTGGGCGGAGCCCCTAAAAGCACCACAATCCTTGGCAGCAGAGGCAGCCCCACAAGAGCAGCCACAGCGCCCACCATGAGCGGTGTGAAAAAACCCACGGCCGCCATCTGGCCCGCACGCTCGTAGTGCCTGGCACCCAACGCGCGCGAAATGTAATTCCCTGACCCATGCCCAAAGAAAAAACCCACGGCTTGGATGAAAGTCATGTAGGCAAAGGCTATCCCGATGCCGGCCGTGGCCTCGGTGGACAACCTGCCCACGAAGGCCGCATCCACAACGTTATACAGCGCCGTCACCACCATGCTGATCATCGAAGGCACAGCCAGCCGCAACACCAGTCGGGGAACCGGTGTATGCGTCATTTCGATGTACTTCTTGTCAAGTCCAGTCATGAGTCAGCACCGTGGCGAAGAAAATGATTGAATAAGATGATAGCGTGCCGCTTTCGGCACGCTATCAAGTTGACTTTCTTTGTTGATGGAATCTGAAGCTTTCAATTCAAGCTGAATGAGTCTTCAGTCGATTAGAAACCCATGCCGAACATGTGCCAATACTTTGCCTCCAGCTGGCTCCAGGCAAAAGAGGTGGTCTCATACTGGTCGCGGGTGAAATTGTTGAGCGTGGCGCGGCGGTCGTCGATACGGTTCAAGCGATCCAGACGCGAAGCTTCGCGCTCCACAGCTTCCAGTCGGCCAAAGGCATTGTCTTCAAGCCGTTTTAGCTCACTGCGCATTGAGGCTTTGGTGCGCTGCCAGGCCACAGTGGCCAGCTTGTTGGCACGGCGGTATTTCCAAAGAATTGCGTTGGGGTTATACTCTTTCTGGCCGCAGATGCTGAAAGGCTCGGGCAGTTCGCTGCCGCCGCAGAAGATGGGAATGCGGGGCGACTGGCCCGGATTGTCGACCGACATCCAGCAGAGGCCGCCCACACAGTCGGGCAGCCAGTCGCGCAGCTGCGCCACAAACGAATAGGAACACCACGCTACGCTCACCGTGCGGCGGAACTCCACCGTGCCAGGAGCAATCGTGTTCAGTGTGCGCTGCATCGACGAGCTGAGCCAGGGGTTGGCTATAGGGCTTATAATCGTGTCCGTAAACTGTTTGCCCTGCTTATCATTCTGCACCACCGGCATGCGCAAGTTCTTGCACATGTCCATGTCGGTCCCCTCGTAGGTGCTGCGCAGGAGTTCCATCACAGTCCGCACATCGACCTCCTTGTCCGGACGCACCGAGAAAGGAAGCTCCGTCGTGTCCATCGTCAGCCCCATAGAGGGTGCCAGCGCATTGAGGATAAAATATTCGCGTTCGCGGAAATTTTTGCCGTTGGCATAGCTGCTGTTGAATGCCTTCCAGAACACAAAGTCGCCTTTGCCGTCCCACAGCCCGTACCGGCGGGCCACACTCTCGCAGTTGTCCGAGCACATGAAATACTCCGTGTTGCCCCGTTGCAGACGGCCGATGCGGGGGATATTGCAGCTGACGCCCACATGGTCGTCGGGAATGCGCTGTGCGGCCCACACGCCGCCTATGCTCTCTTTGCCCTCGCCTATGATCTCCATCTGCCATACCTCCTTCGGGTCGGCAATCGTCAGGCACTCGCCGCCGTCGCCATAGCCATATACCTTCACCAAATCTGCAATCAGGCGGATGGCGTCGCGCGCCGTAGTGCAGCGCTGCAGGGCCACACGCTCCAGCTCCTCAATCAGGAACATGCCCGCAGGGTTGCGCAGTGTGTCCGGGCCACCGAAAGTGCTCTCCCCAATGGCCAACTGATGCTCGTTCAGGCAGGGATAAGCCGTGTTGAGATATGCATAAGTATGAGCGGCCTCGGGGATGGCACCCACGAGGCGCACACCCGTCGTGTCGCCGCGGAACGTGGTGTGCAGCGTCCCTTTGTACACCGCATGCACCGACCCCGGCTCGTGGTCGGCCGCTGGCTCCATGTGCATCCAAGTGCGGTAACGCCCGTCGCAAGTGTGCGACGTCACCACACTTCCGTCGCGCGAGGCCCGCTTGCCCACCATGATGCTGGTGCAGCTCTGTCCGTCAAACTCCGGTTGGCTCAGCTCCTGACTCCATACGGAAAGGAACATCGCCGTCAAGACAATCGAAAATAAAAACTTCTTCATAGTGTATTCGTATTATTAATGATTTATTGATCAACCATGGTTGTGTTTTCGCAGAAATCGCTGATCACCGTAGTGACAAACTGCGTGGCGGGGCCGATGAGCTGGTCTGGGAAATCATACTCGGGGTGGTGCAGCTCCGGCTGATCCTCGCCGCTGCCGATGCCGAACATCGCTCCGGGGAACATCGCCAGATAACGTCCGAAATCTTCTGACCAGCGGAAGGGTCCTTCCTTATATTCCAGCGGGATGCCCGCCTTGGCCGCCACCCTCTCCAGCCGCTCCACGAGGCGGGCGTGGTTCTCCGTGGCGCTGAACGGGTCGCGGAAGGTCGACTCAACAGTCAGGTGATGCCGTGCCGCCGTGAGCGCCACAATATTATTGGCCTGGGCAATCAGTTGGTGGATGGTGTTGTTAGAGAAAGCCCTCAGGGTGTACATGATTTCAGCCTCGCCGGCTGAGGTGCCGAAGGCCTCGTCGCCCAAGCGGACACAGATAAGCGTGCACTGCCTGAAATTGTCGCCCGTCTGGTTGGGCGAGGAGTTCAACTTGTCAAACTCCCTGATGATTTCAGCCACAGCCAGACCGGGATTGATGCCCTTTTCGGGGGTGGAGGCGTGAGTGGCACGACCTTTCAGATTGTATATGATGCCCGACGACGCGGCGGCGAAGGCGCCTCGGTTCAGGACCACCGTGCCCAACGGAAACCCGGGCAGATTGTGGAATCCGAAGATTGCCACGATATTATACTGCTGGAGAATGTCAGCGTTGATGATTTTTTCGGCACCCGTTCCCGTCTCTTCCTCAGGTTGGAAAACGAGGATGACATTGTGGTCGCTGTCGTGGAAGTTGTCGCCAAGCCAATGGGCAACTTGCAGAAGAATTGTAGCATGGCCGTCATGGCCGCATCGGTGGCCAATGGGGAGGGCGTCGATGTCGCATCGCATCGCAATGGTTAGATTTGTCGGAACAGCGCCCCAAATGGCAATGATGCCATAGCCGCCCACATGGGTGTGGAGCTGGTCGGGATGGCAGGAGGAGAGTTCGTTGGCAATGAGGTCGTGGGCATATTGCTCTTGGCCCGAGATGCCAGGATGCTGGTGCAAGGCGTGTCTTATGTCGGAGGGAGTCATTGTAAGAATACTTTTATTGTGAGTCTTTGATTAATTGTTTATATGTATTTCCTCGGTGTTCGAAATTTGTGAAAGAATCATAACTGGCAGCAGCGGGAGACAGAAGACAAATACCTCCTTTGCAGGTATGGTCGTAGCACCAGGGAATGATGATGGTATAATCGTTTTCGGCAAGGAGGGCCTTCCCGTCTATGAGATTGTCGGAGGTCCATTCGTTGAGCATCCGTTGTCCGGCTGCCCCGACAAAAACAAGATTATTGACAGGGGAGCAGGGGGCTGGAGGATGGGCAAGGAAATGGCCCAGCGCGGTGTAGTCAATCCCTCGGTCGAAGCCACCCAAAATGAGGGTGTCGACATGTTTGAGGGCCGACACGGCTGCCATTGTGGCTTCAGGGATGGTGCTGATTGAGTCGTTGTAGAAGGTTATTCCTTTGTATGTGCCTACGAGCTCCAGGCGGTGGGGAAGCCCTTTGAAGGATGACAATGCTTGTGCAAACTGTTCGAGTGTTACTCCGAAGAGTTCGGCCACTTTGAAGGCCACATATATGTTGGATAAGTTGTGGTCGCCAGGCAGCGAGGTGTGCAATGAGGGGATGACGCTGTGTTGGGCGTCGAGAATGGAGTAGGGGTGGAGGGTTGAAGGGATGTGATGCCGGAGGGTTTCGGTTATGTGTGTGAGGTCGCCACTGTCTGTACAGTAGAAAAAGTGGTCTCCGGGCTGTTGGTTGAGTGCTATTTGCATTTTAGCCATCTGGTAGTCGTGGTAGCTGTGGTAGTGGTCCAGGTGTTCCTGATAGAGGTTTAGAAGGATGCCAATATGTGGAGCCCGGTGTATGTTTTCCAATTGATGGCAGGAGAATTCGGCAACTACTATGGCTTGTTCGTCTATCTGAGGCAGTATGTCGAAAAGGGGGATGCCTATATTCCCGGCCAGGATGATTCGGCGAGAGGGACTCAATGTCTGGTCAAGAACGTGCTGAATAAGAGATGTTGTGGTGCTTTTGCCTTTGGTGCCTGTCACGGCGATGGTTTGAGCCCCGTAGACTTGGAGGAAGATGTCGGTTTGGGAGCTGATGATGGCAGGATTGCATCTGCCTTCGAGCTTCATGGAGGGTATTCCTGGCGATTTGATGATGAGGTCGAAGGGGGAGGGCGTCTGGCTCAGTGCGGCATAGATTTCCTCATCGTTGTGGGCTATTGTTACTTCACTTGCGGGTACAAGCTTTTGAAGCAAGGCGTGTGTGCTCTTGCCTTCGCGCCCATAGCCTGCTATCAGGATATGGCGGTTGTTCAGTAGATCAATTAGCTGCTGCTGCTTGTACATGGCTGTTGAGTGTGTTGAAGAGTGAGGTGGTCAGGTTGTGGTCAGGGCTTACCTGTCGTAGTGAAACGGATTTGCCATTTGCCACGAAATGGCTCAGCAATAGTGGACGTGAGTCTTTATACCAACGGGCTATAGCCATCTGGATGGCGGTGTTCACTTCGTCGACGGTTCCTACGCATTCGAATGGCTTGGTTTCGCCGTGTCCCGTAAGCTCAATAAAAAAGGGCATGAGGTCGGGGTCGTCGAGTAGGTTGCTCCCGAAGATGCTTTCCAGTCGTTCGGGGGATATAAATGGGGAGAGGATGATGTATGCGAACAGGCATTTTGCACATTTGCCGCACCATACATCCTGCTTGCTGCCCGCATTGCAGCTGCGGAAGACGTCGAAGTATTGGGGGTAGTGGCTAAAGAGCATGGCTATCTGCAACTCGGATAAAGGGCGCAGGAAGCTGAAGTAGTTGAAGGTGTCGCCATAGATTTGGGCGGTATGACGGCGGAAGTCGTCTTCAAATTCTTTGCTTTTAGAGTACTGGTGGTTCACGTTGGTGTCGGCCACGGTCGCCTCGTTGGCACTGGCTTCGTTGGACAGTGCTATGTTCGGAATGCCGCTCAGCTGGGCGGCCAGCAAGGAGTAGAAAGCCAGCATGGCACTGAAAGGAGTGTGGCCATTGAGGCATCCCTCTTGGTTGAGCTGTAGCAGATGGGGGTGGATGGTGCGGCGGATAACCAGTACGTCGTCCATGGTGTAGCCAGCGGCTTTGATGCAGTTTTCTGTTGCCCCTCTGGGGTTCATGATGAGGGGGACGATAAGGTTGTTGTTTTGGGTAGTCTCCCTCAGCACTTCGAGGGTTACCACCGAGTCTTTTCCGCCGCCAATGGGCACGAGATAGCGATGGTCGTTGGGCCGTGGCAGGCTGTCGCATTGGGGGGTCGGCATCTGTCCATGGCTTTCAATCTGCATGAAGTCGTCGGGTGTGGCTTTGATGCCGTTGATGTAGAAGAATTCCCCTAATCCGTTATAATATATCTTTTTCCAGAAGCTGATTTGGCTGGGCGAGAGCGAGCCACAGGCTACTACGACCCGTGGGGGACAGAATGATTTCCAGTAGCTGATCAGTTCAATCATCCCGATGTTGAAAAACAGGGTGTCCAGAGTTTTCTTGTCTGTATTGAAATTCAAGAATGGACGGGTCGGGATGACAGCCGAGGGGAGAAACTGGTGGTTGCCGATGCGAAAGGTAAAAACGATGTGCAGCCCGTCGGACTGCACATCGTATGTATAACTTTCATAGACAAACTCATCGTATGTCTTGCGGAAAGCGTCGTATTTTGTCTGGTTGGACATTGGGTTTGCAGCGGCAAGCCATTGGCCGTATTATTTCAGTTTGAACTCTGTAACTCCGATAAGGTTGCCGTTGGCATAGAGGCTCAATCTGTAGACGCCCGACTCAAGTTCGGTTTGATCGTCGCAGCTCCAGCTCATGTCGAAAGGACGGGTCTGGCCGGTGAACTCGTATGCTTGAACCATCGTGTAGGTGGTGCGGACGCCGTTGGCATCGAATTTCTGCTCGACGGTACCGTTGTGGAGCACCACATTTGACGGGGAGGTGATGACAGCATAGAGGGTGATAGTGCCGGGCTCGACAACGGAGTTGCCCATCAAGTATCCTTCGATGCGGAAGGCGTGGGTTGCGGAGGCGCGAGAAGTGGGTTTGCCGGTGCCGTTGCTGAGGCGCTTGAGCGGGGTGACGTTCAGTTCGGAGGTGGAAAGAACTGAGGCACGGCTCATCTTAGCGGCCATTTTGGCGTTCTCCACGGCCACGTTCTCCACGTTCTTCTTCATGGTTACAACCTGGCTGCGAAGGCTGTCGTTCTCATTCTTCAGGATAATGTTCTCGGCACGCAGACGCTCCAGTTCTTCGTAATATTCGTCGCATTGAGCTTGCAGCTGGGCCAGTTTCTTGTTTATCGAACCTTTGGTCTTGGCGGTAGAGGCTTTGGTTTGGTCAGCGGCGTTGCTGGCGTTCTTGGCAGCCTCGCTGGCCAGGGCCACCTGTTTGGCCAGTTCTTCTCTCAGACGGTTGATTTCGTTCTGCTGGTTGGCCACCTGGTCTTGGAGCTGAGCCACCTGAGCGGCACATTCAGCATTGGTAGCCTTCTGGCTTTCGGCACGCTGCCCCATCAGGTAAGCCACGTGTGCCACCAACGAGTCGTTGATGCAGGTAAGGGCTACCTTGTCGTTGGTGAGGGCAATAATACGGTTCTCTTGGTCTTTCACCAGCATTTGCAAGCGGGCCAAGGCTTCGCGGTCGGCATAGTTGTCGGCGGCCTTCAAAGCATTGAGTTCGGCAGTCTGTTGGTTCAGACGTTCTTGCAGACGGTTGATTTCGGCTTTGCGGGAAGCCAGTTCGGCATTCAGTTTTTTCAGTTTTGCACTGCTCACTTTCGAACCCTGGCGCGTACCCTTGCCAGCCACGGTCCCTTTCGAGCCAGAAGCGTTAAGTTGGTCTATCAGACGCTGGATTTCGGCAGCCTGAGCCTGAATGGAGCTGTCCTTCTCGGCCAGCTGACGGCTGTAGTCATCGCAGGTGCTCTGCATCTCCTGATACTCTTTCATGATGTCGTTCAAGCGGGTCTGCATTTCGTTGACCGTGGGTCCATTTTGACTGTTTTGGTTGCACGAAACAAGGCAGCCGACAGTCATAAATGTTAGTGCGACTACCTTGAAAATAGATACCTTTCTCATTGTCTTCATTGTATTTATGTATTTAGTTATTCTATGTGAAAAATATTTTGTACTTTTGTAATCGAATTGCAAAGATAAATCTTTTTTTTTGAATAGACGGTTTTTCGACAAATTTTTTATGATGCATCGGCGTATATTGCTTTCTCTCATCTGCTTTTTGCCCCTCGTTGTGTGGGGTCAGGACTCTGCTCGTCAGCCCCTCTTCTTGCTCCTCGAAGGGGGTGGGGGCTTGGGCGTGTATCGCGACGCGGGAGCGTCGCCGCTCCGCCATAGGGGCCCTCAGTTGGGAGGGTCCCTCGGTGTGGAGGCTAAGGGCAATACTTGGCAATGGTCTGCTGGCATGCGGCTGCAAGGCGGCGGCTATGGCTACAAGCTCGACGTCACACAGCTGTTTGCCTATGGAGGGCAGCTTTCGGCTTACGGAGAGGTGTTGCGCCGGGTGGGCGGCACTTCCCCTCTCAGCTTCTGGGCTGGAGTGGGGGTCGATGAGCTTTTCGACTTGCGCTATAACTCCCAGCTGAGCAACGCCAGTGTGGGGATGTCCAATTTTGTGCGGCTCCGCCTGACGGCGCGGGTGGAAGGCCATCGGCACGGCTGGATGGCCTGGGCTCAGGCGTGGGTGGACCCGGTGGCACTGATGCTCAGACCGGGGTTCCCCTATGTGAACAATTACGACCGCGATATTGCCAACCCGGTGGCATGTGCGCTGGACCAATATGGATGGTATGTGGCGGGCCTGACGGGCGTGGCCTCGCAGGTGGGTATCCGCCGCCACCTCAAGAGGGGCAACGCGGTGGGCTTGGCCTACAGTTGGCAGTATGTCACGTCAAGGACAGCGGAGGACACGGCGCCGTGGCGTTTCCAGCAAGCCTCGCATGGTTTAACCTTTCAACTTTTATTCTGTCTATGAATAACTTGTCTCCTCGCCTCATTGGCCATACCCCGGTGGTCTTTCTCCTGATGATTGTTGCCCAGCTGTCATTCTCCAGCTGTGAGCGCGCATTCCTGTATGACTCCACCGCTACCCCGATGCACACTTTCGACTATTTGTGGCAGAGGGTGGACCAGCAGTATTCGATGTTCGACGTGAAGGGGGTGGACTGGCAAGCTGTCTACGACTCGCTCCGTCCGCAGGTGACCGACACGATGGGGGACGACAGCCTTTTTGCCCTTTGTGCCTCAATGTTGAATTGCCTGAACGACGGCCATGTGAATCTCGTCTCCTCGTTCGACGCCTCGCGTTCGGAGTCGGTCCACCACCGTTTCCATGCCCAGTCCGGCATTGATGTCGACTTGGTGGTTCTGGACTACCTGGGTGTGGGCTATCACAGCACGGGAGGAATGGTGCATGGCCCTCTGTGCGACGGGAAGGTGATGTACCTTTATTATGGTTCTTTCTCCAACACGGTGTCGGTGGCGGGTTTGCGCCGCATTGTCGACTCCTACCCGGAGGCCCAGGGCATGATACTGGACTTGCGGGGCAACGGCGGTGGCAATCTGGCCAATATCGACCGCATCCTGCGTGTGATGCCATCTCACGGGCAGGTGCTTTACCGAAGCCAGATCAAGGCCGGTCCGGCCCACGACGCGTTCACCCCGCTGGAGCCCACCTATGCACCCCAAAGTGTCACCGACCCTTTCTCCCTCCCGGTAATCGTGCTGGTGGACCGTGGCTGTTTCAGCGCCACAAGCACCTTTGCCATCGCCACACAGGCCTATGACAACATCTTCCTGATGGGCGACACGACGGGCGGTGGCCTCGGCCTGCCGACGATGGGGACACTGCCCAACGGATGGGTCTACCGCTTTTCCATCACCCGCACCATTGCCCTCGACGGCCGCAACTATGAGAACGGCGTCCCACCCGACATTCTGCTGCCTTTCGACCGCGAGAGGGCCCACTCCCTGCGCCGCGACATTATCATCGACTCCGCCTGCGCCCTCATCTTGGGCCAGTCCCTCGTTGCGGACAACAAGATGCCCATACAGTCAAACTAATCATCAATCATTTTTTATCACTTTTACATCGCACAACTCATGAAAATACTGATCAGAGCCAGTTACCCGAACTATCACATGGTGCGCCGCTATGCCATCAGTGGCCCCGAGGTGTTCAACTGCAACGTCGACGATGCCGACAACACCCTCGAGGGCAATAAGCCCGGCACGGTCATCTACACCCTTGACGGCGAGGACACCCCTCGCGAGTTCCCACCCCGCTGGTACGACATGTACCACCTCCTCAAAACCCGTGGCGAGCGGAAGGAGCATTACCTGAAGCTACTCCTGGCCGAACACGACGGCACCGCCACCCCTCAGCAAAAGGAGGAGCTGGACGCTCAGCGGCACAGTCTGCGCCAGGAAATTGTCGACTATGTGGCGGCCAACCCCCTTGTGGAAAACGACGAGGTCATCACGGCTCTCACCCCCCGCACTTTCACCGACTTCGAAATCAGCTACAAGGGCCGTATGCTCCTCGAACTGACGCAGAACTATTACCCTGTGCCCGACTTCGTGATTCTCACCTCCCAGCTCTCCCGCCACCCCGAACATCTGGAGGAACGGCTGGCACAAGCCATCTCAAACCTCGAGATCATGACCCACCTCACCCTCGGCCACGAGCGCAACCCCCTTGTGTTCGCCATCCGTTGCGCCATGCCGCAGTACATCCCCGGCCTTATGCCCACCCTCCTCAACATCGGTGTCACCCGCACGGCCTATCAGGCCCTTGCCAACCATTACGACAAGGGAATGGCCAACCGCGTCTACCTCTCCACCCTCCACACGCTCAGCGAAATGCTCGGCATCGAACGTAAGTACGGCACTTCCGACATTTCCCTCTCCCTCCCCCTCCAGCAGCAGCGCATAGCGGATATGGAGAATGAAATCATCCAGGCCCGTTCCGATGGCCATAAGCTGCTCACCGACGCCTTCTACCAAGCCCTCCAGCTCACCCGCCACGTCTATTCCTTCTACACCGACAACCAAGACCTCATCCTCACCTTCATGCAGGGCAAACAGGCTTCGCCCTCTCTTATCCTGCAGCGCATGGTCTGGACCATCGGCAACAATGCCTCCTATCCAGGCGTCCTCTACAGCCGCCATAGCCGCACCGGCAAGGGCAGCCAGATTGAGAGCTACCGCAATATCTTCGGCGAAGAGATTATGACGGGTGACGTCACCTCCGACGACCGCTCCTACACCAACCGCGACACCATCAAAGACGAGTTCCCGGCCGTCTACCATTTCCATCCCCTCCTCGTCAAGCTTGAGGAACGCTACCATTCGCCCGTAACTATCGAGTTCGCGGTCGAAACCCGTCCCCGTCAGGTCAGCCTCTTCTCCGTCCTCCAGCTCAACATGAGCGAGATGACCGGCCGCGCCGCCCTCATCTCCGCCATCGACCTCCTGCGCGAGCACCGCATCTCCCGTTCGCAGGTCATGGACATCATCAAACCCTATCATCTGCGGCAAATCGTCTCCGCCTCCATCGACGACCGCTCCATGCAGCGCCTCCAATACTTCGGCCGTGGCATCAGCGTCCTGCCCCGCACAGCCATCTCGGCCGTGCTCTGCTTCTCCGCCGCCAAGGCCCGCGAGATGGTGGCCAAAGGCTGCCAGGTCTGTCTCTGCCAGGAGCGTTTCGTCCCCGAGGACACCATCACCCTCAACGAGGTCCACGCCATCCTCAGCATGACCCCGGCCGCCATCCATGTGGTCACCGCCTGTCGCGGCTACGGCATCCCTGCCCTCCTCGACCTCCACAACTACGGCATCCATTTCGAGGAGCGAGACGGCCAGCAGGTAGTTGTCAACAGCGAGGGCCTCGTCCTGCACGAACTCGACAATATCACCCTCTCCAGCAAGCACCAAACCATCTATAAAGGCACAGCCGACTTCAAACCTGCCCGCTTCACCAAATATCTCAGGGGCGAGCCGGTCGAACTCTCACCCGACGAGGAGCAGTTCTTCAGCGACATGAAGAGCGCCTACGAGGTCTACCAGGAAATCGTCACCGTAGAGCAGGCACCCGTCATCGAAGACCTCGACAAACTGGCGCGCCTCATCCGCTGCGAACTCCAGGACCGTCCCGAGATAGCCAAAGACCTTGTCAACAGCTGGTATGCCTACCATGCCGACCAATACGTGCAGGAGGTGCTGCAAAGCAAAATGGGCTCGCACCTCGACCAGTCGCGCGTATTTCTCCTCCTCAACACCAACCGCCAGGTGGAGTTCTTCCAGTCCGTATCGAAAATATGTCTCGAACAGGGTCTCAACGGCCTCACTGCCGGCTCCTTCATGCTGGGTCGTTTCGTTTCTCGCCCCATCTCCCGTTCCGTCTGGAACCGTCTTAGCGACCGCATCGTCGCCTTCCTCCTCAACGAATATGTGCTCTATGAGAAATACCAGCAGGTGCTGGCCGAGGTGGGCGAAATACGTCTGGCCCGTGCCCACAGCCGCATCGAGACCGAAGGCATCGACAATATGACCATCCACAATTTCGACCTCACCACTTTCGTACCCCTCATCTGCTCCTCTCACGACTGGGGACATATAGCGGCCGAACTCGAAAGCATCGACCATCAGGACAACACCCACATCCTTGTCCAAAAACTGTCCCGTCCCCTCGAAGAGATTTTCGACCTTTCGCAGCCCTACAAAGCCCAGCAAATCCAGCAACTCCGCGACCTATGACCTCACGGCTTCTCATCCTCTTTGCCGCTCTTGCCCTCAGCCTCCATGCCTGGGGGCAAACCACGGCCACGGTGACGGACACCCTGCCGGACACCCTCGCGGCCCTTCCCGCTCCCACCCCCGACTATGCCGTGCTCAACTACCTCCAGAATCACCGCACTCCCGTCGCCAACCGACTCATGATAGGCCTCAGCAACACCTTTGTCCTCGCGCCTCTCCCGGCCGCGGTCCATGCGGTGGCGGCCCTCGCCTCGGCCGGTTCCGACTCCCGTTCGCGACTCAGCGACGATGCTTTCGAGGCCTCGCTCACCATGGGTCTGTGCGCCGCGGCCACCATGGGCCTGAAAAACACCATCGGCCGTCCGCGCCCGTGGGTCACCTACCGGGGCCGACTGGTGTGCCTCCAACATGTGGCGAGCGCCTCGTTCCCGTCGGGGCATACCTCTTTCACCTTTGCCGCCGCCACCTCGATGGCGCTGCTCCACCCCCAATGGTATTGTGTAGTCCCTGCCTATCTGTGGGCCACAGCCGTGGGCTTCAGCAGGCTGTACATCGGTGCTCACTATCCCTCCGACGTTCTGGCGGGTGCCTTGGTGGGGGTTGGCAGCGCACTGCTGTCGCACTACATCCGCTCCCGCCTGTCCGCCGCCCAACCCGACCCGGTCCCGGCTGCCGCCGGCGCGGCGGTGAATCATGTCGCTCCGCCTGTGGCGACTGGCGCCACAGGCGGAATGCTGCCCCCTGCGCCCAGCATATTCATGCTGCCGGTGACGCTGGTTTTCTGACAGTTTCGAGACAGTAGGCGGGCTACTTTTTTTCTACTTTCACATTGTTTTGATTCTATTTTGTTTCTTGCCAAGAAACAAAATAGAATCAAAATAGAATCAAAATAGAAACAAAATAGAAACAAAATACAATCCAATTGTCGTATAAGAAAAAGAGCAGCTGGGAAAGCGGTTGCGGGTTGGAGAGCTACAGGAGGCCGGTGTACCATTCTTTGAAGGATTGCACGCGGGCTTTGGGAATGATGATGCGGTCGGGCGTGGGAACGGTGAGGGTCAGTGTGTATTTGCCCAGCAGCCACACCGATATGTCCTTGATGGCGTTGTGGGCCACGATATATTGGCGGTTGGCGCGGAAGAAGGCCGAGGGGTCGAGCTGGGTCATGATGATGTCGAGGGGTTTGTCGAGGGGGTGGGTGGTGCCGTCCTGCATCAGGGCCAGGGTGGAGCTGTGGCTGGCGGGGTTGGAGTTGTCGATGTAGATGCAGGCTATCTGGCTCACGTCGATGGGCACAAGCTTGTCGCGCAGGGGGATGAGGAAGTAGCGCTTGTATTGGTGGTAGTGGCGGTCCAGCATGTCGATGGCGTGGTGGAGGGCGTCGTCGTGTGCGGGGGGAGGAGGGGTTCGGCTGGCCAGTTTGTCGAGGGCGCGGCGCAGGTCGTTGGGGCTGATGGGTTTGAGCAGATAGTCGATGCTGTTGACTTGGAAGGCTTGCAGGGCGTACTGGTCGTAGGCGGTGGTGAAGATGATGGGGCAGGGGACTTCCACTTGGTCGAAGATGCGGAAGGCGAGGCCGTCGGCCAGGTGGATGTCCATAAACACCATGTCGGGCAAGGCGGGGTGGGTGGAGGTCGGGAAACCGGGATGGAGGGAATGATGGGCGGGTTCGGCGCATCCGGCGGAGCGGAACCATTCGACCGACTCTTCGACTGATTGCAGCAGAGCCAGCACTTGCACTTCGGGTGCCACGGCGGCCAGCTGGCGGGTGAGATGTTGTACGGCGACGTTCTCGTCTTCGATTATCAATGCTGTTGACATGGTGGGATGGGTGGTTTCAGGAGTGACTGTTTTCGAACTGGAGTGGTATTTCGACACTGAAGGTGGTGTCGGTTTGCGAGATGGATATGTCGCGGCGCAGCACCAGCCGGCATCGTTCGCTGAGGTTGGTGAGGCCGATGCTTCCGTGGTGGCCGTGGTCGGGGCCGTCCTTGGGCTGCAGGGGGTTGGAGACGCAGAGCGAGTGGAGGGTGTGGCCGTCGGGAGCAGTGGTGGTGCGGGTGGCGATGGTGACGGTGAGCGGATGGCGGTCACTCACGATGTTGTGCTGCAAGGCATTTTCGACCAACAGCTGCACGCTGATGGGCACCACGTTTGCCGAGAGGCATTGGGGGTCGATGTGGGTGGAGACTTTGAATCCGTTGCCGTAGCGCAGTTGCATCATGGCTATGAAATTGTCGGTGAATCGCATTTCGTCGGCCAGTGTCACCTGCCGTTGCTGTTGCATGATGTAGCGGTAGGAGAGGGCCAGCTGGTGGAGGTATTCGTGTGCCCGCTGGTCGTCGTAGCCGATCAGGCCGTCGAGGGTGTTGAGGGAGTTGAAGAGGAAGTGGGGGTCGATTTGTTTTTCGAGGGCGTCGTAGCGTGTTTGGAGGCTTTCGGAGTTGGAGCGTTCCTCTTCCAGAAGGAGCTGTTGGTGGCGGGTCAGGTTGTAGAGCAGGAGGGTGATGAGGATGACCGTCAGGGCCACAAAGCCGTCGCGGATCATGCTGATGTCTATCCGGATGGGTATGCCAAGGGAGGGGAAGAGGCCGTTGGCGACCCAGGCTGAAAGAGTGCTGAAACCTAAGGCGATGGCCAAAGAGCCGCCGATGGACCATGCAAGGCTGACGGCTGAGCTGTGGATGTCTGTGTTACGGGAGGTCGGGACACTGGGATGTTCGGTGAGACGGCGGAAGATGGCAAAGTTGTAGTGGAAAAGGATGAGGCTGAGAATGAGCAGCTGGATGAGAGTGAAAAGGGTGTGGGACGTTGAGGGAGGAGTGAATTGGGCAAAGCGGAGGTCGTCGACATGCACGATGGCGGTAAGGATGACACTGGTGATGAGCGCCAGAAGGTTGGCGTTGCCAGGCTTGTAGGGGTGGGCCATGCGGCGGGTGCTTAGGGCTGAGAGCATAGGTGGGAGTTTATAGTGTTTTTTTTAAGAATAATCTAGATTATCTAGTTTTATCTAGCGTTTCCTAGTTATTAACTTGCTTTTTGGGTGTTTATTGTGTCATTTTAGGCGAAATTGTTTGGCGAAGCGGAGGCAGAAGCAGCTGGTGACAAAGTAGAGGGCTGTCTGGAGCCACAGCATGAGGTATTCGAACTTCACTCCCGCCAGCGTGGATCCCATTGTGTTGATGCGGATGAAGCCCTGGATGCCGTGGGTGGAGGGAAAGAGGTAGGAGAGTGTGCGCCAGAAGGGGGGCATGTTGCAGGCAGGCCAGATGGCTCCCGAAAGGAAAAGGAGTATGACGCTGAAGAAGATGCAGGTGACGATGCCGGTGTCGCGTTCGCGGACGAAGCTGCACACTGTCATGCAGAAGAAGATGGTGGCCAGCATGAATGGGAGCAAGAAGAGGCAGAGGTCGGTGAGACGGCCGATGTGGGGCAGGTCGAACAGGCGGGGTATAAGCACAAGGTCGATGGCCACCACGGGGACGTAGAGCAGCAAGTAGGCCAAGGCGCGGCCTATCACCACGCGGGGACGGCCATCGCGACGCAGCCGTGGGGGGATGACGCGGAGGGTTTCGCGGTCTTCGCGGGCGGTGCCGAAAAGGATGCCTATGCCGAGGAAGAGGGTCTGGTGGATGATGAGCACGAGGAGTGCGGGGACCAGAAAACTGGTGAATCCCCCGGTGGGGGAGTAGAGTTTCACATCGTCGTAGGGGATGGGTTTGATGAGTTCGTCGGCGCTTTCGCCGGTTATGCCCACCAATGAGTAGCGCTGGAGCTCGATTTGTTGCAGCTCGTCGAGCAGCACGTTGCTGGCGGCAGAGAGGACGCCACGGTAGTAGAGAAAACTGCTCATGTCGCAGAAGAGACATACGCGGGCGGTCTCGCGGCGGGAAAGGCGTTGGTCGTAGTCGCGCGGGAAAAGGAAGATGCCGTTGATGTTGCGCTGCTCCATGAGGTGACGGGCTTCCTCCATGTTGCAGCAATGGTAGTCGACCCGTAGTTCGGGGGTGGCGTCGAGTTTGTGGATGAACCGTCGCGAGGCGTCGCTGCGCGACTCGTCGACTACGGCCACGGGCAGATTGCGCACGAGCTCGTTTTTGTAGATGGCCCCGAAGATGAGGGGATAGATGAGTGTGGCGATGAAGAAGATGAGCATGACGCCTTTGTCGCGCAGCACACGGCGAAGCTCAATCACGTATACGTCCCAGATATCTTTAAGTACGTTCATGGCTGGTACAGGAGTGTAATCAGATTGATGGGTTGACAGTTGGGTTGATGGTGGGTTGGGAGGAAGGCTGGGTGGCAGCCTGGCGTGTCAGCAGCAGGGTTCCGACCAGACCTGTGAGCAGGAAGGCCAGGAGGGCAGCCACCTGCCAGTAGCAGCTGGCGAATCCCGAGCCGAAAAGGGAAATGCGCGACACGGCCATATAGTAGTGGCGCAATGGGAAGATGAGGCTGAAGCCTTGCAGAGCGGGTGGCATGCTGGTGACGGGATAGGAGAAGCCGGACATGGTGAAGGCCAGGGTGCCATAGATGGCGGCAAAACAGGTGGAGAGGTGGGCGTCGGGGATGATGGCGCTGAGGAAGACGGCCGTGGCTTGCATGGCCATGACCAGCAGGATGGTGAAGAGGGCCACAAGCCAGAATCTGCCGTGCAGCTCGAAACCGCACCACCCGAACAGAACCAGGTTGCCCATGACGCCGAGCAGGGAGAACCAGAGGGTGTAGGGTGCCATTTTGCCCAGCAGAGCAGGGAGGGCACCTGCTGCAAGCCATTGGGAGAGGGTCCCCTCGCGGCGCTCTACACCGACCATGTAAACCGTAAGCAGCAGGACGAAAAGCCCCAACATGCCAGGCAGCATGGTTGTGAGGACGTAGGGCTGGTAGTTGGCCATGGGGTTGCTGATGAGGTGGGTGTCGAGTTCGATGGGTTGGATGAGTCCCATGATTTGGCTTTCGTTGAGGCCTTTTTTGCGCAGCACTTCGCGTTGCACGGCTCCTGAGGCGAGGTTACTGATGGTGGCCAGTGTGCGGTAGCTGAGGGCTCCACTGAGGAGGTAGGCATTGTTGCTGTAGAGCACAAGATGGGGCCGGGTGAAGGAAAGGACGTCGTTGTAGGTGCCGGCGGGTATTTCAAGAAAGGCATAAATCTCCTGCCGCTGCATGGCTTGTCGGGCAGAGGTGTGGGAGTTGTAGACATTCACCACGCGGACACCTTGGCAGGCATTGATTTCGTGGCAAAGGCGGCGGGAGAGGTAGCTGCCGTCTTTGTCGACGATGGCTATGGGCAGCCTTTGGGGCTGCCCTTCGTCCATCAACGTGAGGAAGAAGACGTAGCAGAACACCAGGCCCAAAGAGGTGAGGATGAGGTATCGGGATTGGCCTCGGCTCCACAGTCGTTTCAGTTCACGCCTCAAAGAAATGATGAAAGTATGCATTGTGATGATTGGATGTTCGGATGTTGGCGCAGCTGTGCTGAGAGGGTTTTTTCGTTCAGAGTAAAATGGCGGTCATGCCCGGCCGCACATCGAGAATGGGTTCGGTGGGCACAAGTTTCACGTCGAAGCTTTTCACGTCGTATTGCCCGTTGATTTTGGTGGCCCGCCAAACGGCATAGGTGGCCATGGCTTTGAGGTAGGTGACTTTGCAGGTGTAGGTGTTGTCTCCAAGGGCAGGAATCTTTACTTCGACGGTGTTGCCTACGCGGAGGTCGCCCAGGAGGTCTTCGCGCACACTGATGGTAATCCAGACATTGCTCATGTCGAGGATGGACATGACGGGTGAGCCGGTGCCGATGAGGTCGCTGTGTTTGGCATAGATCTCGGCAACTTCGCCGTCGCAGGGGGCCAGCAGGTACCGGTCGCGGATGTATGATTCGACTTCCGAGACAGCCCCGTCGGCCTGGCGCACCAAGGCGCTGGCGGCAGCTTTGTCCTCGGACTGGGCTCCTTCGCGGGCCATGTCGTATTGCAGCTTGGCGGCATTGGAGGTTGCCACGGCGGCACGGTATTGAGCCTCGGCCTCGTCGCGCTTCTGTGCGGAGATGACCTTCTTATCATAGAGGGTCTGAACGCGGTCGAAGGATTTTTTGGCAATGTCTACCCCCACTTCGGCTTTCTGCCACATCTCATAGGCGGATGCTATTTGTTGCTGACGGGCTCCGTTCTGGGCTTTGGTGCTTTGGGCATCGGCGGCGGCACGGGCTGCGCGGGCTTGCTGCATCTTGGCATCGACTTCGGGGCTGGAGATAAAGGCAAGGGTGTCACCGGCGTGCACTTGCTGCCCTTCTTCCACGAAGAGTTGGCTGAGCCGGCCGGGCACTTTGTTCGCTACGCGGTATTCGTCGGCGCATATCTCGCCGGTAATCATTTCGGGTTCGGGCTGGAGGACCACAAGGCCGATGACGGCCACGATGGCCACGATGGCAAGCACCACTCCTATGCCCAACCATAAGCTTTTCTGGTCTTTGTTCATGACTGAGAGTTTTTGTATGTCGTATATATCCTTTTTATTTCTGCATTTCGCCAAGAGCCTGCATGAGGTAGAGGTGGTCGAGGCGGACTTCAATCTCGGTGTCGAGCAGCTCGCTCTTGGCTTTCATCCAGGCCGTCTGGGCTGCCATGAGGTCGGTGGGGTTGATGACCCCTGCGTCGAACGATTCGTCGGCCAGCCGCAGGTTCTCCTCGGCATTCTCGAGGTCGCTCTGCGCTTGCTGCAACTTGACGTTGGCCACCCTGAGTTGGTGGTTCAGTTTGTTCACCTCAAGCCGGATGAGGTTGCGCGACTCGTCCAGTTGGAAGGCGGCTTCGTTGCGTTTGTGTTTGGCGGCACGCAGTGCATAGTAGCTGCCGGGGTGGCCCAGAGGTATGGTCACTGCCACTCCGGCGGTGAACATGCCGCCAAAGTTGTTCTGGAATCCGTTGAAGAGATTGGGGTTGCTCACGATGTATGAGCCGGTGAGCGCCACATTGGGCAGCAGTCCTGCACGGGCTATGCGCACTCCCTGCTGGGCCAACCCCTCGGCATCGCGCAGCAGCCGGTAGTCGTTGCGGCGGTTGCATATTTGGTCGATGTTGATGGTGTCGACGGGTTGGTAGGGTGTGAGTGTGGAGTCTTCGGCAAAAGAGTAGTTGCTGTCGGGGCTGATGCCACATATTTGGCACAGGGCCAGGCGCGCCAGTTCGAGTCCGCAGTCGGCTTTGGTGACGTTCATGCGGGCTTCATTCAGCTTGACACGCACCTTGGTGACATCTGCACGGGTGGCCACGTCGGCCTCCACCATGGCTTCGACGTCGCTGTTGAGTTGCAACAGGAGGCTGTGGTATTGGTGTGCCAACTGCTGCTTGTGCAGCACTGAGATGTATTGCCAGTAGGCGGCGTCGACAGCTATGAGAAGTCCGTCGTAGACGCGGTCGCCGATGGCTTGCTGCATGTCGAGGTTGTAGCGAGCCGACTGATACATGGCCCGGAGGCGACCGCCAAGATAAATCGGTTGGCTGACGGTGGCGTTGGCAGCAATGATGTGGTGGAGGTTGATGTCCATGGCATCGGTCACCTGTTGCCCCATGTTGTTGAGGTTCTCCTCCAGCTGCAGGCCACCCAGATTGTCGACTATGCGGGCTGCCAAGGCGGGGTCGTGGATGCCTATGTTTTCCAACAGGTCGCTCAGGCTGTGGGCTATGTCGCCTTCCACGGTGGTGCCGATGTGGTTGATGTCGTAGGCCTGTTGGTCGCTCAGCAGTGATATGCTTTTCTGATTCCAGATGTAGGTGCCGCCAGCGTCCAGCTTCGGAAGAAACTGGCAGAAGGCCATGCGCTCCAGAGCTTCGGCGGCGTCGATGCGCTCCTGCGCGGCCTTGAGGGTGGGGTTGCTCTGGGTGGCTAAATAGCGGCACTGGGAGAGCGTGAGCCGTTGCTGCGCCATGAGTGTGAGCCCCGCTGTGAGGGCGAGAAGAATGACAAATGTGCGTTTCATTGTTCTTATTTTTGAATTGCAAAAGTAGTGCTTTTTTCCTGCCAAGGAGGCTGCGATGGTTGCGAAATGGGCTTTTGGGGCTCCGAAACGGCTATGTTTGGATTTGAATTGGTGTTTTTTTTCTGTTGAATTGATTTTTATTTGTATTTTTGCAAGTGCAAAATGTGGATTATTAGTAAACATGATGATTATTAATAATAGGAATATGCATTTTACAGGCTATAAAATTGCGCTTTTAACCCTTGTGGTGGCGTTTCTTTTCCCGCTGAAGGCTGGGGGACAGCCGACGGTGGTGCATGGGTATGAGTTTACAACGGGAGTGAATTCGTCGCTGTGGGTCGATATGAGTCATTCTACCTCGTGGAGGTTGGGCAGTGAGATGTGTTACGAGCTTCCTTTTACGTTTTTCTGGGGTGACGATTATCGGAAGGTGCAAGTGTTTCGTGATGGGTCGATGCTTTTTGTCAGGCAAGCGGTGGACTCCAATTTTCTGCCCTACGGTTATTTCCCTTCGAATTTGCCATCTATGAGTCTTTTTTCCTCAAACCCGGCAGCGGGTGTATTCCCGTGCAGGAATAGGCTTATTAATACTTTGGATTTGCCGTTTATGCAGACGATGGAGACCGATTCGGTCTCCTGCCCGCCAGGACAACGTATGGTTGTTTTCCAGTTGGGCAGTTTTTTGAACAACGGGGTGGTCAACAGGTTCCAGATTCAGTTCAGGGAGGAGGATAATTCGCTGACATTAGTGTATGGCCCCCAGGAGTTTCAGCCTCCTGTTTTTTCGCAGGTGGGGCTGACGTTGGATACATCTCACATCATTTTCATAAACCCCCTTAGCCATACGGCTTTGGCTGTGCAACCCGCGCTTCAGCATGTGTGGCCAGGTGCGTACCGCTATTACCGTTTTACGCCATCGGACACGTTGTGCTGTGAACCGAGGAATTTGAGTGTGCAGGAATTAGGGCTGTATGGCTCGCCCAGAGTGCGGTTGCATTGGCATGGGTGTATGCTGGCGGAAAGATATGAGGTGGAGTACGGCCCAGAAGGTTTTGCGGAGGGGGAGGGGACGCTGCTTTCGGTTACGGACAAGCAAGTTGTAATCCGTGGATTGCAGGCCGATAGGGACTATGAAGCGCGTGTGCGCAGTGTGTGTCCGTTGTCGGAGACTGGTTGGGTCAGCACGTTGTTCAGGTCGACTTGTACCAGAAGGTTGTTCTATGACCATCTTTATGCCGATAGTGTGAAGTGCTGCACGGGTACTTTTCGCATCCCTTCGGGTGTCTGGTCGCCTCAGAATGTGGTGGATTTCGGAAATACCTCGATATCTTCGAGGCATACGGTTCACAGGGATACGGCTGAGAGGGACAGCCGCACGAACTATCTATTGCGCACGGTGCCAGAGGGGTACTGCTCGTCGGTGCGCTTGGGCAATTGGAGGAATGGGAGCGAACAGGAGTCCATCACCTATACGCTGGCTGTTGATACCAATCAGTTCGACTTGCTGGTTTTGCGCTATGCGGTGGTGGAGCAGAATCCCGGCCATCCGCCGGAAGAACAGCCGCGCTTCGAGTTTGAGATCACTGACACAGCTGGAGTCCGGATTAGCGATTGCTATTATGGCAATTTTGTGTCGGGCGATTCGTCGGGATGGAATATCGGGGAGATCAATGTGGTGTGGCGCGACTGGGAGGCTGTGGGCGTGGACTTGTCTCCTCTTCACGGGCAGACTATCAATGTGACTCTATCCAATTATGACTGCGCTCACGGAGCACATTACGGCTATGCGTATTTCGTGTTGGAGGCTGTTGACAAGAATATCTTTGTGGAGAGCTGCGGCGATATAGAGTCGAGTATGCTTTACGCTCCTGAGGGTTTTTCCTATCGGTGGTATTCGATGGACGACACGACGACCACGCTCTCCACCTCACGCTCCTGTCTTGCCACTTCGCGGGGTGTGTATAAGTGTCACATGACTTATCAGTTGTCCGGACAGGAGTGCGGATTCACTTCGTCGGCATTCGTGGGCGGGCGTTATCCAGCGGCGGCTTTCGCAATGAGGCAGCTGGATTCATGTGGGTCAACAGTACATTTCGAGAACCTCAGCTCGGTGGCACGCGACTCGAACCTTACGCAGCTGACCACTTATCCCTGCGATGAGTACCGCTGGGATTTCGGCGACGGGACTTCGTCGACTACTCCCAGCCCCACCCATATTTTTGGCGAAGGGACGTTCAGGGTGACGCTCTATGCCATACTTGGAGGGGGTGAGTGTGTGGACTCGGCGAGCCAGACGGTCACGGTGGCGTTGGTGCATGACACGGTTTATGCCTCTATTTGCGAGGGGGAGGAGTATGACTTTTTTGGACGAAGACTGACAAGGGAGGGTGAGTATAAGCATCAGGATAGCTGCCTGCTGACGACGCTCATGCTTCGGGTGAACCCTGTCTACGCCACAGAGGTTGTGGACTCGTTTGCGGCGGGCGGAAACTTTCGGTTGGATGGCGAGATGTACGACGAAGCTGGGGTGTACACAAGGAATCTCGTCAGCACTATGGGCTGCGACAGTCTGGTGACATTGCGTCTGAGTTGTGTCTCCCGAATTGATACGGTGGTCTGCTCGTCTTCGCTTCCGGTAGTGTGGCGCGGTGTTCTTTTCGAAGTTGAGGGAGCGGACACTTTAAGGCACAGGGTTGATGAGGGAGCCGACAGTGTCTGGGTGTTCGCGCTACGGGTCTTGGTGCCGCCTGAACTGAGTGTGGAGGCTGAGCCGTTCTGCCACTTGCCGGGAGGATATAGCATCATGCTGCCCGACTCGCTGTGCTACCGCTTTACCGCTTCGCCCGCCGACTCGGCATTGCCTCTGGGATGGGTGAGGGGTACCGAAACGGAGTGGCCCCTGCTGCTCACTCCACGCAGCCCGACTCGCTACTGTTTGGAGGCCGAGCGGTGTGACACAATCCATTGCCCGTGGCGCGACACACTGCTGCTCAACCCTATTGAGACGGTGGTGGCAGGGATTTCGGTCTCTCCTCGATGGTTGGATTTGGAACACTTGGAGTTTACAGCCTCCGACGTGACCGCTATGGCGCATGAACGCAGCTGGTTCTTGAACGGGACGCTTTGGCCGGAAGGAGACAGTGTCCTCACCTATCAGGCTTCGATCACCGATGACAGTGTGACGGTGATGCTGGTGGCAAGCACGCCCGACTGTAGCGACACGGCGCATGCCGTGGTGCCTGTAAGGGTGCAGAGCTTGTGGTTTCCGAATGTCTTCACACCTGATTTGCCGACAAACAACCGTTTCCGCGGTTATGGGGTGAATGTGAAGGATTACGACTTGCAAGTGTACACCCGTTGGGGCGACTGCATCTTCCACACCAAGAACCTTGAAGAGGGTTGGGACGGAACATACCGCGGGGTGAAGAGTCCGGAGTCGGCCTACGCCTACCTCTGCCACTACACCACACTGGAGGGCAAGCAAGAGGTGATGGCTGGCACAGTGACGCTTGTGAGGTAATGACGAGCAGAGCCCGGGTTACTTTCTGTTCAGGTATTGCTTGACGTGGTCGAAGACAATGTCGGCCCGGATGTCGAAAGCCTCGCGCGAGGCGTAGCCGATATGGGGTACGCATACACAGTTGGGCGCACTGAGCAGAGGATGATCAGTGGGCAGAGGAGGCTCTTTCTCATACACGTCGATGCCGGCACCGGCTATGCGGTGTTCCTTTAGGGCTTCGGCCAAGGCCTGGATGTCCACCACATTGCCCCGGGCGGTGTTGATCAGTATGGCGCTGGGCTTCATCATGGCGATGCGTTCGCGGCTGATGAGGTGGTGGGTCTCGGCTGTCATGGGCACATGCAAGGTCACTATGTCGCTGCGCTGCATCAGGGTGTAGAGGTCGGTGTATTCCACGCCCATCTGCTCCACATCGGCATGGCGACTGCGGTTGTAGGCCATCACCTTGCAGCCGAAGGCAAGCAAGAGCTTGGTGGTGGCGGTGCCGATGGCGCCTGTGCCTACCACACCTACGGTTTTGCCCCTCAGCTCGCGCCCCAGGAAGGCTCCGCGGCCTTCGCCCTGGCGGATGGCTGCATCGAGGCTCGTGACGCGCCGCAGCACGTCGAGCATCAGTCCAACGGCCAGCTCACTCACCGCCGTGGTGGAGTAGCCCGCAGCGTTCTGCACCTCGATGTGGTGTTCCTGACAGTAGGCCAAGTCTATATGGTCCAACCCGGTGAAAGCCACCGAGAGGTACTGGAGTTTGGGACATTGGCTGAGCACGGCGGCTGGCAGGGGGATATTGGATATTACGGCTATATCGGCATCACACATGCGGGCGACCAGTTCGGTGGCATCTTCGTTGCGGTCCATGTGGTAGACAAACTCGTGTCCCTCCGTGGCCATTCCCTGTTTAATCTCTTCGAAATGCTCTTGGCTTATGCCCAGAGGCTCTACACATACTATTTTCATGACGGGTGAAAGATTTATTTCTTGTTGTGTCGGTTGTTCTTCTTCACGCTGAAACCAAAACTGCCCAGTTTCTGGCCCAGTGTATAGTATTTGCCATGCGAGTAGGCTATGGGTCCCGCGTGGTTCAGCTGGAAAGCCCCGGTGCTCTTGTCAATCAGTCTTTCGTCGGCGTCTACGGCCACCACGCGGGCCATAAACATGTCGTGGCTGCCCAGAGGCCTCACCTCCGTCACCTGGCATTCTATGTTCAACGGACTTTCGGCAATCAAGGGGGCTTTCACCACCTGTCCGGTTTCCGGGGTGAGGTGCATCTCTTTGAACTTGTCGTAGTCCTTCCCGCTTCGCACCCCGCACCAGTCGGTGGCGCGGCAAAGCTCCTCGGTCGTGAGGTTGATGACAAATTCGCCAGTGCGTTTGATAATGTCATACGAGTGCCGCTCGTGCCGCACCGATATATAGCATAGCGGGGGTTCGGTGCAGAGTGTCCCAGTCCATGCCACAGTGATAATGTTGTAGTTCTCTGGCTCGTCGCCGCAACTCACCATCACTGCGGGCAGCGGATAGATCAGTGTGCCGGGCTTGAAAGGGACTTTCATGATGTCGCGCCTTATTCCTTGAATTTCTTGTCCAGCTCTTCAATCCAGAAACGGAATTGCTTGTCGGTCGCGGCCAGGTTGGAAACCGTCTTGCAGGCGTGCAGAACGGTGGCGTGGTCCTTATTGCCGCACTGCAGGCCTATGATGGCCAGCGACGACTTGGTGAGCTTCTTGGCATAGTACATGGTCAGCTGGCGTGCCTGGACAATCTCGCGCTTGCGGGTGCGGGACTGGATGCTCTCGATGGGAATGTTGAAATAGTCGCACACCACCTTTTGGATATAGTCAATTGTCACCTCCCGATTGGTGCTCTTCACAAACTTGTCCACCATCTGGCGGGCCAGGTCGATGGTGATGTCGCGGTGGTTCAGTGACGACTGTGCCATGAGCGAAATCAGCGCTCCCTCCAGCTCGCGGACGTTCGTGTTGATATTGTAGGCGATGTACTCTATCACCTCATCGGGCATCTCCACACCGTCGTTGGCCAGTTTTTGGCGCAGAATGCTCATGCGGGTCTCCACGTCGGGCGGCAGCAGTTCGGCGGCCAGTCCCCATTTCAGGCGCGAGGTGAGGCGCGTCTCTAACCCTTGCAGCTCGCTCGGAGCCTTGTCGCTGGTGATGATAATCTGCTTGTTGGCCTGGTGCAGGGTATTGAAGATGTGGAAGAAGGCTTCCTGTGTGCGACCAGCCTTGTTGCTCCAGAACTGGATATCGTCCACTATCAGCACATCAATCATCTCATAGAAGTGCACAAAGTCCGATGTGGTGCCGCTGCGGCCCGCATCCATATACTGCTGCATGAATTGCTCAGAGGTGACATATAGCACAGTCAGTTCGGGGTGCAGCTCCTTGGTCTTCAACCCTATTGCATTGGCCAAATGGGTCTTGCCGAGCCCCACTCCCCCATGCAGCATCAAGGGGTTGAACGCTGTCTTGCCGGGCTTCTCGGCCACGGCATAGCCTGCCGCGCGGGCCAGCCGGTTGCACTCGCCCTCTACATAATTGTGCAGTGTGTACGACGGACTCAGCTGCGAGTTGATGCGCACCTTCTGGATGCCCGGAATCACAAAAGGATTGGGTATCTCGCGTGTGTCGCCGCGCCTGATGTCCATAGGCACATCGCGTGGCTGGTTCACGGTCGACTGCTTCCCTGTCGAAGGCATGCGTGTGGTCAGGGGCTTGTCGGCTATGCTGGTGTCCATCACCACGCTGTACTGAAGGCATGCGTCGTTGCCCAGCGTCAGCTGTATGGCGCGTTTCAGCAGGTCGGCATAGTTCTGCTCCAACCATTCATAGAAGAACGGGCTGGGCACCTTTATTATTAAGGTGCTGCCATCAAGTTTCATCGGAACGATAGGCTCAAACCATGTGCTGAACACCTTCTCATTCTCTTTCCCGGTCAGGTTGTCCTTGATAAAACCAAGGCACTCTTCCCATACTTTTTGGTAGTCCTTCTCCATCCTCGTGCTGTTTGTTTCGTTATTGTTGTTCATTTTGCTTCGTTTCTCTTTTTGTGGCCTGCTGCGGTCTGCGGCGCGGCCTTTACTGTTTTTTCAAACACCGGCTTGTTGAAAAGTTCAGTCCCCTGCACTGTCTCTGTTCCACTTATGAAGCATCCCTTGGCCGATGTTTACCATGCAAAAATGCAACAAAAATATCACCCGTCAAGGTGAAAAATAAATTTGCACATTTCGCGAAAAAAATGTAAAGCAACGGCACTCTCGGCACTCACTTGCCAACCACCTACCCCTCAAAAAAACTGAAAAATAACCTTTTTGCTTTCAGAGGCCATTTTTTCGGCCTTGTAATATACGATTTTTTCCCCATTTTTCAAGATTTTTTTTCGACTTTTCATCCCTGGAACGTCTTTTTGTTGATAAGCCAACCAACTTGTTGACCAATAGTCCAATATTATTTAATATCTATCCTAACGTGCCGATATTAAGCGGTTTGCGTACAATTATCTGATAATCATTGCCCACTCTTCCACCCCTCTTTTTTTAACTCCCTAATCCTCAAAAGTATGTTTTTTTATTCACACATTCCAGTTCAAAAGTATATTTTTTTTCACCCCCTCCCGGAGTTAGAAAAAATGCCTCTCCATCCCTCCCCCTCCCTTCGCCAGCACCGCTTCCGATGCCCTTTCCATCCTCCTGCGTCGCCCCCTTATTCCCCCTCGGCCCCACCTCCCCGCACAGCCCAAAATATTTTTTTCAAAGAAATAACTCATTATTATAAAAAAAAAGAGTACCTTTGCAAATCGAATCAACGAGACAAAAAACACAGAAAACAATATAAAACTTTTAAATTCAAATCAAATGAAAACAGCTTATAATTTCAATGCAGGCCCTTGCGTCCTGCCCAAAGAGGCCATCGAGTCCACCATTGCCGCCATCCGCGACTTTGACAACACCGGTATCGGCCTCCTCGAAATCTCTCACCGCACTCCCGGTTGGGAGCGCACCATGGAAGAAACCCGCCAGCTCTGGCGCGACCTCCTCAACATCCCCGCTGAGTACGAAATCCTCTTCCTCGGTGGTGGTGCCAGCACCGGCTTCATGGATGTTCCCGCCAACCTGCTGAACAAAAAAGCCGCCTATCTCCAGACCGGCGTCTGGGCCAAGAAAGCCGCCAAAGAGGCCAAGAACTTCGGCGAAACCGTAATCGTCGCCTCCAGCGAGGACAAGACCTACAGCTACATCCCTAAGGGCTGGACCGTCCCTGCCGACGCCGACTACTTCCACATCACTACCAACAACACCATCTATGGCACCGAAATCCGCAAGGACTTCGCCCCTAACGAAATCAACAACGTGATGCTTGTCGCCGACATGAGCTCCGACATCATGAGCCGTCCCGTCGACGTGAAGAAATACGGCCTCATCTACGGTGGTGCCCAGAAGAACGTCGGCCCTGCCGGTGTCACCTTCTACATCGTCCGCAAAGACATCCTCGGCAAAATCACCGACCGCCAGTACATGAACCCCCTCCCCACCATGGTTGACTTCCGCACCCACGCTGCCGAAGAGGCCAAGAACATCTCCATGTTCAACACTCCTCCCGTGAGCGCCATCTTCGTCATGCACGAGACCCTGAAGTGGGTTAAGAACACCATCGGCGGCGTAGCCGAGATGGAAAAAATCAACCTCAAGAAGAGCGCCATGCTCTACGAGGAAATCGACCGCAACAGCATGTTCCGCGGCACCGCCGAGAAGGAAGACCGCTCCATCATGAACCACTGCTGGGTCATGGCCGAGGGTCGCGAAAACCTCCAGGACGCCTTCATGGCCTTCGCCAAGGAGCGCGGCATGGTCGGCATCAAGGGCCACCGCAGCGTCGGCGGCTTCCGCGCCAGCCTCTACAACGCTTGCCCCGTCGAGGCCGTCGAGGCTCTCATCCAGTGCATGCAGGACTTCGAGAAAGCTAACAAATAAAAATCATCAACAGGAAATCCTATGCCTCATAGGATTTCCTACCTTTAAAAATATTAAAGCAATAACATGAAAGTATTAGTTGCTACCGAGAAACCCTTCGCCAAAGTCGCCGTCGACGGTATCCGCGAAGTGGTTGAGAAGAATGGCCACACCCTGGCCCTCCTCGAAAAATATACCGACGTGAACGACTTCTACAAAGCCGTCGAAGATGCCGACGCCCTCATCGTCCGCTCCGACAAAGTCACCAAAGAGGTCATCGACCACGCCAAAAACCTCAAAATCGTCGTCCGCGCTGGCGCCGGCTACGACAACCTCGACCTCGAGGCCTGCACCGCCCGCGGCATCGTGGCTATGAACACCCCCGGTCAGAACAGCAACGCCGTGGCCGAACTCGTCATGGGCATGCTTGTCTACACCGTGCGTAATTTCTTCAACGGCAAATCCGGTTCCGAGCTCATGGGCAAAAAACTGGGTATCCTCGCCTTCGGCAACGTAGGCCGCAACGTGGCTCGCATAGCCAAGGGCTTCGGCATGGACGTCTATGCCTACGACGCCTTCCTCACCGCCGACCAAATCAACGAGTCCGGCATGGCCAAGGCCGTCGCCAACCAGGATGCACTCTTCGAAACCTGCGACGTGGTGTCCCTCCACATCCCCGCCACCGCCGAGACTAAGCAGAGCATCAACTACGCCCTCGTCAACAAAATGCACAAGGGCGGCATCCTCGTCAACAGCGCCCGTAAAGAGGTCATCAACGAGCCCGAACTGCTCAAACTCATGGCCGAGCGCACCGACCTCAAATACATCACCGACATCATGCCCGATGCCGACGCCGAATTCAAGGCTTTCGAAGGCCGCTACTTCGCCACTCCCAAAAAGATGGGTGCCCAGACCGAAGAGGCCAACATCAATGCCGGCATAGCAGCCGCCAACCAGATCAGCAACTTCTTCGCCACTGGTTGCACCAAATTCCAGGTGAACAAATAAGCCTTTTTCCGGCTTGACAATACCAACGAGGGGAGGTGCAAACTTCCCCTCTTCCATTTCCCAAGCCAACCTCCCGACCCATGCTCTGCCTCTTCAACCCCGAGCACGACCTCTGCCTTGCCAACGGCGGCCCCCATTATATGCCCCCGGCCTCGGCCCTCCGTTTCGCCCGCGAAGGAGCCTCCGTCATGCAAGTGCTCTACCCCGGCGCCCAAGCCCTCGCCCTGGCCCAGGCCGATTCAGCCTTCATCGCCGCCTGGATTGCACAGCAACCCGAAGGCCACCTCCCCGCCATCGTGCCCTGGGGCTGGAACCTCACCCTCGCCACCTCGCTCCTCAAAGTCGGCATCCCCGCCCAGTGGCTCCCCTCCACCGCCACCCTTGCCCTTTGGCGACAACTGCAACACCGCTCCACACTCCTCCCGCTGCAGCCCGACTCCCACGCCGTGCAGACACCCCGGCAGGTCGACGCCCTCCTGGCCTCCCACCCCCGCTTAGTGCTCAAAGCCCCATGGTCCGGATCGGGCAGGGGCCTCCGCTGGGTGGACCACGCCCTCACCCCGCTCGACCAGCAATGGATACAGAAAGTAGTGGCAGCCCAACAATGCGTCATAGCCGAACCCCGCCGCCAAGTAGCAGCCGACTTCGCCCTCCTCTACCATATCCACCACGGGCAGCTGCACTTCGTGGGCTACTCCCTCTTCAACGCCCTCCACGGCGTCTACCGCTCCAACCTCCTGCTGCCTGACAGCCAGATTGCCCTCCGCGTGGGCTACACTGAGGCCATGCGCTCGCACCTCGACCGTTGGCTCCTCGCCCACATAGCCCCACACTACGAAGGCCCCCTCGGCGTCGACCACATTCTCGACAGCGAAGGCCTCATCCACATCAGCGAACTCAACCTCCGCCACACCATGGGTCTCGTGGCCCACCAATACCTCGCCGCCCACCCCGAATCCAAGGGCCGCACCCTCACCCTCGTCGACGGCCGCTTAGTGGTCGCCTGACCCCTCCGTCCCTCCACCCCCATCCATACGAGAGCCCCAAGTTTACCCGTCTTACTACGTCTGGGCAACTGCGATGTTCGGTAATAGCCATTGTGTCTTGAACGGAATTAACTTGACACTTTTTTGCGCAAAAAAGCAAAAAAGAGATGGAAACCACAAAAAAGAAATGGACGCGGAGGATGTACACCCCGGAGTTCAAGTTGGAAGTTCTGAGCTACTA